>Ga0316612_1000042_pt1 | contig 50468 bp, 58 predicted proteins | sample MIS2016226_MG_FD_207676 | JGI IMG/M metagenome (GOLD analysis project Ga0316612, IMG submission 207676) | Microbial mat bacterial communities from Middle Island sinkhole, Lake Huron, Michigan, United States - MIS.2016.226 | ecosystem: Environmental > Aquatic > Freshwater > Lake > Sediment... | reverse complement strand
AAATGATAAAAGATGTAATTGTAGAGGAATAACAGATATAAAATATAGTTCGTATATTCAAGTATAAATAAGGTTAATAAGTTAAATAAATTAAATTAAAGGTTATGAAAAGTGTAAAAAATGTTGAAGCAGTAGTAGTAGAAGTAGTAGCAATCAAAGGTCGACCTGTAAATGAGAATTCAGCTCGTCAGTTAAGGTTGAAAGAGTTGGAAGCTAAAAAAGCAGCCGGAACGTTAAAGAAAGGACGTCCTGTAAATGCAAGTTCGGAACGTCAGTTTAGGTTAAAAACTCAAGCTTTGAATAAAGCATTAGGGATTAAACAAGGACGTCCAGTTGATAAAAATTCAGCTCGTCAACAAAGGTTAGCAGAATTGGAAGTTAAAAAAGCAGCTAATGGAGGTACAATTAAACGAGGACGTCCAGCTCAAGTTAAAGAATCAGTTGAGTTAGTGGATGTAGTAGCTGCTTAATATATAACTAAACATTCAATTCATTTAGGTAAGCCCAACTAACCCCGTCCCACTCAGTGGGGAACGGGGATTTGGGGTCCGAGAGTAATAACACATAATTAAAAAAGCCCTGAGCGTGAGTATATAACCGTTGGCACCTAGTTAATTATTTTATTCTCAATGGTCAGGTAAAGTTGGCATAAGTAGGGCAGTTGCAAATGTATCCACTTAGTATAGGTTCGAATCCTGTCCTGACTACTATAGATGGTCTCCGTAATGGAGGTCATTCGGTGGCTAAAATAATTTCGTATATTTAGGTATAATTAAAAAATAAAAGTTATGAAAACAAGGTTCAAAGCAACAATTAAAGTTTTAGGCAAAACTTCAACATTTTCTAAATCATCAGATACAGTTCAAGGGTTGATCACGTTGGTTAAAAATGAAGGTATGTCGGTTTCGAATATTATTTCCATTGCTCCATTCAATGTGGTAGAGGAGAAACCACGTGGAAGAGCTAAAGCTAAGTATTAATATTAATTTGGCTAGTATTTAAAAAGTTCGTATATTCAAGTATAAATAAATAAATAAATAATATGAAAACTTTTATTGATAAATCGGTAGAGCTTGGTGTTAGTTATTCTACGCTTTATAAAATGATTTTAAGAAAAGAAATTGATTGTATATTAGTTTGTGGTAGATATTATTTTAGCTAGTATTTAAAAAGTTAGTATATTCAAGTATAAATAAATAAATAAAATCAAAAAATATTATTAAAAACACAAATTATGATTACAGAAAAAAGGTTATTAGAAAACGAAAATAATCCATCTTGTTTAGGTGATGTTAGCGGTAGTGTTTCTTTTTTAATGTTCAAGATTGTTGGAGGAATAAAGCAAGTAGAATTTGAATTAAAAACAATTTCAGATCATCACGCTATTTCAGTAGCAAATGATTTTCATTACAGAAATGGATTAATAGGTAGATATTATTGCGAAACTTCAAATGGGAATACTTTTAGCGTTTCCTAACATTACCGCTAACGGTTGGGTGTATGGCAAGTAAGCCGCACACGAACTTATCAATTAAGGAATAAAATTATTAAATAATAATTCGTATATTAAAGTATAAGAAAAATAAGTACATTGAAATATAAAATATAGTCAGGTGGTGCAAATGGAGACAGCCGAGGAAGAATCCGAGGAAGTATACAGGTTCGAATCCTGTCCTGACTATAAAATACAGTTATAACAAATACCTGGGCTGGAATGCTAGACAAAATTCAGGGATATGTAGGTAGTGACTTAACCACTAGAAATTAAGGTAAATGTTGAAGATGGGTTCGAGACCCATTCGCCTGAACCAATAGGCAAAGCTTTGTAGGTTGAAGCAGCATTTATAACGGGTCTGCAGACCCGAGGGGACCGGGTGGTAATGCCAAGACATAATGGAGTTCGATTCTCCACCCCTCACAGTAAAAGTATCCACTTCATAACTGGTATCTTGAATATAGCACCAGATGCTCCCATAACGGGGGCATTTGGTGTGTGATAGTGGATTCGTATATTAACGTATAAATAAAAATAAACATACATGACATTAATCCAAATAATAGATTTAATTAGCCAATCCAAACACACACCGTGTTCTCAATTCATTAACACGGTTATCAACTCGATACAAAATATAGATGGCAACTTGGATGACTGTGTGGTTGCTCTATTGACTAGCGACAAGTATATCATGTGGGTGGAGTTCGTGAATGGTGTATTTATGGGCTCAAGATCCAAGTATATGGGATGAGTCAATGAGCCTGGAGACCCTGGAGATATATAATACGGGACTCACAATAAAATTGACTCCCAATCACCTTGGATCCTCCCCTCCTAAAAAAGTTGGGTACGTACGTACGCATGGTGGGGATGGGTGAGCGGGCGGCGGTATATATATGGTAGTTAGTACGTATCCCCACGCGCGTTGGTGTCGGTATATGCGGTGCCGGGTACCCAAAAGTATGATATATTCATTCAGAGTTCTTATAACCTTTCCACCCCGATATTATATATCCTTATATATCCAATTCACCATACCCATAATGAGGTTAATAATCTCGAAACTACCAAAGAATATAAAATCCAAAGACCCGCAAAAAAGGGATCCTAAAAAAATTTTCATCTTAGGTTAAGATATATACAAATATACAAACTAACGCTAAAGAGTTATTTTGGTTTTAAGAAATATTAGGAGCCCCATAAGAAAATTCATATATTTAAAATATAAATAAGAAAATAAAGGTTTTAATTAAAAATAAAGGTTATGTTAGAAAATACTAATTACTCAGATTCGATCAATACAGAAATTTCAAAAGGTAGAACATTTGAACAAATTTTAAATGAAGAACCAGGTGATGATTGCACACCATCAGAATTACACGCATGGTTAGATGCAGGAGATATTACAAATAAAAATAAATCAATCCCAAATAACTTTACTTCAACACACAGAAAAGTAAAAGTATTAGAATTTTCACTAGTTGTATTAATTTCAGCAATGTTGATTTCACCATTTATTGTTCCAAACAATATGTTTTTATTGTTAAATATTCCATTGGGTATTTTAATTGGAGTATTAGGTAGAACAAATTCAAAATTATATAGCTCAATTGAAATGGAAATAGAGCTTAACGAGTTATCAAAACACCTAACAGTTAAAGGATATACAAAAAGAGATATTGTTAAAGAATTTATTGTAAAATTAATTTTTACACCATTTCAATTAGTATGCTTAGGTTGTGAAATTATCTTCTTACCATTCAAGAAATAAAATTATACTGAATTCCAAATAAAGGTTATATGAAAAGAATAGATGAATATCAAGCCAAACAACTAATCCCATTCAATGAAGATTTTACAGGTTCCGAACCTGCATTCTTTACCCTAACTAGTGATCCAGTGGATTCTGAATGGGATATCATTACATATTATACAGCTAGAAAACATAGCTTATATCAAAGTAGAGATGGTGATGGAGATAGTTGGGTTTATATTTTAACTAATACAACTATGCCTAATTTAGTAAAAATTGGTTCTACAACAAAAACACCAGATAAACGCGCTGAACAAATTTCTCGTGGGACTGGCGTACCCGTTAAATTTACAGTTGAATATGCATTTAGATGCTTTAATGGTGAAGCATTAGAAGGTGAGATTCATAAATATCTTAAACCATATAGTGTAAATAATCAAAAAGAATTCTTTCAAATTACCCTTGAGGAAGCTATTAAAACTATTGAGTTATTAGGGAAAAGATATAAATAACATATATTTATCTTAAAATAACCATACCCCCATATCTTATATATGTATATTAGGAGGGGTGGTGATAGAAAATGGGGAATAATACTATTATAGGAATTTAATGGATTAGAAGGAGAATAAATTTTATCATTGATATATTCTAGATTACAAGAATTATATTCTTTAAAGAATGTTATTTGGTATTATAATTAGAAAAACCATCATTTTATAAATCCTATTACATTATTTAATAAAATTTAATCCGATTTAAAGATTTTAAAGCGCAAAATCAATGAAATTACATTCAAAATCAACTCTTTAAATCAATTATCATATTATGGACTTAAATAAAATTTTTGGGCTTTTTAATAATAAACCTGGAGAAGAGCTAATTTATGAGAATTTAGAGACTTTTAAGAAAACACCTAAGTTTAAGTTAGGTATGTTTGAGAAGCTTATCAATAATGGGATGAATTTTAAAGCAAAGATTGTGAATTTTTTTTCCTTAGCAGATGATGAATTTGATGTTCAAGATATAGATAATGCGGGTGAATTTATGATGTATAACAGAGCTTGGTTCTGGATTAGCCAATTTGATTGGAGTGAGGATGAAGATTGGGTTACTGAATTAAAAATAATATCAGATGAAAATTTTTTAATGGCTATAAAATTATCAATTCATTACTTTGAGGAATATGAAGAATTTGAAAAGTGTGCTTTTTTAAAGAAAATTCAAAATACTGTTGAAAAAAACTTGGAGGATTAAAATTTATATTTTATATTACATTTGTGGTTAGAAAGCAGAAGAGAAAGCAGAAGAGAAAGCAGAGAATAGAGTTAATAAAACGTTGGATAATGTTGTCCGGGTTATAAATAAATACAAATGAATAATAAAGAATTAACACTTAGACGAATTCAAACTATAAATGGACGTTTAAAACAATTGAGACAAGCAATTAATTTTAAAAACCAAGAAGATATCAACACTAATATGTTAGAATTAGCTGAATTAATTGAAGATCTTCAATCTATTATTGAACGAGAAACTCAATTTTAAATCTAAAATAAATAAGTTATGAATCTTACAGCAGAACAAATCCAGGATAACTGGAGTGAATTAATGTCTTACATTAAGGAATATATTTCATCTCCTAGAAAGGAAAAATTATTTGATTTTTATAATAAATTCCAGGAAAGAATTATTTTAATGCCTGCAGCACATAAAAAAGAATATCACAATGCATTTCCAGGAGGATATGTTGAACACGTTAATCGCGTAATTAAATGCTCTCTTAAGCAAGCCGAATTATGGGGTGAGATGGGAGTAGATGATTCAACTTTCACGTTAGAAGAGCTGGTTTTCAGTGCTTTAAATCATGATTTAGGTAAAATGGGATCAGAAGAAGAGGAAGCATATATTCCTCAAACTGATCAATGGAGAAAAGATAAATTAGGTGAGGATTATACTCATAATACTAAAATACCATTTTCATCAATCCCAGATCGTGGATTATTTTTACTTCAATCTCATAATATTCCATATACATTTAATGAGATGATTACAATCCAGACACATGATGGTTTATATGATGAAGCTAATAAAAAATATCTAATGGGATTTGGAGTTGAAACAAAACCAAGAACATCACTTCCTTTTATTGTACATCAGGCTGATCTTATGGCTGCTCGCATTGAATGGGAACGAGAATGGTTACCTAAATTAAAAGAAGATAAAAAATCCTTGGATAACGGAAAAAAGAATTTTACATTGGGGGAAAATAAAAAATCCCCTTCAAAAGATAGAGCATTAAGTTCAATTAAAAGTGAAGGATTAAAAAATCTATTAGACAATATATGATAACAGTATTATTAATTTCCGTATTATCAATCTCAGTTATAATATTAGGTTTCACAACTTGGAACTTGATGAAAAAACAAGAAAAAGCAGAGGATATTTTAATGGGGTATTTAGAATATCTTGATAAAATTTCCAAAACTATTGAAATCACAGATGAAAAGCTCAAAGAAATAGATAATAAAGGTTCTTTTGAATCAGATGATGAAATTGGTTTTTTCTTTAAATCTGTCAAACAAATTCAAGATATCTTAAATGATTTTAAAGTAATAAGAATTAAAGAATGATAGTTAAAAAAGTTAGAGAGAAAAGAAAGTATTTTACACAAGATACAGAGGATGCTATTATAAGATATAATAGTACCTCTGATTTTAATATAAAGAATAAAATATATGAAGATGAAATACATTATGCCTTCTTTAAATTAACTCAAAATATTATCCATACATTTAAATTTTATAATACAGATGTGGATAATTTAGAACATTTACAACATGAGATAATTATTTTTCTTCTCTCTAAAATACATTTATTTGATCATACAAAGGGTTCCAAAGCATATTCTTATTTTGGAACCATTGTAAAACGTTGGTGTATTTTATATAATGATAAAAATTATAAAAAGAAAATCCAATCCTCACCAATAGAGGATATATATCATGATGAAAATCACTCATATACTATAGAGGGTGATCCAACAAAAGATAAACTTTCTATTTTTATAGATCATTATGTTGAATTTTGTTCAAAGAATTTATATAAAATATTTTCAAAAGAAAAAGATGCTCAAGTGGCTGATGCTGTTTTAGAGTTATTTCGTAAAAGGGATAATATAGATTTATTTAATAAGAAAGCTTTATATATTTACATACATGAACAAATAGATGTTAAGACTCCGAAAATCACCAAAATAGTAAACGTATTGCAAAATATATTTAAATTAAGTTATATATTTTATTTAGAAAATGATTATATAAATTTCGAAAAGATTAATATCTGATATTTATAATAAAAAAAATTCAAATATATATTTATGAGTAATTTAAATAAAAATATTTGGGGAAAGAAGAAATTCTCCGATATATTAGAAGAAATATATAATAATCAGAAGAAAAAAGAAGTTCAAATCTCCGCTCTTATTGGTGAATTAAAACCACTTATTAATGATATAGGTGATGCTACCCTTATTGTCCCATTAATTAAGGAATATATGGAATTAGGGATTAAAAATGATGAGCAACTAATTAAAATGGCTACAATTATTCAAAGAGCAGTTAACTCAGAATCATCAGATGATGGTAATTTTGGCATGACTGAAGGTGAAAAAGCACAATTACTAGCCGAGATTAAAAACTTTAATACTAATAAGGATTAATGAGTACTAAATTTGGATTTCCAGCACTAACCAATAGAGCTACTAATCTTAATAAACCTAAAAATTTTTCAGGAGGAAAAACATTACCTTTAATAGTAAGGGTTATAGATATAATATTAGATGAAAATCATCCTTTAATACAAAATGGTAGTATTGGGTTAAATTCATTAGGAATGATAATTGGGGCGGGAACTAGACCTAATAATTTTGGTAAAATTTATAGAGCATTACCATCAAATCCAAATTCAAAAAAATACCCAATAATAAATGAGCATGTTGAATTATTTCAAAGTACTACCCCTAATAGTAATACTCCTCAATTTTTTTATCAAGAATCATTAGGATTATTTGGGACTTCTACCCCAAATGGTAATCAATTTCCATCTATTACTCAAAATATAACACCACCATCCCAAAATTTAAATTACTCTCAAATAGAGGCTGGTGCAACTAATATTATAGATAATCAACCTCAAACAATACCATCTAGTCCTATAAATAATCCAAGTCAAGCTAATTTTATAGAACAATCTAATATTCGACCATTAATGCCTTTTGAGGGACATATAATGTATGAAGGTAGATTTGGAAATAGTTTACGTTTTGGGAGCACAGCTAAATCATTATCATTATATGCTAATAATTGGTCATCAGTAGGTAATAATGGAGATCCTATTACTATATTAAGAAATGGGCAATTTAATGATCCTAAAGTAGATAGTTGGATTCCTATAACTGAAAATATTCGAAATGATTTATCTTCTATTTATTTAACTTCAACCCAAAAACTCAAAGACTTTAAAGTAGCTAGTGAGTTATATGATTCATATATAAACCCACCAATCCCACCTAGTCAATTTGTAAATCCTCAAATAGTATTAAATTCTGATAGAATAGTAATAAATGCTAAAATGGATAGCATATTATTAAGTTCTCAAAAATCCATTGGATTTTCAACTAATGGAACTATTAATATGGATACTAAATCATTTTACATTAATTCAAATGATATAAAATTAGGATCTAAAAACGCCACAGAACCAGTATTAAAAGGAGATACTACAATTGAAATGTTAAAACAATTAACAAAAGCAGTTAAAGATTTAGCTACAATATTAGAGGTAGATAAAAATTGGCCTGGAGGAAATCTACAAACAGGGTATAATGCCGTTGCAGGGAATGTCATTTTAACACTTAATAGTGTTGTAGATCAATTAAATAATGGTAGTTTAAAATCTAAAACCACAAAAGTACAATAATGGAAATGTCTGGATCTGGTTCAATGAATGTAGATACTAGTGATTTATCAAATCCTAGTGAATCTATTAATTTATTAGATGAAATAGAATTATCTAAGATTCTTGATATACTTGGAATAAAATTACCAACAGTTAATATTCATTCATTACCTAAAAATGAACCATCAACAATCCCAACACCTCCAAAAAAAATAAAATTAATCCCTGTTACTGGGATTGTAGTAAATATAAAAACTAATGAACCTTTAAAGGGTGTAAAAGTAATTAGTTTATTAAAAACATCTAGAACTAATAATAAAGGAGAATTTGAAATTAAAATCCCATTAATACTAAATACTGGGATAAAACCAACTGAATTTCCTTTAAATTTTATTAAATCTAAATATACCCATTTAAAATATATACCATATACATCTACAAGTGATATAAAATTTAATTTAGGAATAATAGGATTAAACCCATCAGAATCTAACTTAAAACAAGAAATAAATGATTTATTATCTCTTAAAGATGATCAGGTTAAAGATTATACAACTACTGATATAACTTTTGAATTTAATGTGCAAAAGAAATTAAATTTAAGTATAGATGAGTTAAAGAAAACAGTAATACCTCTAATATTAGGTTTAATTGCTAAATATGGATTAACTAAAATACAAGAATTAGTTAATGAAAATAAATATCAATTAACTGAATCTTTAAAATCATTAATTATTTGCCCACCCAAAGAAGATTTAGCTAAAATAATATCCACAAAAAATAAATTAACTCACCAATTAAATAAAATCCTTAATACTATAACCAAAGCATCAGATCTAATCAATATATCAGATACTACAATATCAACTATTGATAATACATATCAAATATTAAAATTTTTACCTACCCCTTCAGCTGTAGCTGGTGTAGGTATTCCTATATCTGTAATTAATGCTGTGCAAGATGTTAAAACTTTTTTAAATAATACTATTGGTAAACTTAAACAAGGGAGTGGAGGTATAGCATCTATATTAAAAATATTAGTATCTATTTTAGAACAAGTACTTGCATTTTTAAATCTTTTAGATAAAATCACCCAATTCTGCTCCCAAGAATCAAACATTACCCAAGAACAAATATCAGCAGAATTAACAGCTTTAACTCAACAACAAACCCAACAACTATCTCCTATAGTTATAAATGTAAATGGATTTGAAATGGGGGTTGAAACAGAACCTACAACAAATTCACTTAAACGCAGAAGATCTATAGCCAGAAATAAAGGAGGAATTGTAATGTTAACAGGAGAATGGTCTTATAGTTCAGTTGATCAGATATTAATAGATGAACTTGTATTCTATATACAACAAAATAATTTAAAAGCAGACTAACCAAATATTTATAATTATATGAAAGCCAGTGATTTAAAAAGATTCATTAAAGAATCAGTAAGAGAAGCAATTCAAGAAGAATTAAAAGACATTTTATTAGAAGCCGTTAAAACCCCTAAACATATAGTTAGAGAGTCTTATATAACTCCTCAACCTAATGTTAATTCACCTTCTTCACCTCCAAATATTACTATGGATCGAAGACAATCTTATATGGATATTTTAGGAGAAACTGCTTTAAGTTTTACTTCTCAAGATGTTGCAAGATTTAATCCGGGAGTAAATGCAGATACTATAAATGGACAATTACCCGCTGGAGATCTTGGAATGGATCAAATAATGAATTTAATGAGTAATAAATAATGGCTTTTAATCCCCAACAAATATATCCTATTGATCTAAACGCTAGTAAGGCTGTTGGGGTAGATATTCCTTTTAATGGTCCTGCGGTTTTTAAATCGAATTATCTAACAAAGAATGCTATTAAAAATAATTTAATTAATTTCTTTTTAACAAATCCTGGAGAAAGATATTTAAATCCATTATTTGGAGCCGGATTACGTGCTTTTATTTTTGAACAAATTACTAACGATAATTTAAATTTCCTTAGAGAAGATATAAATTCAAAATTGAATACTTATTTCCCAAACATTACAATAAATGATTTAATAGTTACAGGTCAAGTAGATACAAATCAAGTTACAGTAACTTTAAATTATTCTGTAATTAATACTAATATTACAGATAACCTAGAAATCCAACTTTAATAATGGCAAACACTAATAGAGATATAAAATACATAAATAGAGATTTTTCAGATTTTAGACAACGTTTAATTGAATATACTAAAACATATTTTCCTGATACTTATAATGATTTCTCTCCTTCATCTCCTGGGATGTTATTTATGGAACAAGCATCATATGTTGGGGATGTTTTAAGTTTTTATCTAGATAATCAATTTCAAGAAAATTTTATACAATACGCTCAACAAACCAATAACATATATGAATTATCTTATATGTTTGGATATAAACCAAAATTAACAGCTGCTGCTCAAGTATCTATTGATTTTTTTCAACAATTACCTGCAAAAACAGTAAGTGGATCTGTAGTTCCTGATTATGATTATGCTTTAAGTATTAGTGAAAATACTGCAATAAGTTCCCAATCTGGACAATCCTTTGTAATACAAGATAAAATTGATTTTTCAGTTTCTAGTTCCCAAGACACTACAGAAGTTTCAGTATATCAAATAGCAGGAAATATCCCACAATATTTTTTATTAAAAAAAAGTAGGAATGCTATATCTTCTAAAATTATAACTCAGACATTTACATTTGGAGATGTACAGCCTTTTACAACTATAGAATTAACAGATTCAAATTTTATAGAGATATTAGATATAGTAGATTCTGATGGAAATATATGGTATGAAGTAGACCATTTGGGGCAAGAAATGATTCTCAATCCTATTAAAAATACTAACATAAATGATCCTAATATTAATCAAGATACCTCATACTTATTAAGACTTAAAAAGATACAAAGACGTTTTTCAACTCGAATTAAATCTAGTAATACTATACAAATCCAATTCGGTGCTGGATCTCCAAGTAATACTGATGAAGAAATAACACCCAATCCTAATAATGTAGGTTTAGGATTACCATTTATAAAAGATAAACTAACAGCAGCATATTCACCTGTTAACTTTTTATATACTGGAACTTATGGAATTTCCCCCTCTAATACCGCTTTAACTGTAAGATATTTAAGTGGTGGGGGTGTTAATTCTAATATAGCTGCTAATACTTTAACTAAACCTAATAATTATGGAGTTAAATTTAATAATATTAATTTAAATAATACCACGGCAGATTATATATTTAATTCATTAGCAACTAATAACCCATTAGCAGCAAGTGGTGGAAAGAATGGAGATACTATAGAAGAAATTAGACAAAATGCTCTAGCATTAGCAGCATCCCAACAAAGATCAGTTACAGCAGATGATTATTTAGTTAGAGCTCTAAGTATGCCTTCTAATTTTGGTGCTATTACTAAAGCATACATTGAACAACCTAAACTAACAGACAATCAAGTTTCAACTATTGAAACCTTAAACTTATATTGCCTATCTCAAAACTCAGAGGGTCAATTAGATTATGCCTCTACTACTCTAAAAAATAATTTACGAACTTATCTATCCCAATATAGAATAATTGGTGATAATATTGAAATTAGAGATGCTTTTATAATTAATATTGGAGTTAATTTCGAGATAATAGTATTACCAGAATATAATAATAATGAAGTTTTATTATCTTGCATAACAACCCTTCAAAATTATTTCAAAATTGATAATTGGCAGTTAAATCAACCTATAATGTTAAGAGATTTATACATAATGTTAGATAAAATTAAAGGTGTTCAAACTATTAAAAATATTGAAATAGAAAATAAAGCAGGTACAACCTCTGGATACTCGGCTTATGCATATGATATAATAAGCGCTACACAAAATCAAATAATTTACCCATCATTGGATCCAAGCATATTTGAAGTTAGATATCCTAATTTAGATATTAAAGGTAAAGTAGTTCCTTTATAATATTTATAATAAAATGGCTGTTTATAAAATATTTCCATATAAGGATGCTTCTATATATTCATCCCTTCCCCTTATGAATTCGGGAATGGATGCTATAAGTGAAATTACAAATGCTTTAACTATAGATGGAAATCCTGGAGTATCTAGATTTTTAACCCAATTTGATTCTACAGAAATTAATAATGTTATAAATGATAAAATTGGCAACTCTCAATGGGATGTTAAATTAAATTTATTTGTAGCTACAGCTCAAGGAATATCATCAGAATATACAGCCGAAATATGGCCTGTTGCTCAAGATTGGAATAATGGAACGGGTGAATATTTAGATTCACCTCAAACAATAGACGGAATATCTTGGACATACCCAAATTATTCAGGATCAATTCCATGGAGTATGAATGGTTCAATAGGATCTGAACTTTTTACAGGATCATATGATTCTAGCTATGCAGGACAAGGTGGAGGAAACTGGTTTTATTCAGGACCAGGAGTATCGTCATATTTAGTAACTCAATCTTTTGGTTTAAGAAGTGATAAAGATTTAAGTGTAAGTGTTAAAACTATAGTATCTAAATGGTATAGTGGATCTATCCCAAATAATGGTTTTATTACTAAATGGGATGAATCCTTAGAATTTAATTCAAGTCAATATGTTCAACCTATCATAAAATATTATAGTGTTGATACAAATACAATATATCCACCACAATTAGAATTTAATTGGATAGATTACTCAACAGTGCTAACAGGCTCCCAACCCGGAAATATAGTTACTACTTCAAATTTAAAGTTGGCTATAAATGAAAACCCAGGAATATTTTATCCTAGTAGTGTGAATAGATTTAGAGTAAATGTAAGTCCTTTATACCCTACAAGAACATTCCAAACATCATCATATTTTATAAATCCAAATTATCTACCAACTTCTTCATATTATGCTGTGAAAGACTTGGATACTAACGAATTTGTTATTAACTTCGATAATCAATATACTCAAATTAGTGCTGATAATAATAGTAATTATTTTGATATATATATGAATGGTTTACAACCTGAGAGATATTATACTATTTTAATTAAGACTATAATTGATGGTTCAACTATTATTTTTGATGATCATTATTATTTTAAAATAATTAATGGATGAGTGAAAGTATAAATTTTAATAAACAAGTATATAATAAAAATGATTATCAAAAGATAATTGATACTTCATTTACACAGTTAGGAGTTCAAACAGTTCAAGAACAGTTAAATACTCAACCTACTACTGATGATTTTTTTACTATGTATAACGATTTATTTTATGATATAAACGAATTAGGTAATACTAATTCACACGAATATTTAATTAAAACTAGTAGTGAATATATTAATTATACTGCTAATCAAGCTATAATAGATGCACTTCAAGCAGAAATTACTCAATTGAGAACTGAATTACTTGATTCACAAAAACAAGTTATAGAATTACAAACAGGAACATCATTAGCTAACCCACAATAATGGCAGCAGAAATAATACCAATAGATACCCAAGACCTAACCACCCAAATTTATATAGGTCAGGATATAAATTTAATATCAACATTTAATGTTACTGCATCTTTATCCTCAAGTAGTTATATTGAGTATTTTACTTACGATTTAAATCAAAATTTATTAACTACAGATTATAATTATACTCAGTACACAGTTACAAATGATGGGCAATCTGCAGGTTTAAATAATACTTTATCTAGTATTAATATTGATCCTGAACAATCACTTTTAATAGATGGATTTGATCAAGGTTCTTATATAACTTATTATAACTTTTTAAATAAGCAAATTGGTTCAAATATTGAACAATTATACATTACTGAAATTTCTTCTGATAGAACTGAAGTAAGATTGGATAGTACAGTTTTATCTAATTTAGATATAGTTGAAAAAACAAATACATTTATTCAAGAAAGAAATAATAGTATTTATTTTCTAGATTTTTATTTAAACTTTGGAGATAACCAACTATTGATATCAAATAATATATCTTTAGATGATCAAGATCCTAATAATCCAACAATACTTGTTAAATTATATGAGCCACTACCAGATGATTTTGATTTAAATTCAACATTATGGGTTGTTACCTCTATTGAGGAATCAATAGCTTATCAAGTAAATTTTGAGGATGAACCAATTATAATTCAAGATACAACTCCTATTAAAGGACCTAATTTTAATTTATATTTAAAAGATCAAGTAAATAATTCTTCATTAGAACTATCATATGCTGATTTAATTGCAACCTCTTTAACAAGTTCACACAATCAACTAAATAGTTTACTAGAGGAAAAAGAAATAGATATTAATATTGATTATACCAATTTTAATAATTTTATCCATTTTAGCTCAGCTCAAACAAGACTTGAAAATTTTTATTATAAAGTTAGTTTAATAGAACAGTATTCATCTTCTATTGCTGTACTTAATTCTACAAATTCATCCTCTATAGCAGTTGGGGAAACATCTACTGTATTAGAAAATAAAATAAGTGATATAATAACTAATTTTGACGGTTATGATTATTATTTATATTATAGTAGTGGATCTTATGCTTGGCCTAAAACAACTTCAGAACCCCCATATCAACTTGCTACTACTACAAGTCCTACAGTTTTAAATTGGTTTGGTAGCCCAAATGAGACAGACCCATACTTTGGAGGTATAATTAACTCAGCATCATCCTTTGATAATAAAAATAAAGATAACTTACTATTTTCCATACCAGAATTTTTAAGAGACGATCCTGATAATTCTCAATATGAATTATTTATTGATATGATTGCTCAACATTTTGATAATATTTGGATATATTACAAAGATGTTACACAAAAATTTGATGCTGATAATAGATTGGAATCTGGTATATCTAAAGACATAGTAGCAGATGCTATTAGAGATTTTGGGATTAAATTATATCAAAATAATTTTTCAAATGAGGATTTATTTACAGCGTTCTTAGGATTAACTCCTGAAGGTGGTTTATTTCCATTTCCAAATATAACAGGTTCACTTCCAACACCTAGTGGATATGAATATGTTGATACTTTAATTTCTGCTTCAAACGATTATTTACCGCTAGATGATGTAAATAAATCGTTATATAAACGCATATACCATAATTTACCATACCTGCTGAAATCAAAAGGTACTATACCTGGATTACGCGCTCTTATTACTTCATATGGTATTCCTGATACTATTTTAAGAATAAATGAGTATGGAGGTAAAGATAAAGTTGAAAAAAATGATTGGGATTATTGGCAAAATGAATTCAATTATACTTTCTACACATCAGCTAGTAATTATGTTACTTCTTCTTGGGGATTAAATACGGATTGGGGATCAATAAATAATGTTCCTGGAGCTGTTATGTTCCGTTTTAAACTCGATACACCTGATCCTCTATTAGGTTCACCTAATCAAATACTATTTTCTGATCCTCAAATAAAACAAGAACTTTCTATTTCATATACAGGCTCAGGATATACTAGTGGCTCATATAGTGGTTCAATAGCTGATCCTTATTACCAATATGCTACTTTAACTTTTACACCAGATACTTCTTACCCAACATCAACAGCTAGTGTTTATCTCCCATTCTACAATGAAGGATGGTGGTCTGTTTTATTAAATGCTTCTACTGATATTGATAACCCATCAAATATAACTTTTAATTTATATGCTTCTAATAAAATATATGAGGGGGGAGATAATGGAACTTTATTAGGATTTATAGCTTCTTCATCAATTTTAGATTCCTCAGGACTTTGGAGTAGTTTTAATGATGTTTATTTTGGATATACTACTACTGGTTCTTTACAAGAAATTAGATACTATACTAACCCTATAAGTGAAAGTGTATTTAAAGATTATGTAATGAATCCTTATTCAATTGAAGGAAATTCACTAAATAGTGGACCCAATGAACTTGCTTTTAGAGCATCTTTAGGTGGAGAATTATATACTGGATTAACTTCAATACATCCTAAAGTAACTGGTTCTTGGATTCCTACTAGTTCATTTGTTGGAAATAGTAACTTTTCTTTTGCATATTCAAAACCAACATTCATACCTAATACAGAATATTTCTTCTATGATCAACCAGTAATAGGTATCCAAAACGCTGTAAGTGATAAAATTAGATTAGAAGACAATATAATGCCTTCTGGAAGTACTTTATCTGCTTATAGAAGAATAGTACAAAATTCAGAGGTAAGTGCAAGTTATACCCCTGCAACAAATTTACTTGAGGTAGCATTTTCACCACAAGATGAGATAAATGATGATATTTCATCCCAAATTGGATATTTCAATATAGGAGATTTTATAGGTGATCCTGCATTTAGATCCTCTCAACTTACTTCATATCCTGATTTAGATACTTTAAGAAATTCATACTTTGAAAAATATACTAAAAATTATAATTTATTTGATTATATAAGACTTATTAAATTCTTTGATAACTCTTTATTTAAAATGATAAAAGATTTTGTACCCGCACGTACAAGTCTTGCATCTGGTATTGTTATAAAACAACATTTACTTGAAAGAAATAGATACCCTCAACCTCAAATGTCTTGGAGTGATTTAGATATTTCTGGTACTCTAAAACCACAATGGAATAATTACGAACCGGGAACTGTAGAGCATTTTGAAGGTGGGGCAGCAGGGATGTTTAATCCTTTTAATGGAGTTGAAACTTCTCCATATGGTCTTGATAGTAATAGCCCTACTAATAGATTTGGAATAACCCAAAGTTGGTACGAAACTTACCCGACACTATCAGGATCAGTGACTATGTTGCATGATAATCAAGATGAGTTTTTTAACGGTGAATTTAGTGGATCTATAATATTAATTACAACACAAAGTCTAAACCAAGCATATCCTGTAGATTTACATGGATTTAACTATACTCCTATTCTTTATAGTAATCAATTATATGAACAATTAGATTATTCAACTTTCACCCAAGATCAATTTTCAAATTCACTAACATATCCCAATCCTGGAGAAATATTAATATTAGCTCCTAAAATAAATAAAATAAGTATTTTAAATCCTCCTGGGCAAAAAGGTAATGCTTACATAAAAATCCATAAGTTTGATAATAATGGATTTAATAACAATATTCCTTTAGGGCAAGTAATAAATCTATTAATTAAATATACTAATAATCCTATTTATACATCATATAAAATATTAAATATAAATGAGTATCCTGACTATTATTTATACCAAATTTCAAATCAAAATATTGACATTATAGGAACCGGCATAGATAATTATATTAAAGATTATAATATATATTCCTCTACCACATCAAGTTTAACTCTTGGAGGCCCTAATTTCCAAACCCTAACTAATTGGTCCCAAACAACCGGAAATATAAACAATTACTTCAATACTTCATCAGGATTATATACTTCCTCAATGTCTAATAATATAGCTTTATATATTTCAGCTTCAGCATTATTCCAAGGATCATCAGGTGGTAATGCTAATTTTATTATAAGAGTAGTTAATATTAACGGAGTAATTACAGACTTAGCTGCAACTTCAAGTGCTATTTCAATATTAAATCCAAATATATCTCTTACAGCTACATATTATGCATTACCTGGAGATGAACTTAAATTACAAATATCTAGAAATTCAGGAACTCCTGTATTTCTAACAGGAAGTATTAATATAACTCAATCAACTCCCCCATCAGTTGCAGAATTAGATTCCGTTATTCTTGAACCATATATAACAACCACAAATTATTATAATAGTGATAACAACTCACTTATTAATAATATTTCAAATAATCGAAAAAGCACAATATATCAAGATGTTAATTATAATCAAGGTGCCTTAGTACCTATTAATTTTGATTTATTGATTGATGGAGATGCTCAAAAAGCAGAAATACAAGACTCAAATTATACCCTAAGTCGCCATACAAATCCCAGATATAATGGTAGTAAAACTACTTCTCAATTTATAAATATTTGGTCTCCATCTGATATTAATACCTATGGAAAATTACCAAATGTAGAATCTAATAAAATTCATATAGCTTATTGTGATACTATAGAAGAATATTCTCCTAATAAAATGAATTCATCTGCGATTGTAATAAGATATTTAATAGATGAAAATGGCACTATTTCAATCCCAAACACTTCGGAAAATTCACTAACAAATACTCAAAATACTTTCTTAACAGGTGAGAAATTAATAATTTCCACGAATTCAATAGGCTCAGGACTAAATAACTATAGAAATATCATTAGAGGAGGATATAGGATAGAAAATTTATTATATAATCAATCAGGAAGTATACCTGGGTGTAGTTTTTTATCAACTATAAAATTAACTGATAAAAATGAAACTGGTAATATTATATCTGATTTTCAAGCATTATTATCACCTACCACATATCATGATATTGGTGGTGTAAGTGCTGGGTTTGTTGAAATGAAAATGCCTACAATAGTATCTTCAGGATCCGCATTACCTCCATATTTAACATATGTTGGAAGTACCCCAACACAACGTTATAAAATAACCACAGGAATGATATCTGAGGGGGTTAGTATTACTTTAAATGCTGAATTATATATAACAAATAATAATTCTTTTCAATCAACAGCATATGCTCAATTTATTAAAAATAATACAACATATATAGGAATACCTATTGGAGTTAATAATAATGGATATATAAATGGTATGGCTCAATCCAACCCATTAAATATTTCCTATACCATACCCCATGATCAACTAGTAGATGGAGATGAATACTCAATAATGATAATATCAGGACATACTATGGTTTATTATGAATCCACATCTAAAATCCAAATTACACAATCTCCAACCCCCACATCACCTATATCTACTGTGGGGTTATGGGTATCGGGATCTTCAACAACATCTTTTAAAAACATATTATATACTACTAACCCTACATTAGTAACATATTTTAATACATCAAATACTTTCCAAGAAAATATACCAAATTCAGGATTTAAACCTATTACACTTCCCTGGGGGTTAGAAGCAGGGGATGAATTCCGGTTTGAAGGAAGAGAAGATAAAGTATGGAAGGTAAATAAAGCAACTCTAATCCCAGAATTTTTATTATTCCCCAGTCATATAGCCGTAGAAATGGATAAACCTCTACCCATTTCAGGATCAGTAAATCTTGATCAATTCTCAATTCGTAGATATGTTGAGGATGCTAGTGTAATTATATTTGAAGGACTCAAACCAGGAAATGATGCCGGCCCTTATATTGTAAGTCCTGAATTCGTAAGTTTACCATTAAGAAAAAACAAAGATATATTTATTACAGATCTTACACAAAAAGGTTTGCTTCCGTAATATTTATTAGTATAATATATTATTAATTATTAAAACCTAGAAATCATCGGATATTTAAATAATCAAGTTGTTACAATTGACGCAATATTAACAACAAAAGGTAGAGAATTATTAGCTAAAAATGATGGCTCATTTAGAATTACTCAATTTGCCTTAGCAGATGATGAGATAGATTATACTCTATATAACCCTACTCATCCTTCAGGTTCTTCTTTTTATGGTGAAGCTATTGAAAATATGCCTTTACTAGAAGCTTTCCCACAGGAGACACAGATTATGAAATATAAATTAGCTACTCTACCTCGTGGAACTGCTAAATTACCTGTACTAGATTTAGGATATGCAGCTATTTCATTAGTACAAGGAGCTTCATTATCTATTACACCACAAACCCTTAATTATTTAGGCAATACTCAAGCATATGAAACTAGTGGATATTCAGCTACAATTTCAGATGTTCGTTTAATGAGTATATTTAATGGGGTTGGTATTAATACAACATCCGCTCTTACAGCTAATACAACAACAACATTAGGAACTAACGTTTCAACAACAGTTACAGGAACTCAAATCAATTTAAGAGCAACTACTGTAAATACCTTATTTGGGATAAACACTCAATTATCTGCTACATTGACCGTTGTAGGTTTAGATAGTGGTGCTAGATTAACTATTCCTATTACTATTAACAAAACAAACTAAAAAATAAATAAATGAGCTTTAAAAGATTCGATGCTGAAGATTTTGTGGTAAGTAGTAATTCAATTACATCTACGCTTTGGTCAACAGATTCACCAACATTAACTACATTCATTACAAATTCAATACAAGAAGCAAGCATATCAGGTGATTATTATCTAAGTATATATCAAACATCATCCGCAGAAGCTGTTGTTCAATTTGATATAGCTTATTGTGATTCTAAAGGTAGTGGTAGTTCATTATATAACAGCGCGGTACCGGAAAATTCACCAACAAAAACAACTTATGGACAATATAGAACATTAATTTTAGAGGATGAAAATTCCAATTTTACGTTTGGTGTTGGAAATAATGTAATCACATCTTCAAACTTTTGGGCTTTAAATTTTGAAAGAGCTCGCTACAAAGAATCTTTATTTCCTGGATCCTTAAATATAAAATTATCAGGTTCTGGAGGTATAATTAATTTAACAGATAATTCAAATGATATATCAGTTAATACATTTATTGGTGCATCCAGAGTATTCCAATTAATTTCAGGATCAAATGGATCAGCAGGATCATTAGCAAATAGTGGATATGTATTAGGATCAGGTTCATATGGTTTAGTATTTCCAGACCTAGGACTTATTTTATTAAACCCATCAGCTATATCTCAATCAATTAAAGTTACCCCTAATAGATCTAATGGTTATGATGGATTAAATAATATAATATTATATTCTGCTATTAAGGGTGGTGCTAATTTTACTATTAATTCTCAAGAAACCATAACATCAGATTTTATATTTGTTAGATCTAGAAATAGTGAATTTAACTACTCAGAAAACCCATCATTCATTTCCGGATCCACAGGTGAGGTAATTTATAATAGTTTTATAAATAATCCACAAACATATATCACAACAGTTGGTTTATATAATGATAGTAATGAATTAGTTGCTGTAGCTAAATTGTCAAGACCTTTAATTAAAGATTTCACAAAAGAAAGTTTAATCCGCGTGAAGTTGGATTTTTGATACTAATAAGTGTTTCTTTAGTAAATTTAACATATTTGCAATCAACATAATATAGTGGTTGATAAAATTAAAAAATATTGAATGAATATATTCAAACCATTTATTACGTCGGATGTTATAGTCTCGCCTTTTAAAGTAAATAAAACATTTCTATATAATGGAATTACTGCTTTAACTGGTTCAGGAATTGATCTATTTATAGGAAATAACATTGACCCTCTCCTGTGGGTATCTGGTTCAAATCCAACAGGTTATAATACAACTCAAGATCAATTTTTAATATATCGCTCCATTAGAGAACTTTATTATTCTAATTTCATATATGGAAATAATGGTTCATATGCAAATACAGCATCCTTTAATACTGATGGAACTATAATAGGTCCATCATATGAACCAAGTTATTATAATTATTTAGCAAATACATTACCTTCTAATAGATATTTCCCAACAGGTTCAAATGAAATTATAGGTATAATTTCTATACCTTCAAATTTATTTGGAGAATATATTAAACCTGGTAGTTTTCATTTATCTATAAATGGTGCAAATGATTATGTTGATGATAGTTATATAGATAATTATTTTGATAATTTATCATCTATAGTTATATATGATGATAGTCAAGGAAACCTAATATCAGGTAATTTAAAAGTAGGAGATATAATATATGAACATGGTATAATCATTTTAACAAATGATGGTATACCTGGACAAAATGGTTATGGTTATGTAAATTATGAGGGGGGTACTTATGGATTAGATGATATGTCCTTTATAGAAGATTTTATTAATAGTCCTGATCTAGTATGTATTTTTGATAGTACAATAACTATATATGAATCCCAATACAAATGTACTATTAGAGAAAATGAATTCAATTTTTCTCTAAATCCAAGCTTAATATCAGGGAGCTTAAATAGTGGTGTAATTTCTAGCTTTGCTACCGGTTCATATTTTACACCATATGTTACAACAGTTGGTTTATATAATAACAATAAAGAATTATTAGCTGTAGCTAAATTAGCTCAACCATTGCCTTCATCCGCTGTAACAGATACAACAATAATGATAAATTTAGATTTATAAATTTTATGGAAAATTGGTTTTATAAAGGCAATAAAATACAAGAATTAACAGACTTCCCAGAGGGATCATTTGGTTTTATTTACATCACAGTCCATTTACCTACAGGTAAATCTTATTTAGGTAAGAAATCTCTTTATCATACTTCAAAAAAAAAACTTACTAAAAAAGAATTAGCAGAACAACCAATAACTAGAGGTAGAGCTAAAACAACCAAACAAATAGTCAAAGAATCAGATTGGAAAACATATTATGGATCAGCTAAACCTATACTAGAACTAATTAAACAAGGTAAACAATCAGATTTTGATCGTAAAATACTACATATAGTAGACAATAAAAAATTATTAACATATTATGAATGTAAATATCTATTCATTCATGGAGTATTAGAAAATCCAGATGATTGGATTAACGATAATATACAAGGACGTTTCTTCAGGAAAGACTTTGATTCTCAAAATTAGCTTTGTATATTGTAATTTATGGTAAATGAACTATTAGTAAATTTAGTAAATAATGCTTTAGGGCAAGGTAAAAGAACCGCACGGGGAAACCAAGCATATATTTGTCCTTTCTGCAATCACCATAAACCAAAATTAGAAGTAAACTTTACAGAAAATAGTGAAGGTAAAAATCCTTGGGCATGTTGGACTTGTGGAAAAAAAGGTCAAACTATTAGAAGTTTATTTAAACAATCTCAACAATCCCCTGAATTTATATCCCAATTAAAACCACTAGTTAAAACTGGAGGTATGTATGAAAAATCACATGATATAAATATAGTTGAATTACCCTCTGAGTTTAGGCAATTTGACGATACTATTATTTCAAGACATGCTCTAAATTATTTGCATAAAAGAAATATTACACAGAGTGATATAGACAAATATGGGATGGGATTCTGTGAATATGGTCAATATGCTAAAATGATAGTTATACCCTCATATAGTGACAACGGTAATTTAAATTATTTCACCGCGAGATCATTCGAGAAAGAACCATATATAAAATACCGCAACCCAGAAGCATCTCGCGATATTATACCATTTGAAATGTTTATTAATTGGGATTTACCTATTATATTATGTGAAGGTCCATTTGATGCTATTGCAATTAAAAGAAATGCTATTCCTTTATTTGGGAAAAACATCCAACCAGCATTAATGAAAAAAATCGTTACCTCAAAGGTACAAAAAATATATATAGCACTTGATAATGATGCTTTAAATAAGGCTTTAGAATTTTGTGAATTGCTTCTTAACGAAGGTAAAGAAGTATATTTAGTAAAACTAGAAGGAAAAGATCCTTCTGATATGGGATTTGAATACTTCACAAAACTAATCCAAAAAACAACACCATTAACTAACTATAAATTAATGGAAAATAAATTACAATTGATATGAAAAAATTTAAAGAAAAAACATATAAAACATCATATGATAGAGTATTAAAAATATCTGAGGATTACCAACAAATTACTATGCCTGATTCGCGTTATTATAAACGAAATGGTGAATATTATCCATCAATTACTCATGTTTTATCATCATATCCCAAAGGAAAATATTTTGAACAATGGCTTAAACAAGTAGGTTTTGCTGCTGATTATATAGTTAAAAAAGCAGGAGAACAAGGAACAGCGACACATAATCTTATTGAATCTTATCTTCAAGGAGAAGAACAGTCATTTTTAAATGAAAATAAACACCCTCAATATGATGTTGAGGTTTGGAAAATGTTCTTAAGGTTTGTTGATTTTTGGGAAACATATAACCCAAAATTAATTGAAGAAGAAGTACATTTATTTTCAGATAAATATAAAGTAGCAGGAACCTGTGATTTAGTATGTGAAATTAATGGAGAACGTTGGATTATAGATTTCAAAACATCAAATCATTTACAACCAACATATGATTTACAATGTGCTATATATGCTCAATGTTATGAAGAATGTTATGAAAAAAAAATAGATAGAGTTGGAATTTTATGGTTAAAATCAACAAAACGAAAATCATCTAAAGATAAAATGGTAGGTAAAAATTGGGAAATGTATGAATCCTCTAGAACTCAAGAAGAAAATTTAAATATATTTGCGACCGTTAAAGTATTATTTGATTTAGAAAACCCTAACGAAAAACCTTCATTTACTGAATTTAAAACAACCGCTAAACGAAAGATATAATATGTATAAATATGATAAGTTTAGTTCAATTATTGAAAGAAGTACAAGAGAAACCAAAAGCTATATTTTTAGCGGGTCCTGCAGGAAGCGGTAAATCTTACATATCAAAACAAATTATACCACAATCATATGAAATTATCAATTCAGATGACACATATGAAATGCTACTAAAAACAAGTGGTATTGGATTAAAACAAAAAAATTTCACCCCAGATCAACTTTCACAAGCATCTAAATTCCAACAACAAGCTATAAAAGCTACAAAAGAAAAATTATCTCAATCTATTGAAAACAAAAATAATATAGTCATAGATGGGACCGGAGCATCTTCTGGTTCTGTTTTAAATAAAAAACAACAACTAACGGATTTAGGGTATGAAACATTGATGTTAATGATTTATGTTTCTCCTTTAACTTCTCTTCAACGTAACCAAGAACGTGATAGAAGTTTAATGCCAGGTATAGTATTGAGAACTTGGAAGGATGTAAATAAAAATATAAAAATTTATAGACAAGCATTTGGAAATAATTTTATATTATTAAATAACGATCCTAAAAATGCAAATATAGAATTCAATAAAAATTTACTTGAACCTTACATCAAATCATCTACAGCTATTGGTAAACCTAAAACACCAGAACAACAGGCAAAATCCGATGCTGAAAAAGAACAACTGAATAAAGATATTGAATCTATGATAACTAAACTACCAAAATTTGATAATATAGAATCAGTAAAATCCAAAATAAATAAATTCATTAATGAATAGACTATCCAAATATCTTTTAATAGGATTACTAGAGCAAGAATCCAAAATAGTAGCACTATATGGAGGTGGATTTAAACCCCCAACCAGAGGGCATTTTGAAGTTGTTAAAAAAACATTAAAAGATCATCCTGAAATAGATAAATTTTATATTGTTGTAGGTAGTGGATTACGAAATAATATATCACAAGATGAATCAACATCTGTTTGGGAAATTTATAAAAAATATCTCCCCAACAATATAGAAATAATAAAATCCCAATCACCACTTTCATATATTAAAAAATATATCCAAGACAACCCAGAAAATACAATATATACTGTTATAGGTACTAGAGAAGGGGATGAAAATGATATTAAAGATTTTATCCAACGTAAAGCATTTTTTGAAAAGTATAGCAATAAAGTCCAAGTATTAAATATTATAACCTCTGGTGGAATTAGTGGGACTGCAGCTAGAAAAGCTGCAATGGAATCTAAGGAAGAATTCTTAAAATTCTTACCTGAGGATTTAACAGGAGAAGAACAAGATATAATATTTGAATATGTTAAATCTGTCATACAAGAAATAATTACTGAACCAGAATTAGATAATATCGAAAAAATTGCGGATGAGTGGTTTGAAGAATATGGTATAGATATTAAATTTACTCGTCATTTCCTAGAAAGAATAAATGATATACGAAATGGAAAACCAATATCTGTAGAAGAATTAGAAGACATATTCACCAAATCAGCAGAAAAATACGGAGAAAAATTATCTAAATTACCAAATGATTTCCAAGCTGTGTTGCATAATTTACGTACTGATATTAATTTACCATTTGTTTTAAATTATGATAGAAAAAATGATGAGATGGATTTAGTTGCTAAAACTATAATGCGTAAACGAAATTTTCAAACTTCAAACCCAAAATTAACATTAGAAAATAATTCTATATTATTTATGGATTTCCCTTCTTTGATAAAGTCACTTACAAAGTACATGGTAAATCAAGGTATGAATATTAAACCATTACCTAAAGTTAGATTTATTAAAAACGATGATAAAAATGCAAATAATTTCTTCGGAAAAACGGCATATTATGACCCAAATCAACGCCTTATAGTATTATATACTATGAACCGCCATCCAAAAGATGTTATGCGTTCATTCGCGCATGAGATGATTCACCATATGCAAAACTGTGAAAATAGATTAGATAATATTGCTACAGATAATACAAATGAAGATGGAGCACTGCCTGAAATTGAAAAAGAGGCATATGAAAAAGGAAATATGACTTTTAGAAATTGGGAAGATAGTATTAAGAATCCCCCACTACAATTAACTGAAGGTAAATACGATAAAATTTCTAATACAATATCCTCCAACATATTTAACCAATGGAAAAAGGATTTTGAAGATGATAAAATAGAAAGTTTATATCAAGAATATATTCAATCCCCAACTTTAGATTTTGATGTAATTGCGGTTTTAAAATTTATAAATGAAGGTGAATCTTTAGAAGTTGATGGTGGGCTTGAAGAAAACGAAGATGGAAATATAATATATGTTGATTTTAAAATAGATAGAAATACTTTACCTGAAATGTGGTCTGAAATTTCTATGAATCTTAAAGATGTTATACGCCATGAAATTGAACATATTACCCAATCAGATATAGAAAAATACCCATCAAAATATATGGAAAATGATCAGCTTATTAGAAATTTAATTAATGCTGAGTTATTATCTCCATCTCAATATTTTAAACTTGAAAAAGAAATAGATGCTAATCTACAAGGAATGTATTTTAGAGCTAAAAAAGAAAAAAGACCATTCATAGAAGTTATAGATGATTATTTATCTCGTCAAGATATAACTCCCAAACAAAAAGAAGAAATAATAGATCTTTGGAGAACACGATCTAAAGCATTATCTTTACCAAAATTCTAATTATGGGAGATTTATTAAACATATATAGTTTAATTAAAGAAGAAGAACAACAAGTAGAATCACAAAAATATAAAATATTTTGTGATATGGATGGTGTTATAACAGATTTTGATGAGCGATTTGATTATTTTGCTGGAATAAGTCCTAAAGAATATGAATCCCAATATGGTAAAAAGAAATTTTGGAATTTAATTAACGATGCTGGTATAGGATTCTGGGTAGGAATGAAATGGATGTCAGATGGTAAACAATTATGGAAATATATCCAAAAATATTCCCCATCTATACTATCAGCCCCTTCAAATGATCCTTCATCCAGATTTGGAAAAAAAGAATGGATTAAAAATAATTTACCTGGAATAAAATTAATTCTATCTAAAGCAACCGATAAAAAAAATTATTCAGGGAAATATCATATACTTATAGACGATAGAGCAAGCAATGTGCAAGATTGGATATCTGCAGGTGGTATAGGAATATTACATACCTCGACAGAGAATACAATTAATCAATTACAAAAATTAGGATTATAATGTCAAATAACGTTTTAAAGAAACAGTTTAACGAAAAAGATATTCAACGAGTACGAAATATTGTAACAGGAAAGAATAATGATCGTATAACTCACGGAATAGGATACACTAAAGAAACAGAAGACCATGTTGACGGGGATATTTGGGTTGAAGATGGTAGGACTTGGATTATTAAAGATGGAATAAAACAAAATGTTACTAAAATGGATAAATTTAAAAAAGTAACAGTTCCATTGTTTTGTCCCTCTTGTAAACAAGTTATGGATAAACAATTAGATCCTCACTATTTTAAATCATATGGTTCCTGTTTAAATTGTAGAACTGTATTTGAAACAAAACATAAAATTAATGGGACTTGGGAAGAATATACTAATAATTTATTCAATCAAGAAATAGATCAAGCAATAGAAGAATATAAAGTATTTTATAAAGAAAAACTGGAAGAAAGTAATCTAGGAACAGTTACAGAAAATGGTGATATTGAAAGATGGATTGGTTCTATTAATAGAGAAAGAGCAGATGAATCTTTAAATGAGGTTATTGAATATTTGGAAAATCTTAAAAAATATTAAAAATGATTGTCTTGATAACTACAGTAACTGTTGCTTTAATTACTGCTGTAATAGGACCTATTGCAGTAAGTTGGGTAAAATTAAAAATGGAGAAAAAATCCACCACCACCCCAATACATGATGCTTTAGAATCATCTACCCAAATAGATGATCAACTTAATATGATGATGAAAGAATTAGAATGTGATAGAATTTGGATAGCACAATTCCATAATGGAGGATATTTTTATCTAACAAACCGCTCAATCCAAAAATTTTCAATATTCTATGAAAAATGTACTCTAGACACCCCAAATATTCAAAATACATTCCAAAACATTCCTGTGTCTTTATTCCCTAGAGTATTATCTAAAGTATATAAAGATAATGAACTTTCAATTGATAATATTGATAATGCAGAGGATACATTTGGTTTAGAACATTTAACTACTCAATTTAATACTAAATCTATATGTATGATAGGTTTACATAGTTTAGATAATCATTTAATAGGTGTAATAGGTATATCATTCAAACAACCCTACCATATAAAAAAAGAAGAATGGATATATATTAGAAAAAAAATAGGAGTTATTGGAACATTACTATCCAAATATTTATACGCAACAAATAAGAAATAATGAAAGACAATTTTGATGAATATAAATGGTTTAAAAATCAATATTTAAATGAAAATGATAATACTATAAATAATATTGAACTTCTAGCAGATCCTAGAGATTTAAAATATCTCAAAGATTTACTTAGAATTATTATTACTGATTTAAATGCACAAGATGTTGATATAGAAGATATAAAATTATACTTATCTCAATTTATTGACCAAATATAATATTTATAATAAAATAAAACATGAAAGACAATTTTGACTTAAAAAGATTCTTAACAGAACATAAAGTATTTGAAAACTTTAACCCATTTATGGCCGAGGATTATAGTATGGAAGATGAAGATAAAAAAAATTCATTGCGTGATCGAATTAGAGAAATAATAATATCTGAATTATCCCTTCAAGAAACAGAATTAGATGAAGCTAAGAAAGATAAAGAAGAAGAAACAGTAGATGATGTTGAATTAGAAGACACTACTGAATTTGAAACAGAACCTGAAACCGAAGTAGCTCCTGATTTAGATGGGGGAGAAAAAGAAATAATGGACTCACTAGAAAATGCTCTCGAATTTGCAAAACAAAAAGGAGATGATAAATTGATTGACCAAATTGGAAATACAATTACATTCTTCACAAGACAATATATCGTAAAATAATCAAATCTATAATAAATAAAATATATGAACACAATTGAATTAATTGAAGTAATGGAAACATTATTAGAAGTAGTAAAGACAGAAAATACAAAAACCACTAAAGCAGCTCATGGACGTGCTCGTAAAGCATCCAGTGAATTGAAAAAACTAGCTAGTGAATTTAAAAAAACGTCTCTATCAGAAGATAAAGCTTAATTTAAAATGCTCAACGAAAAAAAACTTACTGCCGACGAATTAGCAGCCCGTGAAAAAATAATTATGGGTATGAAAAAAAACAAGTCTCAACTTGTGAAGAAATTTGGTAAAGATGCAGAAAAAGTTATGTATGGTAGAGCAACAAATATAGCTAAAAAACAGGTGGAAGATAAAACTGGAACCGTGGAAGAAAAATTAAAAAAAGCTGTGAGAACTACATTAAGTGTATCTCCATCTTCTAAATTTTCTGAATTAACCGAAAGAATATTCTCTAAAATGAGGAATAAATAATGACAAGAGAAGAACTTATTATACGAATTCGTAAATTAGCATTTGAAGTTGTTAATTCAAGAAAACAAGCAGAGGTAGCCACAATTGAATATGATGAATTAATTAAATTCCCTGAATTAAAGAAAATATTAATTGATTTATTAACTAATGAATTTGATAAGTTTTTATCATCAATAGATTGGGTTGCTCCTCGACCAACTACATTTAGAATTAACTTAAAAAACAACCAAGAATTTTATATAATGTTTGGTAAAAGAAGTTGGATTGCACAAGTTGAAGGTAAAAAATATTATCTATTAAATTTACCTGAAGAGGAAAGAGCAGCAGAGGCTATATCTCGTATCTTAAGATATGGAATAAAAATAGAATCAGGAGCCCAAACAGATCTTGAATTATCATCAGAAGCTCCACCAGAGGAACCACCAGTAGAATCACCACCAGAAGAAACACCAGCATAATGGACGCTTTAACCAAATTTTTAAATAATATAGCTTATAAGTTTCCTAAAGGATATCCTGACATGAATAATGAACAGGATATTTTGTTATTGGAAAACGAATTGAAAAAATTAGGTATTGACTTAACAGAAAGTTCATTGTCCCCAAAAGAATTAGAAAAACCATACCCTCCTAGACATGAATTCTCCGGGAAATATTCCGATAGAGGTGGAAGATTTAGAGAAAAAATATTAAATGGTAGCGAGTTTGAATTAAATGATGGTTCTACCATTATAATTGATCCTAAAGCATCATCTGAATTAATGGATGCCCTTGAAAAAAAACAATATAATATTTTAAATAAAGGTGCTAAAGTAATAATTGATACTAATGGTAAAGCTTATGGAATAGCTTCATTAAAGAAAACTGAAGAATTTGGTAGTGGAGCTGGACAAGGTGCAGGTTCTGCAGCTACATCATTAGCTGAATCAGCCCAATGTGTTTTTACTGCATTGGCATATAAAATAAAAAAAGGACCAATTTCAGAAGAAGATGTTAATCTTGAGAATTTAAAGAAAGCATTTGAATATTGTGATGTAACTGATTCATTAGAATCAATAATTTCATTCTCACAAGATGTATCTTGGAGAAATACATTCATAATTTCTTCTAACATTATATTACAATATTTCAAAAATCCAAATTTTGAATTTCATAGAGGATCCAAATTTGTACAATCAATATATTCTACATATAAAGTTGCATCAAAATCAGAAGGGATATCAATGCAATCTGATAAATGGAACCCAGCAGATATATGGTTAGTAGACAAATCAATTTTAAACTTTGATTTCCCACCTGATCTCCAAGAATTAAATGCTTTTCTTGCTGATATGTTTTCTGATAATTTACTTATAGGAGTATCTCTAAAAAAATTAGGTAAAGAAGGAAAACTTAGTATATCAAATATATCTGAAGATTCCATTAAAGGACATAAATTAAATAATATTGTAGCTCCATTATCAAATAAAGGAGCCCAATGGAATTATGATGATGGAAAGATTTATTTTAGAACATTTAATTTTGCTACAAATTTCGCAGGTGAAATATTAGGTAAAACAGCGGCTCATGGAAAAATAGGAGCAGGACCTATAAATGATGTTTTAAAATATAATAAAACTGAAGTAATTCCTAATTCTAAAGATATAAAAAGTAAATTTGAATCGAATGATGAAGAATTACTTAATAAGTTTTATGAGAATTATAATATTGTTGTAGGAGAATTAGATAAAGAAAAATTCCTTGAATTTGTAACTACTAAAGATACGGATTGGAAAGTATCTAAATATATGGCTCTTCATATTAGCTCTATAGCAAAACAATCCCAACCATTAGCTAATGAAATCCTATCAGATATGATAAGATATGCATCTTCATCTACAAAATCAAGTTCAGTATTTGCTAAAATATCATAATATTTATTGATATGGAACGTTTAAGATCTCTTATTAAAGAAGTACTATCAACACCCCCTAAAAAGGATAGTTGTAACTGTGGTTGCCATAATTGCGATAATGTAGGTAATCCTGGTGTTGTACTAAACGAAAGTTTAGTTAAAAAAGAAATATTATCGGAAAATCTGCGTTATCACGTGGATAATCAACTACCACTTACCAAAAACACGTTCCGATATGGTTCGGAATCTTTCCTTAATTTATGGGCAGAAGCTCGTGCTTTATATTTACGTGAAATTATTCATGTAAATGAAGATGATAAACAAATTCTAGAGGAAACTAATTTAGGTAATTTTGGTTTATATAAAAATCAAAAAGTACCTTTAGACCTACCTATATTATATGAAGGAGAACTTGAAGAAGCCGAAGATAAATCAAATCCACCAATTGGAAAATCAAAACGTGGGGGGTCTAAAAAATTCTATGTTTACGTAAGAGATAAAGGTAAAGTTAAAAAAGTATCTTTTGGTGGACAAGATAATACATACTTTATATTCCCTCTTTTAGACATACCCCAAGCTCAACAAAATGAAATTCAAATTCAACCTAAAAAAAAATAGGTTCTGGGGAGCATGGGAGAGTCTATAATTCTAGAAAAAATAAAATCATTAAAAAATCTAATAGTTTAAAAGGATTTTCCCAAGATGAACTAGAAAACTACCAACTCTTCAACCAGCATCCTGATATGTTCCCCCATATTTACAAATTAACTCAAGATTATGTAATTATGGATAAAATAGATTCTCCTAGTAAAGAATTGATGGATGTTTATAATTTTTTAGATGATGTAGATATATGGAGAGATGATGATTTTTTAACTAACATATATGATGAGGTTAAAAACAATAACTTAAAAATTTTCCAACAATCCCTTCAAAAAGCTAAAGAGTTAAATAGAATGGATATATATGACACTTTAAAAAAATGTTTAAATTTTTGTATTGAATTAAATAAATTATTTAAAAATAAATTTATAGATATACAATTAAGTAATGTAGGAATTGATGATAAAGGCAAAATAAAAATATTTGACCTATAAAATGACCCCATACACAGACATAGAAGTTACAGACAAATATATTATTCGTGAATTTAACGAAAATGATGATTTAGGAACTGAAGGACTTTAGCATAGAGATTTAGAGGATCGTACTATAGAAGCTATTGGAGATACAGACTGGCAATTACAATTGGAAAATTGCTTGCCTACCTCTCTAAAAGAACGTATATTTATAGAAAGACACGAATGGCATCGTGTAATAAAAGGAACAGGAATTTTAAAGTTAAAAATACATAAATCATGAAGTTAAACAGCTTAAGACAATTAGTTAAAGAAGAATTAACTAAAGCAATCAACGAAAATACTCCCAAATATAAAGAAGGAGATACTTTTAATTATATGGGAACAAAACATATAGTTGTTTCTGATGATGGATATATCGTTAAAGCAAAACCACCCAATGGAAAAGTAGTTAGAATTAATTATGGTCAATTAAAAAATCATGTTAGTGAAAATGAAGATACAAGAGATCTTAAAAATATACCCCTAGAAAATATGGAAGAAGGCACTTATAAAATAGATTATATCATAGCTGATTATGATGGAGGACCTGGTCATTCAGATTCAACATTATCAACTATTACAAAAGATGAATTTATGCAAAATATAGATATTTCCACTTCAAACTTTTGGAAAGGTATTGCTCGTGATGTTGATGATTTCCCAATATATAAAGTAACAAAAGTAACAAGAGCATAACATATAGACAGATTCATAGTCTGTCGACTTAAAAAAATTATTAGAGATCTGTTGCCTTATAGGTTACAGATCTTTCTTTTTATACATTTGTAATTAAAATATAATATAATAAAATAATATATAAAATTACAAATCCCCAAGGAGAAATATATAGGTCAATCAAAAAAATATTGAATCAATATTGAAACAATATAAAAACGAGGTCATCCAAAAACAACAAATTATTCTTGGTTTTAAAAAAACCTTGGAGAAAATAAAAGATTTTTATATATTTAAAAATATAAAATATAAAATATAAAATATAATATGGATAAACTAGTATATATAGGAGCAGGAGTAAGTACACAATATGGAGTACTTCATCTATTAAAAAATGGATATGATCCTTCTAAAATAACTATAATAGATAAAGGGAAAAATATCTATGACAGACTCCCATGTGATATCATGACTGGTGCTGGAGGGTGTGGAACATGGAGTGATTTTAAAGTAATCCCATCATTTAAACAAGGTGGGTTATTTTACCCACATTATTGTCAAGATGAAGATCAAGCAAATGGATTATCAAAACAATTATATGATTATATAGTTGAATATCACCCTGATCCTTCTAAAATAATGTATACTGAACCTGTTGAGGAACCTCAATTTATTAAGGACTCACCTTTTGAATTAAGACAATCTCCATGTTATCACTTAGGTACAGATTATGGTCAACAACAAGTTAAAAATATATTTGAGTATTTTGATAGTGTAGGAGTAAATCAAATATATAATGCTGAAGTTCTAAATGTTAATTTAGAAAAAAATACGGTAACATATTCATATAAGGATCATCTTGAAACCTATTATAATGAAATTTACGGAGATAAATTAATTATAGGAACAGGAAAATCAGGTATGGATTTACTTACTAAATTGATTGAAGATTATAAATTAGAAACCAAAAGTAAACCAGGACAATTTGGTGTTCGTTATGAAACAGATGGTAAGTATTTTGAAGAGTTAAATAAAATAGCTTATGATTTTAAGTTATATAAGAAATTTGGAGAGGACAGTGCTAGGTCATTTTGTACAAATAACTTCGCTGCTTTTGTGGCAGAAGAGGAAACATATGGTATGAAATCATATAATGGTCATGCCCATAAAGACCCAAATAAAGCAAATGGATTAACTAATTTTGGTATTTTATTAGAAGCTAGAAATATAGAAGACCCATTTAAATTCAGTCAAGAATTAGTTAACTTTTTCCAATCAAATGGAGAAGCATGTTATTATTCACCTACAGATAGAGAACCTTCATTAACAGATCAAGGAATAAAAGTACCTGGTTATAAAATAACATTAGATAAATTTAAAGAGGGATTTGGCAAATATGCTGATTATATTCTAGAATTTATAGATGATTTAAATAAAACTTTTGGAATAAATGATAATTATATTTTTTACTGTCCTGAAGTTAAATTTTTAACTAATGAGATAGTATTAAATAAAGAAGATTTATCATTACCACAATACCATAATGTACATTTACAAGGAGATGCTGCTGGTGCCCGAGGAATATATATTTCAGCACTGCATGGGATTATGATTTCTGATTCTATTCTTCGAGGTAAAATATTCTTTGGATAAATTGAAAGAGTTAGTAAAAAGTAGTGATATAAGAATTTCACAAGTAGTTCAAGATGCAAAAATAGGAAAATAACAAATAAATATAAAAGTTATGCCAAACACACAAACTAAAAAATTAAAATCACCAGATGGTACTATTGTGTATTATCTAGATGGAAAAATGCACAGTACAGAGGGACCTGCTTTTATTCCTGAAGGTGATAATAAGCGAAGAGAATATTATATCAATGGTATAAAATTCACAGAACAAGAATGGAAAGCAGCTATAAAAGAAGGAGATGGTTTACCATATTTTAAACAATCAGGTAACAATGTGCGTTTTTAGAAGATAAACCATTTTTATATAAAATATTAATAAAATTTTAAAAGAAAATAAATGAAAATAGGAAATTAGTTTTTCCTACTGTTTTACATATTTATTGTTGATAAAACAACATTATTTATGGAAAAAAGAGGACCAAAACAAGTAACTAATAGAAAGTTTATAGAAAAGGCAAATTTGAAACATAATAATTATTATGATTATTCTTTAGTTAATTATATTAAAGCTCAAACTAAGGTAAAAATAATATGCCCTAAACATGGTATATTTGAACAACAACCTAATAACCATATATTTGGTCAGGGTTGTATACGGTGTATGGGGGATAATGTGAGAAATGCTAGAAAATTTACTAAGGAACAATGGATAGAAAAGTTTAAAAAAGTACATGGGGATAGATATGATTATTCCTTAATAAAAGTTGGAGAAGGGGCAGGAACTTATTATAAATCTATAATAATATGTAATAAACATGGAGAATTCTTACAAAGACCTCAATCTCATAGTAAGGGTGCTGGGTGTCCTTTTTGTAATATATCTAAAGGTGAAGATGAAGTAGAAAAATATCTTATAAAGAATAATATAAAATATATAAGGGAATATAAATTTGATAAATGTCTTAATCCTAAAACTAATAAAAAATTACCATTTGATTTCTTTCTTCCTGAATACAACCTAATAATAGAATACCAAGGAGAACAACATTATAAGAAAACTGGGTATTTTGAAAAAAGATCTGGAGGGTTAGAAGGATTACAATATAGAGATAAAATAAAAAAAGAGTTTTGTATTAACAATAATATAAAATTAATTGAAATAAAATATATAGATATTAATATTATTAACACAATTTTAAAAGAAAACATATGAGAATAGGCATTTGTGGAAGTCAAAGCGTTGGAAAAACAACTTTAGTTAATGCTTTAAAAGAATTACCAGAATTTAAAGATTATACATTTTCAACTGAGCGTTCTAAATATTTAAGAGATTTAGGTATTCCTTTAAATACAGATTCTACTATTAAGGGTCAAATTGTATTTTTAGCAGAACGTGCTAGTGAATTGATGTGTGAAAATATTATAACAGATCGCACTGTAATTGATGTTATGGCATTTACTAGTTTAGCTAAATCAATCCCATATTTTATGGTATATGAATATAATAAAATAGCATCACATATGATTAAGGAATATGATCATATTTTTTATATATCTCCTGAAGGAATAGAATTAGAAGATAATGGTGTTCGTACTACTGATTCGGAATATAGAAATGATATAGATAAACAAATTAAAAGATATTTAGTTGAATATAACAAAAAAATATTTTCATTACATGAATTATCAGGAACAACTGATGAAAGAATCAAAAAAATTAAACAGGTATTATTTCCATAATATTTATCACTAAATATAAATAAAAATGAAAAAAACACATTTACTTGAAATCATACAGGAAGAAATTATTTCAGTATTAAGAGAAGGAGAAGCTGAAGATAAAGCAGCAAAATCAGCTCAATTAAAGGCTATTGATTTAGAAATTAAGGCTCTCCAAAAGAAAAAAGTGGATATTATGAGATCTGGGGTTTCTGAAATTGCACTTGAAGAAGATCAATTGGATGAAATGGCTAAAATTACAGGTAGATTAGAAGCAGCTATTAAAAAAGTATTATCTTCTAATGCTGATCTTGAGGGTTTACCATTAAAGAAAGCTATTAAAGCTAATGCTGAAGTAGAAGATGCACTTGAGGGTGATACAATGTATGACAATCAATTAAATAAATTTATTGCATTAGTTAGAGGTAATAGAGAAGTAGGTCAACGTGGTCGCAAAGCTGACCCAACAAAAGTAAAAGTAGAACCTAAAGCAAAAGCAAAAGCTGAACCAAAAGTAAAAGTAGAAAAATCATCAATTGAAGGTATAGATGATGAAGATAAAGAAGCAGCAGCATCAATTGGTAAAGATGAAACAGCTAAAAAATTAGGTAAAATACTCCCAAAAGATAAAATCGAAAAGTTCAACTTAGGATTAAAATTTATTAAAAAATATAAAGACGATAAACCAAAGATTGATGCTTATTTGAAAAAAGCAAAAGAAGAATATAAATTCTCGAATGAAATGTTAAAAGATTTAAAGAAAACAGCAGGTAGAGAAGTAAATATTTAATAATAAAATTAATGCTAAATCAGGTTTTAACATTTAATAAAAAACAATTAATCCTTTTTGGGATCGGGATAATAATGATTATAATAATAGTGTCTACTCTATCAACTAGGGTAGACACTCCAATTTCATATGATTCTTATAAATCTGAAATTGATAGTCTAAACACCAAATTAAAAAATATTAAAGACAGACAAAATATATTGGATAATCAAATTAAAACATATAAAGATAGTATTAATATATCCAATAATAGAATAGATTCATTAGGGAAAGAATTAATTAAAACTCGTATATATTATGGTAAAAAAATTAAAGATATTGGGATTTATACTCCTTCTGAACTTTCAAACTTTTTCACAATCCGATACAAATAAAATTTATATTCCATATTCTGTAGCTCGAAAAATAGCTATTGAATTAATTCAAAAAGACTCATTACAATCAGAATTAAAAGAAACTCAATTTATTCTTAAAGAATCTCAAAATAAAATAAGACTACAGGATAGTGTTATGATATATTTTGAACGAAGAGAAATAGAATATAAATCTGAAATAAAAGTATTTGAGGAAAAAGAAAAAATTTATATAAGTAATATGGAAAAATTAATAGAGAATAACAATAAACTTATTGGAAAAAGTAATAGATTAAAAAATACAGCTCAAATATTAGGAGGTGGATTTTTAGGAACTCTAGCTGCATTGATTACTCTGATAACAATTAAATGATAAATGAGTAATGATATAAAACAAATATTAAGACAGGAATATACTAGATGTGCCCAAGACCCAGCACATTTTATGAAAAAGTATTGTTTTATCCAACATCCACAAAGAGGTAGAATTCAATTCAATTTATATCCATTCCAAGAAAAAGTATTACATTTATGGAGAGATAATCCATATTCAATAGTATTAAAATCAAGACAATTAGGTATATCAACTTTAGCTGCAGGTTATTCCCTATGGCTAATGACATTTCATCAAGATAGAAACGTACTAGCATTAGCAACCACACAAGCAACAGCTCGTAACTTGGTTTCTAAAGTACAATTTATGTGGGAAAATTTACCTTCATGGTTAAAAGTACCTTCTGTTGAAAATAACAAATTATCCCTAAGATTAAATAACGGATCAAAAGTTCAAGCCAAATCATCAAATGCTGATGCTGCACGTTCAGAAGCCGTTTCTCTTCTAATAGTGGATGAAGCCGCATTTATTGAAAATATTGGAGAAACATGGGCATCTGCACAGCAAACCCTAGCAACTGGGGGTGGAGCTATTGTATTAAGCACTCCTTATGGTACTGGTAATTGGTTTCACCAAACATGGGTTAGAGCAGAAGGTCAAGAAAATGATTTCATTCCCATTAAATTACCTTGGATGGTTCATCCTGAAAGAGATCAAACTTGGAGAGACAGACAAGATGAATTATTAGGTGATCCTAGATTAGCGGCACAAGAGTGTGACTGTGATTTTAGTACATCTGGAGATACTGTGTTTTACCCTGAATTTTTAGAATTTTATTTAAAGACATATATTAAAGAACCTTTAGAACGTAGAGGAGCTGATAGAAATCTATGGATTTGGGAACCAGCTGATTATTCTAGATCATATATGGTTTTAGCCGATGTTGCTCGAGGTGATGGAAAAGACCACTCTGCATTCCATATATTAGATATTGAAACTAATACACAAGTAGGCGAGTATAAAGGTAAAATTGGAACTAAAGAATTTGGACATTTACTTGTAGGTATAGCAACTGAATATAATAATGCTTTACTTGTAGTTGAAAATGCAAATATTGGATGGTCAACAATACAAACAATAATAGATAGGCAATACCCCAATTTATACTATTCACCCAAAAGCGGTGAAATAAGCTCGGATTCATTCTTTACTGAATATATGGATACTAGTAAAATGGTAGCTGGTTTTTCTATGACAACTCGTACTAGACCTATTTGTATAGGTAAGTTCCAAGAAGCACTTTCCGATAAGGGTGTAACAATCCAATCAAAACGCCTAATAGAGGAAATGAAAGTATTTGTTTGGAAAAACGGCAGAGCAGAAGCCCAATCAGGTTATAATGATGATTTAGTAATGTCTTTTTCTATGGGACAATTCATGAGAGATATATCATTTAAATTTAAACAACATGGTGTTGATCTTACTAAAAGTATGCTAAATAATATATCAACATCCAATAACTCATTTTCAGGAGGATATTCAAGTCAAGGTATAAATAAAAATCCTTGGAAGATGGATAATCCATATTCTGGAGGGGAGGAAGATATTAATTGGTTACTTTAAAAAATTCATTGTTTTTTTCAATATTTATTAGTATAATATAATAAAAAATATGGCTCAAAAAGATTTATTTTCGAGATTAAAAAGATTATTCTCAACAGATGTAATTATTCGTAACCAAGGTGGAACACAACTTAAGGTTATGGATGTTAATCAAATTCAACAATCCGGTGAAATCCAAACAAATTCCCTAGTAGATAGATTTAATAGAATTTATACAAATTCATCTACATCATTATATGGTTATCAAAATTCATTTAACTATCAAACCCTAAGACCTACTCTATATTCAGAATATGATGCTATGGATACAGATGCTATTATTGCTTCTGCTCTTGATATTATAGCTGATGAATCTACTTTAAAGAGTGAGTTAGGTGAAGTATTATCAATCCGTAGTTCGGATGAAGACATACAAAAGATATTATATAATTTATTTTATGATGTATTAAATATTGAATTTAATCTTTGGCCTTGGATTCGTAATATGTGTAAATACGGGGATTTTTTCTTAAAATTAGAGATCGCTGAAAAATATGGTGTATATAATGTAATTCCATATACTGCATATCATATTGAGAGACAAGAAGGATATGATATTAAAAACCCTGCATCTATAAGATTCAGATTTGATCCAGATGGTATATCAGCCTCAAGTTATGGTTATTCTGATGTACATAATTCATCACAACAAGGAAAATCTATTATATTTGATAATTATGAAATGGCCCATTTCCGATTATTAACTGATACTAATTTTTTACCTTACGGTAGATCATATATTGAACCTGCTCGTAAATTATTTAAACAATATACATTGATGGAAGATGCAATGTTGATTCACAGAATCGTTCGTGCACCTGAAAAACGTATATTCTATGTTAATGTCGGTAATATTGCCCCTACTGAAGTAGAAAACTTTATGCAGAAAACAATTACCAAAATGAAACGTACTCCATATATTGATCAACAAACAGGTGAATATAACTTGAAATATAACATGCAAAATTTACTTGAGGACTTCTACATCCCTATCCGTGGAAATGATCAAGCAACTAAAATTGATACACTCCCAGGATTACAATATGATGGTATTACTGATGTTGAATATTTAAGAGATAAATTATTTGCTGCTTTAAAAGTACCTAAAGCGTTTTTAGGATATGAAAAAGACTTAACAGGTAAGGCTACATTGGCTGCAGAAGACATTAGATTTGCGCGCACAATCGATCGTATTCAACGTATAATGTTATCTGAATTAAATAAAATTGCTTTAGTTCACTTATACACACAAGGATATTCAGCTGAAAGTTTAACTAATTTCCAATTATCATTAACTACTCCTTCTATTATATATGATCAAGAAAGAATTGCATTGATGAAAGAAAAAGTTGAATTATCTAACTCTATGATAGATGGAAATTTAATGCCTACCGATTGGATATACGAGAATATATGGCATATGAGTGAAGACCAATATGATGAAATGAGAGATTTAATTAGACAAGATGCTAAACGTAAATTTAGAATTAGCCAAATTGAATCAGAAGGCAATGATCCTATTGAATCTGGACAATCATATGGTACACCACATGATTTAGCTTCATTATATGGTAGAGGTAGATATGATAATAATACAGATGTTCCTGTAGGATATGACGAAAAAAATCCATTAGGAAGACCTGAAGAAAAAGTAACTAATAGAAATACACAAGATGATTCATTTGGAAAAGATAGAATTGGATCTCTAGGAATAAAACGTGACGATGAAGAATCATCTTCAATGAGAACTAATTATAAAGGTGGATCACCATTAGCATTAGAGGGCAGATCACTATCAGTTTTTCAATCAAATATGTTAAGTAAAGTTCCATTTGGTAAAAAACGAATGATATTTGAAGTAGATAAACAAAAAGAATCACTATTAGATGAAAATCAAATACGTGAGTAATAAATTTTAATATATTTATAAATAAATGATATATTTGTATAAATATTCGAATATATAATAAAATAACCCTTTATAAATGTTGCCAAGAAAAAAGAAAATCAACATATGAATTTATTTGGAAATATAAGAATAATTAAATGAGTAAAATAAAACATTCGAAATATAAAAATACCGGTATTATTTTTGAATTACTAATTAGACAGATCACTGCCGATACTTTAGATGGAAAGGACTCCCCAATTAAAGAAATTCTTAAAAAATATTTTGTTAAAACAGAATTAGGAAAAGAATATAAATTGTATGAGGCTTTATTAAATAAAAATAGTATTACTGAGACCAAAGCAAATATTGTTATTGATACTCTTTTAGAATCATCTAAAAATATTAATAAAAGAATAGTTAAAAAACAAAGATATAATCTCATTAGTGAAATTTCAAAACACTATGATTTAAATGAGTTTTTTAATCATAAATTACCTAACTACAAGATACAAGCCGCTTTCTATACTCTTTTAGAAGCATACACTATTGGAAATGTAGTAAATCCTAATATTATTATTACAAATAAAGTAACTATATTAGAACATTTAACCGCAGCATTGATTACAGAAAAACAAGTAAGAGATAATGTATTGGAAGAATTTAAAAAATCTGATAAAGATTTACGTACTTTAACATATCGAATAATTTTAGAAAAATTCAATGGTAAATACGATGAATTAAACTCACATCAAAAATCCATTCTAAAAGAATTAATCAATTCAATTGATAATTTACCAAGATTAAAAGAATTTTATAGTTCTAAATCTATTGAAATTAGAGAAGAATTAACAAAATTAAATAAAAAAGTCAAAGATCAAGTTACTAAAATTAAAGTTAATGAAATTATATCATTGATAAAACCTCTAGATAAAAATGTAAAGGTATCTGACAATGATTTAATCAACTTATTGCAATATTGTGATTTAGTTAACGAATTAGAATCAGCAAATGCGTGAGATTTTAAAAAATATAATTAAAGCAAAATATAAAAAATTAAAGGAGCAATCATATACAGGAGTAGGTGGTGCAACTTTTTCCCCGGGTGAAGGAACTCAATATTCTACACCAAGAGCTTTTGCTAAAGATACTAATTCTAAAGGAATAAAAAATCCATATTATTATAAACTTGGATATAAAATAGTACCTAAAAAAATTAAAGGATCTGAATTAGAAGTTAAACAATTATTTGAAGATGAAATATTAAATGAATATAACGATTTTCAGCAAGATAGAATAAAAGCATTCGAATTAGTAGAAAATGAATTAAATTCACTATTACCATTAATTTCAAACGCTAAAAATGAAACAGCAGAATTCTATGCTGAAAACCCAGGCTCATATAAAGTAATTATAGGAACAGATCTAATTTTAGAATATATAAAAGACATTAAAACTTTATTAATAGGAGAACAATAATGAAAACATTAAACGAACAATACAGATTAATTAAAGAAGATAAAGGACATAAAGGTATGTTCTTAACTGAAGCAAAACGCCAGTTTCCTAATTACATCCGTAATGCAGCTACGTTTGACGAAGCTGAAAAAGTATTGAAGCAAAAAGGTGTAATCACTGAAAATTTTTCAGGTTTAGAACCAATCAACTCACCATTTTCTACAAAAGTACAAGAACCATTTGAATCATCTTTTGCTAAATTCTTGGAAGAAGCAAAATCTCCAGAAATAAAAGCAAAAGAAGTTAAAGCTAAAACATTAAAATCTCAAGAAGATGATGAAAAAGCTGAATTAAAGAAACCATCAGATCAAGTTGAAGATGATCTAGAACATGGATATAATAACAAAGACGATAAAAACATTAATAATTTGATGTTTGGTCAAGTAATGACAGGATATTACGCTGAAATGAAAGACCCAAAGAATGCAGACAAAACAATGGAACAATTAAAAGACATTGTTTTAAAGAATTTAGCTAAAGATCCAATTTTCTATACTAAAGATGGTCAATTTGGAGTTAAAGGTGTTGGATATACAACTGAAGTACCTGGTTTAGGTACCCCAAAAGAGGCTAAAGGAAAATATAAAGCATCTGGATATGGTGATTTAAAAGAAGGACAAGTAAATATGAATGTACAAGAAATAAAATTACGTAGAATAATTAACACAATTATCCGTGAAGAATTAGCTAAAAAATCATTAAATGAAAACGTTGATAAACGTTTAAAAGAAATCGAAGTAGAAGCAGAGATGGAAGTAATGGGTTTAAAAATGGAAAAGATCATGGCCGAAATCGAGAAGCGCCAAACTCAATTAAGTCGATTGGATGAAGATGAAGATTTAAAAGTTATGATGGATAAAAAAGTAATATCAAAAATCCAAAAAGAAATTAAATTTTTAGAAAGAGCTAAAGCTAAAGTTGAAAAAATCATGGGTAAAGGTAAAGGTAAAAAAATTGAAGTAATTGATGAGATGGAAGATGCCGAAGAAAATCCTGAATTCGAAAAAGTTGCAGCACAAGCTGAAGAAATGTATCATGATGGGTTAGAAATTAAAGATATCTTGGTTAAATTTAACCCTCGTATGCGAAATGATTTAGAACGTCATCTAAAAATGGGTTTTGAAGGAACAGATAATGACTAAAATTTACCAAAATGACTAAACAAGTATTAATAGAAACTCAATTATTTAAATTATCTCCTATCCCCCTAACAGAAGGTAAAGTATCTGGACGTGGAAATCCCATGGTAGAAGGTATATTAGCCACAGCCGAAATTAAAAATGGTAATGGTAGATATTACTCTAAAGACCTATGGGAACGTGAGATAAACAAATATATGGAATCTATACGTGAAAATAGAGCACTAGGAGAATTAGATCACCCCGAATCATCAATTATTAACCTAAAAAACGTATCCCACAATATAGTAGAATTACGATGGGATGGAGATAATGTAATGGGTAAAATTGAAATACTACCTACACCATCTGGGAATATATTAAAAGCACTTATTGATAGTGGGATTACAGTTGGTGTTTCTTCTCGTGGTATGGGTTCATTACAAGAAAAATCAGGCGTATTAGAGGTACAAGATGATTTTGAATTATTAGCATGGGATTTTGTAAGTACCCCATCTAACCCAGGATCATGGATGCGTCCTATAAAAGAATCTATTAATGAAGGACAAACATCTAACTCTAATAAATATTCCAAGGTAAATTCTATTATCACAGAAATCCTTTGTTCACAAGGTTCTTGCCCAATTTGGTAAACCAACATAATTTTTCAAAATATTTACCATATAAAATCCAATAACATGCAACCTATCATTATTTATCGGATGTTGAAATTAATATAAAATATTAACAACAAATTAGGAATATTATTTTAGATATTATAAATGTATTAAATAAACTTTAACTCATATTATAATTGAGCCTTCTTTTGCAGGCTTTTTTTATCCTTGCGACTTTATGCCCCTACCCATATACGTATAAATTGAATATGCCGTCCCTCGATTCCGATACGACATCAATTAAATAATTTATATTACGTTTCTTAATAAACGTACTTTCCCAACAAAAAATAAATTTAGGAAAAATGGCAACAAACAGAGACTTGCTTAAAGAAGCAATCGCAGATGCTAAAGCTGTAAAAGAAATGGCTATTGCAAATGCAAAAGCTGCTTTAGAAGAATCATTCACACCACAATTACAATCTATGCTATCTGCAAAACTTCAAGAAATGGAAGAAGAAGAATTGGACGAAGTAGGATTTGGAAAAATGACAGCAGATTCAGACGAAGGATTCAGTGAAATGGATGAAAAAGCCCTTGATGAACTTGAAGAAGATGATATGGATTTGGATGAACTTTTAAATGAGTTAAACGAAGAAGAAGTTGATTCTGAAGAAGATGGTGAACCTTTAAATTTAGAAGATATGACAGACGAAGATCTTAAAAAATTAATTGAAGATGTAATATCAGATATGGTTAGTTCAGGTGAACTAGAAGCTGGTGAAGGTGATGAAGAAGATGATGACTTAGAAGATGGTGAAGATGAAGAAGAAGGTGATGGTGAGTTAGAAGATGGTGAAGATGAAGAAGAAATCAATTTAGATGAACTTTTAGCTGAAATAGAAGGTATGGATGAAGAGATGGAAGAAGAAGATTTAGATGAAGCATTTAGAGATATATTTAAAGGTGATGCATCAAAATTTATTTCCAATAATAAATCTGAAGCTGAGAAAATTATAGCAATGAATGATAAAAAAGCAGCACTAGAAATAGCAGCCCCTCTCATTATAAAATTCAGAAACGAACAATTGAAAAAAGGACAAACACCAGATGCTGTTAGATCAGATGTATCAGACTTAAGACAAAAATTAGATTTAAGTGGATTAGGTGGTACTAGTAAAAATACAGTTTCAACATCAGAAAGTCTTCAATCAGAATTGGATGAAGCATTAGATACCATTAAAAATCTTCGTGGTGATTTGAATGAAGTTAATTTGTTGAATGCTAAATTGTTATTCACAAATAAAATCTTCAAAGCTAAAAACTTGACTGAAAGTCAAAAAGTAAATGTACTTACAACATTTGATAAAGCAACAACAGTAAAAGAAGTTAAACTAGTATTTGAAACTTTAAACGATGGTTTAAAAGTTAAATCATCTAGAGTTAATGAAAATTATGGTAGTGCTTCAAAAGGAGTAGGAACAACAAAAACAAAACAACCGATATTAGAATCTGATCCAATGGTGGCTCGTTTTCAAAAATTGGCTGGTATAATTTAATTTTAAAATAAAAAAACAATGTCAAACATTAATTCACTTTTAGAAAGCTCTGCAAACGGTTGGAAAAATATGCAGAGTGATGCGGCTAGAATGGCTGCAAAATGGGGAAAGACAGGTTTGTTAGAAGGTCTTGGAAACGAGATTGAAAAAAACAATATGTCTTTAATCCTTGAAAACCAAGCTAAACAACTTGTTGTTGAAACTTCAACTAACGGTACTACAGGTGGTACATTTACAGCAGGTGCTGGTCCACAATGGGCTGGAGTTGCTCTTCCATTGGTACGTAAAGTATTTGGTGCTATTTCTTCTAAAGAATTTGTATCTGTACAACCGATGAATCTTCCTTCAGGTCTCGTATTCTTCTTGGATTTCCAATATGATCAAACAAAACAATTACGTTTTGGCGGACCAGGTAATGCATTCACTTCACCATCTTCTATGTATGGTAATACAAACCCAGGCGCAGATTTTAATCCATCTGATGGTTTATATGGTGCCGGTCGTTTCGGTTACTCAATCAACCAATTCTCATCTTCAGCGGCACAAGTCACAGCTTCAGCTACTTGGGCTGATGTAAATTATGATGCTGAACTATCATCTTCAATTGCGGCTGGTGATTTGGTAAAAGTAATTGTAACAGGTCCTACTAATTTTGATGCTAAAGGAGTTCGTGCATTTGTATTAAGTGGTTCTACTATGAACCCTGCATTTGGTTTACCACAATATACATCTACTGATGGTACAGATATTACTTTTGTATTTGCCTCAGGTTCAGGTGCTTCTAATGGTACTGCTACTTTATTCTACAATATACAACCAGTTGATAATAATCGTGGAGATTTTGAAGATGCATCAGGTGCAGGATATACTAATGCACAATCTACATCAGGTGACCAATTGGCTATCCCACAGATTGATATCAAAATGAAATCAGAAGCAATTGTTGCTAAAACTCGTAAGTTGAAAGCACAATGGACACCTGAATTCGCACAAGATTTGAATGCTTATCAAGCATTAGATGCTGAAGCAGAATTAACGTCAATTATGTCTGAGTATATTTCATTAGAAATTGACTTAGAGGTATTAGATATGTTGATCCAAGATGCTTCTGCTGCAGATGAGTACTGGTCAGCTGTGAATAACAAATCATTAAATTCTGCTAAAACAGGATATGATTCATTAGGTTTCTACAATACACAAGGACAATGGTTTCAAACTTTAGGAACTAAAATGCAAAAAGTAAGTAATAAAATCCATCAGAAAACACTTCGTGGTGGTGCTAACTTCTTAATATGTTCCCCATCAGTAGGAACGATTTTAGAATCAATCCCAGGATTTGCTGCATCATCTGATGGTGATGTTACTAAAGCGTCTTACGCATTCGGTATCCAAAAAGCAGGTCAAATGAATAGCCGTTATACAGTTTATAAGAATCCTTATATGACTGAAAACGTTATTTTGATGGGTTATAGAGGATCTCAGTTCTTAGAAACAGGTGCTGTATTTGCTCCATATATTCCATTAATCATGACTCCACTTGTATATGATCCAGAAACGTTTACTCCACGTAAAGGTTTATTGACTCGTTACGCTAAGAAAATGATAAGACCGGAATTTTATGGTCGTATATTTGTTAGTGATTTAGCTTCTGTATAAGAAAATAATCATAATATTTCTTTAAGAGCCTGGCAATAGCCAGGCTTTTTTTGTATATTAATAATATGTATGTTCGATACATTAAATATATGTTAGGATGAAAAAGAAATATGATAAGAAGATTATACAATATTCATTGGATGGAGATATCATAGAATTATTCGAAAGTGCTAAATTAGCTACCAATATAGTAAATTATGATTCTATAATAAATTGCTGTAGGGGAAAATATAAAACAGCAGGAGGATACATATGGAGATTTGAAGGAGATGATTTTTCTATATCATATGATAAAAAAATTAATGGTAAAAATCATATATGTGGAATATGTAAATCATCCGAAACAATTCGCTCTATGAATATGCATTTAAAATGGGTACATAATATTTCAACAGAAGAATATATTACTCAGCATGGAGAATTTCGCCCTAAACAATTAAAAAATAAAACTAAACTCAACCCATCATTTACTTGTAAAGAATGTGGAATACCATTAAATGGTAATAGACACCTAATGTTTCATATCAATAAAACCCACCCAGAATTAACCAAAAGTGAATATATTATAAAACATATGTTAAATGGGGATGAACCAATATGTAAATGTGGTTGTGGGGAAAAAGTTAAAATATTAGAGAATGGTAGGAATTGTGACTTGCAAAAAGATACATACCATAGAGATTATATAAAAGGTCATATTGATTGGGATGTATTTTCTAGTACTGGTAAACAATCTAAAGAAGAAATAGAATTATTAGAATATATACAATCAATATATGATGGTAAAATCCAAACAAATATTAAAAATATAATCCCAAGAAATGAAATAGACATATTCCTCCCAGAATTATCAATAGGAATAGAATATAATGGTCTATACTGGCATTCTGAAAAAGGAGGAAGAATGAAAGATTATCATATAAATAAAACTAACCACTGTTCCTCTAAAAATATTCACCTTATACAAATATTTTCTGATGAATGGTTAAACAAAAAAGAAATAATTAAAAGTAAACTTCAATCCATACTAAAAGTTACCCCTAAACAAAATACAATATATGCTCGAAAATGTTATGTTGGTGTTATTACCCCAAAGCAAAAAAATGAATTTTTAAAGAAATATCATATACAAGGAGAAGATAGAAGTTCTATTAAATTAGGGTTATTTCATGGAGAAAATATTGTAGCTGTTATGACATTTTCCCATCCTAGAATTTCATTAGGTGCATCTAAAAATTCCCCCAACACATATGAATTATCACGATATGCTTCATCACATAATGTTATAGGAGGAGCCTCTAAACTCATCAAATATTTCACCCAAAAATACACCCCATCCCAAATATATTCATACTCAGATAATAGATGGACCAACCCAGATAAAAATATGTATTTAACTATAGGTTTTTCAAAATCATCTAATTCATCACCTGGGTATTTTTACACAAAAAATTTTTTACAAAGAATACATAGGTATAATTTTACAAAACATCACCTAAAAAAAATGGGAGCAGATGTTGAAACAAAAACAGAATATCAAATTATGGAAGAAATGGGATATACTCGTGTGTGGGATTGTGGTTCTACAAAATATATTTTAAATTTATAATACCCCCAATACCCTGGCAATAGTCAGGCTTTTTTTATATATTTATTAACAAATAATATTATATGAGTGATTTTAATAGAACACCAGAAGCACAAGAAGTTTTTAAATCAAAAAGAAAACCAAAAGGATC
>Ga0316612_1000041_pt1 | contig 50760 bp, 41 predicted proteins | sample MIS2016226_MG_FD_207676 | JGI IMG/M metagenome (GOLD analysis project Ga0316612, IMG submission 207676) | Microbial mat bacterial communities from Middle Island sinkhole, Lake Huron, Michigan, United States - MIS.2016.226 | ecosystem: Environmental > Aquatic > Freshwater > Lake > Sediment... | reverse complement strand
AGTTTCCATATACATTTCCACTTGATCGGGAAACCGCATCGCCACATATTCCAGCATTTGCTTGTGACCATTAACTACTGTCTGTTCCATTTTCCAACCTGCCCAAACAGTCACCCCCGTTAAGCTAATTACCGAAAGCGCGATCAATTCTATGGTCAAACGAAACTGAAGTGAGTTTGGGGAAATTCGCTTTCTCAATATATTCGCGATCGCAGTTCTAATTGATTTATGCATTGGCTTTGTTTCGTGAATGGTTATTCAGATCTCCTTAAAAAATATGGTGTATACATGATTCTCTCTGTCTATGTTTCAAGGTTTAGATCCCCCCTAGCTCCCCTTGCAAAGAGAATAAATTAAATTTTCTTCTTCCCCCTTTACAAGGGGGATTGAGGGGGATCTCATGAGGCTTTTGACCATAGGAGTTGTCTAAAAATTTTTAGCGGTGTGCTGTTCTACATCAAACTCAAAACGTTGGCTATAGTTAGTTATACCGTAAAGATTAAAGCTGATCGTGGGTTCATCGCCGATCGCTTCGATCTGGTGAATTGCATCAGGCATCAGACAGAGAATATCGCCAGATGTAAGCGTATGTTCTCCTGTTTTTACAAGGCGATCGGGAAATTCCGCACTAGGCGATCGCTGCCAAAAGGTATTTTTCTCTTCGCCATCAATTAGCGCCACGATTCCCCAAGTGGCATGATTATGAATGGACGAAACACGCTGCGGCGACCAAGCGACGGTCTGCACGGTTAGCGCGAAATCTGGCTCATCATAGATCATCTGCACCGACCAACCTGTTTCGCGATCGGGCAAGCCAAAACTGGTCAAAATCCATTCTGAATCATTCAACAATCGGCGCACTAATGGACAGATTTTTTGCAATCGCAAGCGATCGTCTGGTTCTTGCCAGATAATATCCTCAACATCGGAAAGAAATCGATAGAGTCGATAGGGGAAGGGATATTTTGTGAATGAATTTTCTTGTGGATCTTCCCGTAAAGATACAAAGGGAATACATTGGCTTGCATTGGTAACTAACCAGTCCTGCGCGATCGCTTGCTTTGATTCTGTTGATTGCACTAGATTTTCCATCCTTGAATGAAAGCCGCTATAGTCTGAAATATAGATTTATTCTAGTTTAGAGCCAATTTGAAGGTTACAGATGAGTGGCAAGTGACTGTAAGATAAATTTTTAATGAGGGCGTAGATAAAACTGTAAGGTTGCTTTCCACTGAAAATGATCGCGGTAGTTTATCGCTCGAAGAATGTCGTCACAGAGGCAATAAATCGCTACAGTTTCATCATTCATTTTTCTTGCTACTACTCGGCTATTGTCCTTTGTAGCAGCATTTTTTTTGTTACCATAGGTAGCAACTTGGGTTAAATTTATGCGCGTTGTATTTTTTGGAACTCCTGATTTTGCAGTTCCTACTTTAGAAAAGCTTTTATCAGAACCAGATTTTGAAGTGGTGGGTGTGGTGTCACAGCCAGATACTAGGCGCGGTCGCGGTAATCAAGTTACGCCGCCCCCAATCAAAGCAGCAGCGATCGCGCAAAATCCCGATCTGCAAATCTGGCAACCCGATCGCCTTAAAAAAGATCAACAGGTTTTAGCGGAACTGGCGGCAACTAATGCCGATGTATTTGTAGTTGTGGCGTATGGTCAGATTCTCTCTCGAAAGATTTTGAGTATGCCCAAGCATGGCTGTATTAATGTGCATGGCTCGCTCTTACCAAAATATCGTGGGGCAGCACCGATCCAATGGGCGATCGCTAATGGTGAGAATGTGACTGGGATTACGACCATGCAAATGGACGCTGGCATTGATACAGGCGCGATGTTACTCAAAACTGAGTTAGAAATTTTGCCTGAAGATAATACGGATACTTTAAGTACGAAATTGGCGAATTTAGGTGCAGATTTATTAATTGATACTTTGCGCCGTTTAGATACGATCAAACCTGAACCTCAAGATGATACTTTGTCCTGCTATTCACCGATGATTGGGCGCGAGGATTGGCAACTAGACTGGAATCAAGAGGCGATCGCCTTGCATAATCGGATTCGGGCGTTCTATCCCAATTGCTACACAGATTTTCGGGGACAGAGGTTGAAGATTACGAAATCAGAAGTTGTGGAAGTTGAATATAAGTTAGAGGACAATTTAGAAAATATTGGTAAGATTGCCGAAATTCGTAAAGGCAGAGGCTTTGGATTGCAAACTAGCAAAGGTTTATTACTGATTAAAGAAGTGCAACCTGCGGGTAAAAAACTGCAATCGGGTTGGGATTTTGTGAATGGCGCAAGAATCGCGATCGGGGAATCATTTAGCTAAGATTTGTCTAGATCCCCCCCAGCACCCCTTAAAAAGCTACGGTGTACACACAAGTCTGTCTATCTACGTTTGAGGGTTTAGATCCCCCTAAATCCCCCTTAAAAAGGACAGGGCTGTTTCAAGAAAGGGTAAGAGAGGTTCTAAATGAGTAAAGACCACATGGCAGGTATATTGTCAGAAAATCGGTCAATTGCACCTTTTATTGAGTCAAAACCATGAAGCCTAAATACAGAAAGTACCCAAGTCTTGATGATTGATAGATTAATCGGTGCATTCCCTCGTCTCGGCTCCCTTGCGCTCCGCGTGGGTCTGGCACTTCCTTGAGATAATCAATTATGCTTTTACTCATTTTTTGCCTCTTTTGACGCTATTGACTAAAATTATCGCTTAAATACTAGGCTTATGAATACCCTCTATCTTTGTTGGTCACTTACCATTTCTTGAAACAGCCCTGCCCTTAAGGGGGGAAGGGGTTGGGGGATGAGGGCAATTTAGAGTTTGCGTAAGTCCTAAATTTTTCACTTGTGTCTCGCGCTACGCGAAAGACACAAGATATAATCAGAGCGAACGAGATTGGATAAAAACATGGCAGCGATTGGCATCATGACAGCACAGGTGCGTCCCGAACGAGAGGTCGGACAAATCCATGTTTATGACGGATTGGGCAAAGGTAAATCACAGGCCGCTTTGGGTGTGGTCCTGCGATCGCTAGGATTAGGGATGTCGGATACATCACCCTTGGGGACACGAATTTTGTTATTGAGATTTCTCAAGGGATCGGAACGGGAATATGCGGAAGATGCGGCGATTTCGGCATTACAGCAGGGATTTCCCCATTTGATTGATCATGTGCGGACGGGTCGCGCTGAATTTTTTGATGCCGATCATATTACACCCTTCGATCGCCAAGAAGCGGAACGGGGCTGGGCGATCGCCAAGGGAGCAATGGCTTCGGGACTTTATTCCGTAGTCGTTTTAGATGAAATTAATCCCGTGCTTGATTTGGGGCTAATTCCTGTCGATCGCATTGTCAAGGATTTAAAAAATAAACCTGCTCATCTAGAAGTAATCTGCACAGGACGCGGCGCACCGCCAGCCTTAATCGATATTGCCGATCTGCATTCGGAAATGCGCCCCCATGATGAGGCTCATGCTGAAAAATATGGAGTAACGGGGATTGAGATCTATACGGGCGCTGGTAAGGGTAAAAGTACATCGGCGCTAGGGCGATCGCTCAAGGCGATCGGTACAGGCATTAGTCGCGATTTATCTCACCGAGTCCTGATCATGCAATGGCTCAAAGGTGGCGCTGGCTATACCGAGGATGCCGCAATTTCGGCGCTCAAACGGGGCTATCCCCATGTCATCGATCATCAGCGCTGTGGACGCGATGCGATCGTTTGGCGCGGTCAACAGCAGGAAATTGATTGCATCGAAGCCCAACGCGGTTGGGAGATTGCTCAGGCGGCGATCGCATCGGGACTTTATAAAACGATTATTTTGGATGAACTTAATCCCACCGTTGATCTAGATTTGCTGCCCGTAGAACCAATTTGTCAAGCATTACTCAAAAAATCTCGCGATACTGAAATAATCATTACAGGGCGTTGTCTCAATCAACCCGCCTATTTTGATCTTGCCTCAGTCCATTCCGAGATGGTTTGTCATAAGCATTACGCTGAAAAAGGCGTAGATCTCAAACGCGGCGTAGATTTTTAGGATATTTTTACTTTTCAAGCTGTTGCAAAGCAACAGCTTGAAAAGTAAAAATATTGGTTCTGTTTTTTCATGGAGGCGATTATTTGACACATTTATTTACGACGATCGCGGCTCTGCGTAATTATTTGCAGACTCAAAAACTTAAACAACTTCAACAAGCAGTGGGGCTGGTTCCCACGATGGGGGCTTTGCACATTGGACATTTGAGCCTGATCGATCGCGCCCGCACCGAAAATGCCTGCGTGGTTGTTAGTATTTTTGTTAATCCTTTGCAATTTGGCGCAGGGGAAGATTTTGGGCGATATCCGCGCACTTTGGAGCAGGATCTGCAAATTTGTGCAACGGCTGGGGTTGATGCGGCGTTTTCGCCCGATCCTAATGAAATGGGGGTAAATGATCCCCAAGTTACACAGGTGATCCCGCCGCCAGAAATGATCAATGTTCTCTGTGGGCGATCGCGCCTTGGACATTTTCAAGGGGTGGGAACGATCGTGGCTAAGCTGTTAAATATCGTGCAACCCGATCGCGCCTACTTTGGCAACAAAGATGGTCAACAACTGGCGATTATTCGGCAATTGGTCAAGGATTTAAATATGCCTGTGGAAATCATTGGTTGTCCAACGGTGCGCGAGCCTAGTGGCTTAGCCTATAGCTCGCGCAATCAATTCTTGTCAGATCGCGATCGCATTTTGGCGGCGCATATCTATCAGAGTTTGCAACAAACCAAGCAACAATTTTTCCTTTGTAAAGATCTTTGTTCACCGACCCAAATCCTTGAAGTCGCCCATAATTATTTAGCTAAGCTACCCGCGATCGACCTAGAGTATATTGAACTAGTTGATGCTAAAACCTTGCAGCCATGCAATCAAATTACCTCTGAAGCAGAGTTAATGCTGGCGATCGCTGCCCGAATTGGAAATACACGCTTAATCGATAATATTTTGCTGAGTCATACTATCACTCCCCGAAAACCGATCATTGCGATCGATGGTCCCGCAGGTGCGGGTAAATCTACAGTTACGAAGCAGGTGGCTAATAAGTTAGGTTTATTATTTTTAGATACTGGTGCAATGTACCGCACTGTCACCCTAGCCGTGTTGCGCGAGGGCATCGATTTACGCAATCATGAAACCGTCCAAGCGATCGCTGCAAAATCAAAAATCCAACTATTTGCTAATCCGATCGCAGGACAGCCGATGCAAGTGCTGCTCAATGGTGAAGATGTCACCACCGAAATTCGCACCCCCGAAGTTACTGCCAATGTTTCGACCATTGCGGCTCAATCCTCTGTGCGGGAGATATTGGTCAAGCAACAACAATTAATCGGACAGGTGGGCGGCGTGGTCATGGAAGGTCGGGATATCGGCAGCCATGTGTTTCCCGATGCCGAAGTCAAGATCTTTTTGACCGCCTCTGCTCAGGAACGCGCTAAACGTCGTCATACTGATTTAATTGCCCAAGGACAGGTTGCCCCCGATCTAGCCACCCTTGAGCAAGAAATTGCTGAACGCGATCGCAAAGACTCCACCCGCGCATCTTCACCCTTGATCCAAGCAAAGGATGCAACTTTAGTAGATACAGATGGTCTAACCATAGAAGAAGTGGTCGCCACCATTGTAAATTTGTATGAAGTCAAGGTACAAAACCTATGAAGCTCCCATCTCTCTCCTCGTTTATGGCTGTCGTTACCAATCAAAACCCGATGAGTGAATTGCGGCGATTTGCGCCGCAATTCACTCATGGAGATTCGCGTCTTCACAAGACTAAGATCGCCAAATTATTTCTAATTTTGTTGCCGATTTTGGCGATCGCCGCAAGTTCATTACCTGCAACCCAAGCCCAAACCAATAATGCTCTGACTATCCGCGCCGATGTGCAGGAAGCCAACTCGATTACAGGGGTAGTCACCGCTACAGGCAATGTCAAAATGACCTATCCCGCCCGACAGATCGATGCGATCGCTGAGCAAGCCCAGTATTTTTCTAAGGAGCAGCGTGTCGTTTTGACGGGTAATGTTTTAATCACCCAAGAAGGGGTCAATAGCATCAAGGCGCAAACTGTTACCTACCTAGTCAGTGAGGGGAAATTTGTAGCCTCGCCAACTGCTAACCAACAAGTAGAAACTATCTACGTTGTCCCCGATCGCGAAGCTGGCAATCCTAACCCAGCCACTTCCACCACGCCTGTCAACCAAATCAAACCAGAATTTAAAAAACAAAAAGTCAGTCCAGCAACGCCTTAAAATAAATCTGCTATTACGCATCATCCCAAATTCTAAACATCGAGCAATGCAAATCGCCCTAGATAACGTTAGTAAAAACTATAACGGTAGACAAGTTGTTCAACAAGTAAGCCTTACCGTTAAACAGGGGGAAATTGTTGGTCTCTTAGGTCCGAATGGTGCTGGTAAGACTACCTCTTTTTACATAGCAACGGGTTTAGTCCAGCCCGATAGCGGGAGTGTTTGGCTTGACCGACAAGATATTACCCGCTTACCGATTCATCGACGAGCGCGGATGGGGATGGCATATCTGGCGCAAGAAGCAACTATTTTTCGACAGCTATCGGTAAAGGACAACCTTTTGCTAGTAATGCAGCAAACTAAAGTCCCTCCCAAAAAGCAAATTCATCGTCTCCGCACTTTGTTAGAGGAATTTCGATTGACTAAAATTGCTGATACGATGGGTATCCAAGTGTCAGGGGGAGAGCGTCGTCGTACGGAAATCGCTAGAGCTTTAGCGGTTGGTGAAGATGGACCTAAGTTTATTTTGTTGGATGAACCCTTTGCGGGGATTGACCCGATCGCAGTTGGTGAAATTCAAACGATTATCAGTAATTTACGCGATCGCAACATGGGTATTTTGATTACCGATCACAATGTTCGCGAAACCCTGTCCATTACCGATCGGGCTTATATCATGCGTGACGGTGAAGTATTTGCCGATGGTTCTAGCCGTGAACTAGCTAATGATCCCGATGTTCGTAAGTACTATCTCGGCGAAAAATTCCATTTTTAGTTTGAAATAAAACTCCAAAACCCTGTAATCTCGATTAGAGTCACCTATTTAGAAATGGCAACTTTACCCACGACTCATCCAAGGAAAAAAGTTACAAAAGTGTCGCAAGGCTGGCTACCGAAACTATCGATCATGGATCGCTATTTAGTCACACAGATGCTCACCCCGTTTTTGTTTGGGGTAGGCGCATTCTCCTCAGTGATTTTAGCGATCGGCTCACTGTTTGAACTGATCCGCCTGATTACCGATTCGGGCTTAAGTGTTTTGATCGCACTCCAAATTTTTGGATACCAAATCCCCGGATTTATGGTCTATTCATTCCCCATGTCAGTCTTACTAGCGACCTTACTTTCCTATAGTCGGATGTCTGGAGATGGCGAGACAACGGCTTTACGCAGTTGTGGGGTAAGCACCTATCGCTTAGTATTACCCGCCCTTGTGCTAAGCCTCTTTGTCACAGGTATGACCTATGTATTTAATGAGGCGATCGTCCCTGCGGCAAATTGGCAGTCGCGCAGTACATTGCGGGCTGCTCTCAACCAAGAAAGTCTTCAGTTTAAAAAACAAGATATTGTTTATCAACAATATGGTGAGGTGACTGAAGAGGATGGTACAACAAGGCAGGGGTTAATTCGCAGCTTTTATGCCCGCAGCTTTGATGGCAAAGAAATGCGTGGGCTAACGGTTTTAGATTTTTCGGAAGGTCAAATTCAACAAATTTTATCAGCCGAATCAGCGATTTGGTTGCCCGATCAAGATGTCTGGAAATTTAGCAAAGGGACAACCTATATAGTTGGTCCTGACGGCAATTATCGCAGTATTCTTCGCTTTGATGATCAAAATCTCAAACTGCCTCGAGCGCCTCTGGACTTAGCCCAAGAGCAACGCAGCCCCGAAGAAATGAATATTGCGGATATTCGCCGTAATATCGCGTTGTTAAGTCAGTCTGGCAATACCAAAGAGATTCGTAAGCTCGAAGTCAGACTTGAACAAAAATATGCCCTACCTTTTATCTGTGTAGTGTTTGCGATCGTTGGTGCATCTTTGGGAATGCGTCCCCAAAGAACTGGGGCAGCGATCGGATTTGGCTTGAGCGTCTTAATTATTTTTGGTTATTATTTACTATTGTTTATCTGTGGCGCTTTAGGGCAAGTCGAGTTTCTGTCACCTCTAGCGGCGGCTTGGATGCCCAATTTAATCGGCGTTACGGCTGGGTTTATTATTCTTGCCCGCGTTGCCTAGAAAAAGAAGAGCAACCAATAAAAACTTTAAAAGCGTTGCAAAGCAACGCTTTTAAAGTTTTTATTGGCTCGGATTTAAGCGCAGGGCGCTCTAGGACAAGACTTGCAAAGCTAAATGAAAGGCTGTGATTGATTTAGCATCAAGGCTAGTATCAGCACTCTGCGATCGCAGTAAAGCTTCAATCTCTTCACGACTGAGCAGAACTACTTCTATCTCTTCATCTTCATCTTGAGCAGGAGGATGTTCGAGCTTAGTGAGATCTTGCGCTAGATAAGCATGGATCACCTCATCGGAATAACCAGGGCAAATGTAGAAGCCGCCGAGGTATTGCCATTTGCTTGCCCTATAGCCTGTTTCCTCTTCGATCTCCCGTTTAATCGTCACGCCATGATCTTCTCCAGCCTCCAGCGTTCCCGCAGGGAATTCTAATAAATAGCGCTGAATCGCAAATCGATATTGCTTAACTAACACAAACTTACCATCAGCAGTTACAGGAACCGCCATCCCTGCCCCTGGATGTTTGATATAGGAATATTCGCCAATTACGCCGTTGGGTAATTTGATGCGATCGGTATGAAAGGAGAACTTGCTGCCATGATAGCTGAGCCGATTTTGGAGGATTTGCGAGGGTGTAATATCTGACATGAAGATTTTTGTTAACTGATTCCAATTTATTTTAATCTATACAGTTTACAGCACAAATAAATTTTGAAAGCGCGGCAGAGCCGCGCTTTCAAAATTTATTTGGATTTTAATTTATTACAAAGCACTGGATTTGAGTTTTAACCAAGGGTAAAACACTACATTACATTTTGTGTAGTAATTAATCAATTCATTCAATAAATCAATCACTGCTCTGCAAAGCTAGGTAAATCAACTAGCAAAACAAGCTATTTAATAATTTGACAGAGGAAACTAATCATGAGTTTACAAGAACGTGCCAAGGCTGCTGCCAAGGATATTGAAGGCAAGGTTGAAGAGGCTGTAGGCAATATTACTAATGACTCTGGCAAACAGGCTGAAGGCAAAGCTAAACAAGCTGAAGCACATATTCGCAATGCAGCCGAGGACATTAAAGACAAGGCTAAAAGCGTTGCTGAAGATGTAAAAGAGAAAGCTAAAGATGTTAGAGATGCTATTAAATAAATAGTTGATTGCTCGATGATTACTTGAAATATTTTAGTAATTTAATTGCAAATAAATTAAATTTAGATCACTTTAAGTTTTCATCGAATACTATTTGCAACTATCTATATTTTAGATAGATATATGTTTGTAATGTATATCTATCTAAAACCGCAAAATTTATACACAGTTCAAAATTACTGTAGTTGTCTATATCTTTTTCTGAGCAAAGATTCGTATCTAATAAAATTTTATGGTGATTAATATGACTTCAAGGATTTACAGGTCTTTATTGACCGTTGGCTTAACTTTACTCATTTCATTTACTGTAGTATTTGGAATTCCTATCAACAATAGTTGGGCATCAGCTTCATTTACTCCGATCGCTTCGATAGAAAGAGTGAAAGCAGGTGCGAAAGCTCTTGAAGGTAAAACTCAAGAAGCGATCGGTAATCTGACTGGTAACGCTAAGGATCAAGTTATTGGTAAAGCTAAACAAGCTGAAGCTGACGTTAAAAATGCGACTGAAGATTTTAGAGATCGCGTGAATCTGCCAGAAAGAGTGAAAGCAGGTGCGAAAGATCTTGAAGGTAAAACTCAAGAAGCGATCGGTAATCTGACTGGCGATCGCAAAGATCAGATGGTTGGTAAAGCCAAGCAAGTGGAATCAAAGACCCGTAATTTGATAGAAGATGCAAAAGACAAAGTTCAAGAATTGTTTGAATAAATTAAATACTGATGTTATGTGGAAGTTTCTAAGACCCTCACCCCTATCCACTCTCCCCAAGGGCGAGGGGAACAAGAATTTCACGGATTTTGCTCCCCCTCTCCCAGAGAGGAGAGGGGGCTGGGGGTGAGGGCAATCTTCCTTCCACGTAACATCAGTTAAATAGTCTGTATTTTTTTAATCTACATCAAGATGCAGACTACTTTTCCCGCAGAAATAAGCATCTTTTCATAGCTAAGGGGTGGACTTGCGCCGCTAATCAACGCCCATTCACCCTCTTAGCTGCTTTCCCTATTACTAAGGATATAACTTCATGAACTTTATTTGGTTTATTTTGATTGGTTTAGCTGCTGGCTGGTTAGCAGGGCAACTAGTTAGAGGCGGAGGATTCGGATTAATTGGAGACATCATTGTTGGTGTGATTGGTGCATTACTTGGTGGTTTCCTTTTCTCTGCACTAGGTTTATCTGGTGGTGGTGGGTTGCTTGGTAGTTTGATTGTTGCCACGATTGGCGCAATTGTTCTTCTATTTGGACTACGCCTGATCAGGTCGGCTTAAATACAACGGGATTCTCATAATTAGGATTAAAAATCATGTCAGAAGAAATTGATAGAGAAGTTACAAGTAAGAAAGTAACATCATTGCCCAACAATTCTATGAATGGAAGTAGAATCTCTGAGCAACGTACAACCAAAGTCGCTAATGACGTTAGTGGAAATGGTTTGGTAATTATTGGATTACTAGCTTTGGCTATTGGTGCAGGCGCGATCGCCTATTTTGTGAATTATCGCCCAGCCCCTACACCTGTACTAATTCCTAATGCCACCGACACGGTAAAAGAGAATAAGTCAACGGTGATCGAACGAAACAATACAACTATTAGAGAAGTTAGTCCCGCGACACCTGAGCCTACTCCCACGGTTGAGATTAATGTCCCTGTGACGATTACACAGCCTCCTGCGGCGGCTCCTGTACCTGCTCCAAGGGTAACTACGCCAATGGCGACGACAGCACCTCAACCAGTCGCTCCAACTGCTACTCCACAAGTAACAACTCAGCCACAAACATCCACTCCCTCACCAAAGTCTGGTAACTAAAGATAACGTGAGTTCGGAATCAGCCATGAGATCAATCTCATGGCTTAAAGCTAAAATCCGTTGAAACGGGTTAAGAACGATTTTAAGAAATATTTCAGTCAGTTTTAACTGACTTTAGGGATTTGCGAGAAAATAAAATACCAATCCAGATTTTTCAGAATCGGTGGGGCGGCAAAGCCGCCCCACCGATTGTGGCTTTATATTTGCTACTTTATTAAGTCGCAAGGCTCTTAGCTTCGCAGCCCAGAACTTCAGTTCTTGGTTGGCTTTTAGTCGAAAAATTTAGCCAGAACTGAACATAAAGATAGGTAGCGCGAAGCGCTACCTATCTTTATGTTTTGATGATGCGAATTGTTTCTAAACGGTCATCACTTGCACCGTTAATAATTCCTCCAGCCTGCAAAACGCATTGCAGCATTCCTACTACTTCCGCCGTGATTTCTTCACCGATACAAAGTAGAGGAATCCCTGGAGGGTAAGGACAGAGGGATTCAGCGCTAATTTTACCGATCGCTTGATGTAATGGTAAACGTTCACTTTTTGCAAAATAAGCGGTGCGCGGTGTGAGATTAGCTTGGTAATTGCTAACTGGTAATTGGTAATTGGTAATTGGTAATTGATTTATCCCCGTTCCCTTTCCCTTAGCAATTTGTTGAAAAGCATGAATTAATCGTTCAATATCTGCTTGAGTATTACCTAAACTAAGAATAAATACTAACTGGTTGAGCGTAGGCATTTCTGCCATGACATCTAGCTGAGAATGTAAGCATTCATCAACGGCAAAGCCTGTCATTCCTAAGCGATCGACCATGATTGTTAATCGTGTCAGATCGAGAGTAGGAACTTCTATTTTGCTAAAGGTTCTTAAATTGGGAATTTGATTTAAGCGTGATCGTGCTTCTTGGGCTAGGCGTAAAGTCTCAGTTAGGTGTTCTTTGCCATTCATCGCCATTTGCGATCGCGCTACATCAAGAGAAATCAGTAACAGTAAATTTGGACTACTCGATCGCAATATTTGTAAAGCCCGTTCCACCTGTTCAGGATCAATGCGATCGCCTTGTAAATGCAAAATCGAAGACTGAGTAAGACTGCCTGCGACTTTGTGGGTTGATTGCACCACAAGATCAGCCCCCGCTTGTAATGCCGAAATTGGTAAGTCAGGATGAAAGCCTAAATGTGCGCCATGAGCCGCATCGACTAATAGAGGAACATTAAAGGCATGGGCGATCGCGACCATTTTCTCAATTTCGCCACAGACTCCAAAATAATTAGGGCTAACTAGCATTACGGCTTTAGCGTCAGGATGTTTTTGTAGAAATAATTCTAAGGTTGCGGGACTGACACCCAAATCTAAATCAAATTCGGGTAAATAGTCAGTGGATAAATAAATTGGGGTTGCGCCATTGAGAACTAATCCCGCGATCGCCGCCTTGTGACAATTGCGACCAATCAGAACCTTGTCACCCTGCCCACAGGTTGCTAAAAGCATCGCCTGTATGCCACAGGTCGAGCCATTGGTAAGGAACCACGCGCGATCGCTACCATAGGCTTCGGCGGCTAAAATTTCGGCTTCGGCAAGGGGTGCTTCGAGATCGGGCAATTCAGGCAAATCTAGACGAAAAATATTTTTACCCATGAGTGCCATAAACTCGCGATCGATGCCCTGACCGCGTTTATGCCCTGGCATATAAAACGGCGCATGATCAATATCAAGATAGCGTCTTGCCGCTTCTAGTAATGGAACTGAATCTTGATTCATTAAAATTTTGAAGCCTATCCTACTTGGTTCTTGATGTTCTTTAAGACTCGAAACACTTCAGCTAAATCTTGACTACCAGTGGGGAAAAATATTGAATATAATCGCGAAGCACTATATAGGGGCGTTGGTTGCACAATTGCCTTAAGAAAAATAAATTCATCTCCATTGGTAATTAGCCCAAAGGATGGAATCTCAGGTTGTGGATTACACATCATATAGGACAATGCTTGAGGCAATGCGAGGGAAGCCATAATCGTCCGTTTTGCCTCAATCACCAATACCCAGAGATAATCTCGCACAATGAGGGTATCAATTCTGCCACGCAAAATTTCTTCATCTCCTTCTAGCGCAAATTCGACGGATTCTTCTGTACGCACTTCATACTCAGGCTCGTAAAAACCCGCTAAATCTAAAAGTGGTGAAATCATCAGCTTATCAACAGCACCTTCGGCTAAAATGCCGCGCCTTCTATGGGCAGCAAATCTTATGAGTAGACGATCGAGTGCTGCTTGTTCGATCTCTGTGAGTGCGGGTAAATTTTCTTGCCATTCCCTAAAAAATGTAGGCGCAGTGCAGGGGAATAGTTGAAATTTGTCCTCAACATCTGCGATCGCTAAAATTGTTTTAGAAATAGGTAGTGTGGCAACCATAGGAATGCTTTCAGGCAAATGATAGGACTATTGTACAGTTTAAACCCAAATTATTGGCAGCCCGCTACGAGGGCTGCCAATAATTTGGGTTTAATAATTTACTAAGGAAAAGATGGGAACCTCTGGCAATGCTTTCCTCCCATTGAGAAAATCTAGCTCAATCAAAAATCCATAACCCAGTAATTCTCCACCAGCTTGCTGAACCAGTTGGGCGGCAGCAGCAGCAGTTCCACCCGTAGCAATCACATCATCAATAATAATTACTCGCTCACCCTTGGCGATCGCATCTTGATGCATCTCTAAAGTATCGGTTCCATATTCTAAGGAATATTCAACCCGATATACTGCCGATGGTAGCTTTTTGGGTTTACGCACTGGCACAAAACTAGAACCTAGGCTCATGGCTAAGGCTGCACCGAGAATAAAACCTCTCGACTCAATGCCAATCACAGCATCAACTTCTCCGATTTGCAATTCAGCAAGTTGTGTTTGAAAGCCCTGAATAATTGCGGTTAAGCCGTGAGGATGGGCTAATAAGGGCGTAATATCCCGAAAAACTATACCTTTTTGAGGAAAGTCAGAAATATCGCGAATAATGCTTTTAAAGTCCATATAATATTTGATCACCGTCGATCGCTAAAGAACTTCACAATCTTATCTGTATCCGCGATCGCTTGGAGTAAATAACTGGTGTTAAGGGGAACAAGAAAAATATAGGTTTTGCTCCCCTTCTCCTGCGGGGGAAGGGGTTGGGGGATGAGGGTTCCACGGAACATCAGTAAAAATATAAAGGCGGCGCATTGCGCCGCCTTTATATTTTTAGACGTAATGCGATCGCTCGATGCGTAATGCTTCAGCCGATCTTTGCGCCTCGATGACAACCTGTGACAACCTGCTTGTCATCAGCACCGTGTCATTAGCGCTTACCGCCGATTCAAGCTCACGACATTGGTAGGACAGCGCCAATGCACCGATATAGTCACTATTTGCGCGTAATGTATTCAAGCTTTGCAATAATTGCGAATGATCGTTAACAGCGATCGCTTGAGCAATTGATTGCACTAGAAGCGGAGTTTCTTCTAAATATGTATCAATCACATTTAATAGAAATCTCACTCCGCTACCTGCATGACTTGCAATTGATAAAATCGTTTCTATAAATTGTGGTTCAATGGCAGGGTCGCGATCGTCATTAGATAGCTCGAATGTTGAAGATTCTGAGCTATCTTGATTAGGTTCTACGGCGATCGCTTCTTGTTTGTCCGTTTCGTCAGCATCTAAATCAGGCTCTTGTAGTTCCAAAGGTTGTGGCTCAATCAGAAGTTCTGGCAGAAGTTCTGCCAGAACTTCTAGATCAACTATTTTAGTGTCAAAATCTTCGACCTTAGAAGTATCTAGCTCAATCCTTTCTAGCTCAGGCTCAATTATTTCTAGCTCAATCCTTTCTAGCTCAATCCTTTCAGGCTCAATCCTTTCAGGCTCAGGCTCAATTATTTCTGGCTCAAGCTCAATTATTTCTGGCTGAGGTTCAACAGCAGTAATATTTTCAAGTTCTCTAGATTCTGAGGCGATCGCAGTAATTACTGGTAAATCATCAGCGTCAATCCTAACAGGGGCAGGATCTTGATCAATCTCTGAGTCATCAGGATCTGGGATTAGCTCTTCTTCTGGAATCAAAAATAAACGCGGTAAACCATTTTGAGAGATCACACCTTGCGATATGGGTACATATTCAGAATCTGCGATCTCAGAATCTGCGACCTCTTCATCAATTTCTTCTGTCTGTGACTCTGACTCGCTTATCTCCACATCCAGTGCTTGAGATTCTTCTGCGGCGATATCTTGAGGAGTGATATCTTGAGGAGTGATATCTTGAGGAAATAGAGTGATGAATGGTTCAGCAATATCATCTACATTTGAATCAGTCGGCAAGGCTATTGAATTTTTTGATGCAGTCTTAGATTCTTTACTGATGATGTCAGATACTACTTTCTGCAAACTATCTAATTCAATTTGGAGATTTTGCAAATCATCCATTAGAGTTTGTGATTGTTGGCGTAAATTGGCTAAGGAGATCGCAATACCAATTTGAGCTGCCAGCAAAGACAACGAAGTGCGATCGCTTTCTGACCAATTATGATAAATGCTGCCATGAAAAGCAACTAAAATCCCCCAAGCTTCATGTCCTGCATAGATTTTATTAGCAGCATAGGTCGAAATGCCAATCTGCTCTAACAGCGTCACGAGATGAGAAGATAGACTTGAACTACGGATATTATCAACAGTTTGGGCAGATTGACCCGTTTGCATAGACTCGATCATATGCCTTGACAATAAAAGCTGTCTCTCAGGCATATCAGCAATCGATACCAGTCCTGACGCGATCGCATCGGTCACAAATTCGCCCCGTCCATCGGCATGGCGGCGAAAAATGGCGACCCGATCCACCTGTAATACTTTCTGAGCAACTTGGACAGCTACTTGCAAAACGAGTTCTAGCGAAGGCGATCGCTGAATTGCATCGGCAAGCTGGGCAAGCGCTTTTTCCCTAGCCAGAATATTACCAAAAATATTAGAAGCCTGTGTATCTGGGGCTTGATCAGCCATGAGCTTTTCATACCGTTCTTCCCAGCTAAGTTGAAGTACACGTTCCTGCTGCACCAAAATTGCTTTGAGGTGTTCATAGGATGCGCGATCGCGACAGAGGTGGCGAATTTGATCTAAGAGGGTAGAATCCATGGGTATAAACAACTATCCTCGATAGTATTCCAGTAGTCTTGAAAACACCTATGAATTTTAGCTAACTTAATTTAGCGATCGCATGAGACACAAAGCGTAACTTTAGAAGGTCTGCTTCGGGTTAGACTTTAGCTAGAAGAAATTTTTAAAGGCTTATGCAAGGCAAATTTCCATTGTATCCCCCCATACGCTTTGGCACTGACGGTTGGCGAGGTATCATTGCTGGCGACTTTACCTTTGATCGCTTAGCCGCAGTTGCCCCCGTCGCAGCCCATATTTTGCGCGAAACCTTCGGTGAATCAGGCAGCAATACGATCATTGTTGGATACGATCGCCGATTTATGTCTGAGGCTTTTGCTAAACGCACTGCGGAATCCGTCGCCGCGATCGGGTTTGATGTACTTCTTGCCGATGATTTTGCGCCCACACCTGCTTTCAGTTGGGCGGCTTATGAGCGCAAAGCTCTAGGCGCTTTGGTGATTACCGCCAGCCATAACCCTGCAAATTATTCAGGTTTAAAAATTAAAGGAGCCTTTGGTGGCTCAGTTTCGCCAGATATTACGGCGAAAGTGGAAGAGATTTTAGACCGTGGTGATTTTGTCTATGAAACTCCACAAAAGGGAAAAATCGAAACCTTCGATGCTTGGGCTAGTTACTGTCAAGCTTTACGCAGCAAGGTAAATATTGAGGCGATCAAAGAAGCGATCGCGCTGGGAAAGTTGACCATCTTTGCGGACGTGATGCATGGAGCCGCCGCAGGTGGTTTAGCAAAAATTTTAGAATTGCCAGCCGACATACAGTCTCACTTGGTGGAACTCAATGGTGATAGCGATCCTCTATTTGGTGGCGGCGCACCTGAACCATTACCGCGCTACATTGCCGATCTCTTCCGTCAAGTCAAAACCTATCACCACGAACATCCCGAAAAAATCTTGGTGGGCTTTATCTTTGATGGCGATGCCGATCGCATTGCCGCAACGGATAGCGAAGGCAATTTCTTAAGTTCCCAAATCCTAATTCCCGTTCTTTTGGAACATCTCGCCAAAAATCGCGGCTTCAAAGGCGAATTGATTAAAACCATTAGTGGTTCTGATCTGATGCCCAAAGTCGCAGCGCTCTTTGATTTACCAGTTTACGAAACTCCCGTTGGCTACAAATATATTGCCGAGCGAATGCTTTCGGGCGTTCCTTGTCTGTTGGGTGGCGAGGAGTCTGGCGGCGTGGGCTATGGCAATCACATCCCTGAGCGTGATGCTTTGCTTTCTGCTTTGTATGTATTAGAAGCGATCGCTACATCCAACCAAGATTTAAGTGTTCTATACAGCAATCTCCAAGAGCAAACTAATTTCTTCTCCCATTACGATCGCATCGATAAAAAGCTATCAGGTATGGCCGCCCGTGAGAAATTAGTGTCAACCCTTCAGCAGTTCTCGTTAACAGAAATTGCGGGACGCAAAGTAATCGATACTCAATCTCCCGACGGCTTTAAGTTTCGTTTAGCTGATGGAAGCTGGCTCTTAATTCGCTTCAGTGGAACTGAGCCTTTGCTGCGGCTCTATTGCGAAGCAAAAACCCCCGAACTCGTTCATAAAACTCTCAATTGGATTTCCAATTGGGCCGAACAATTTAACTAAAAAGAAGGGTCATTTAAAACCGAGATTATTGAGCCACCCGCGTAGCAGGTGGCTCAATAATCTCGGTTTTGTTTGTAAATTTAGCAAGCTTCAGATTCTAATACACAACGTAAAGTGGATAGACCTTTTTTGAGTTGGCGTGAAATTGTGACTGCACTTACTCCCAACATTTTAGCCACATCCCTTTGAGGCATATCTTCAATAAAAACAAACTCAACGATCTCTCTAGTACGTTGCTCTAACAAAGATAAAGCCTGATGTAAACGGAACTTCTCATCCTGTTGCAATTGCATATTGCTTTTAGGATCAGCCACCAGATCACCAATCGAAGAAGCGTCATCCTCTTCCGAACGAAGCGGAGCATCCAAACTTAAAGGAGCGCGATTTTGGCAGGCGAGTTTTGCCTCTTGCCATTCATTGAGGGTAATTCCCAACCCATTAGCAACTTCCTGTGCCGAAGGTTCTCTTTGCAAAGTATTGCGTAACTTTTGCATGACTCGTACTGATTGCTGTTGTAAGTCCATCCAACGGCGAGGAATCCGAACAGGCGAGCTTTTATCGCGTAAATAATGCTGAATTTCACCACGAATGTAGCGTACCGCAAAGGAGCTAAAGGCATAACCGCGATTTAGTTCAAAGCGATCGACTGCCCCAATTAAACCCAAGGCTCCCACCTGTAATAAATCGTCGTATAGTTCCGAGTGGCGGTCTGCCCAGAAATGGACTTCTTTTTTGATCAGACCAATATTTAAGCGCACGATGCGATCGCGTAGGTATGCTGATGGCGCTTTGCGATATTGCTTGAGTAATTCGAGGGTTGTGGTTTTGTCCGCCGCCGAAAACTCACGCACCTTATGAGTAGCGATGCTCGACTGAGAAGAAATGTCGGATTGGATGGTGAGTGTTGCGGTGGTCATAGTTTTGCCCTGAACTAATCAAGCCTACTACTTAGACTAGTAGCTTAAGGGGCGATCGTCACCTTGCAGGTTGTTAGGGATTTTGAAGTTTTCATAATCCCTAACACCTAACAGGTTGTTAGGTACATTGCTTTGCGCTTAATTAAAACCCAGATAAATTTTTAAAAGCGCGGCTCCGCCGCGCTTTTAAAAATTTATCTGGGTTAAAAAAAGTAGTGCAATGCGCCGCTTTTTTACACTTTTGGTAATTGGTACTGAGCGATGATGCGCTTAGCAAATTCGGGGACGTGGGCTTCTAACTTTTTGGGATAGTTGCGGCGTACATAGAGATAGTTGCGGACAAAGTGAGAATCGATGGAAAATCTGCCATATTCTAAGCCTTTCGGTCCAATCTTATTCACCACAAAGCTAATGATCCAAGCTAACCAAATCGGCAATGTTACGGCTTGATCGTATGCCGAAATACCCTGCTGTACGGCGGCAAGGCGATCGCCGCCAGAGATCACAGGCTGAGTCTGCAATTGATCTTTGATTAACTTCAGCATCTCTTTACCCGTCTCGTTTCGCACCACGATCCATTGCCAGCCAAAGGTTGCGCCCATATAGCCGACCACAATATCGGCGAGGGCATTGGTATAGTCAAAGCAGGTCATGCAGGATGGCGCAAATACATCCTTGAGTTCCTTGGTGTTTAATCCAAAAAATGGCACTAGTTCAGTCGAACCATCGGAATGCTTGAAATGCACATTAAAATCCTGCATGAATTCGTAATGCACTACGGTTTCAGGCGATCGGCTGGTGGTATCGAGGAATTTCTGTAAGCCATCTCGCGTCACATTATCGGTGCAGGGTGTCCCCAATACATAGAGCTTTTCTAAACCAAGTTCCTTCTCAACCGTTCGTAAAGCCTGAATCTGACAACCGACACCGATCGCTAAAAGTCGCTTAATTCCCGACTGCTCGATCTGTTCTAGCACCGAGAGATTTGGTGAAAGAGTGGGTTTATTCACCCGCGCCGCCAAAATTTCTTCACGATTACGCGCAATTACAGGCTGAGGTTTAAAGCGATCCTCTTTACTAGATTGCACACATACCACACCGTCAACTAAACCTTTTTCGAGCATCTCGATCGCCAAAGTTGACACGATGCCTGTCCATTGCGCTCCTGGGATCGGCTCAGTTTTGCGGGCGGCGATCATTTCCTGATGCACACCAAAATAAAGCTCTTGTTCATTATCCAGATCACGCGATCGCCCGTGGGATTGCGTCTCTAGTTCGTCAATATGTTGCGTGATAAACGCGCAAGCCTCTTTGACGTAATGAATGTAATAGGTATCGCAGAGACCGCACTCACTGCATAATTCCTTGGCGGGACGACGTTGTGTATCTGCAAGCGCTTTTGCTTTGCGATGGGATGGGACAACCGACATTTTGCTATTTCTTATCTATTAGGAGGAATCTAGAACAATGCAGTAGAACTGGATAGATTTAACTGTCAAGGTTTAGCTAGTTTGTACCGCTAGGCACGGGGGTTTTTATGTGGTTGATTAGCCTTACCACGAAATATAATATAACATGGACAAGTCGGTTGAAACCTCCGTTCGCTTACCTCTCAGCACTTTAGTGCAGAGCTTCTCGCGTATCGTGTGCATTATTGTGATAAACCTTGTGACCTCGATCGCATATTCTCACTCTCAACATCACAGGATCATAGACTTGCGATCGCACTCTCTATCTTGATAGAACGCAATACTAATGTCATAGAGAAAACGTTCACAGGGCAGAAGCAATGATCCTCAACTCACTAAACCAAGTTCGTTTAATTGTCATCAAGAGCATCGCTGGCACTGAGCAAGCGATTGTCTTTCTAGGCAAAACCTTTGTAGCTGATAAATCTTATAACTCCCTCAACGATGCGATCGCAGGATGTAGAAAAGATTTGGATTTGGGCATGGCAATATTAATCGCGCCTGAAGCAAATCAATATAAAATTTGGGTTGCGATTCCTAACGAGTTAATTTTGTCAGCCGAGTAAACCTTGTAGCTACAAACCTTTAGTGGGCGTGTATATTTCTAAGAATCCTTTAACCTTGAGCAATGAGGGCGTTTTTATGATTCAAACGAGATTTGGATTAGCTACAGCAATGGTCGATCAAACGAACCACAACAAAAAAATTGAAAGTGCTGCAAAGCAACACTTTCAATTTTTTTGTTGGTTTGGGTTTGAGCGCAAAGCGCTCTAAGTAATGCTTAACAATTTGTAATATTTTTGTAATAGCATAGATATATCTACACAAGCTATAAAATCTATGTTGGAACCTGCTCTTACCGTGACAAACCAAGATTCTTCGATCGCAACAACCATAGAAACTAAAGAATTGACGGTTCCAGCCTTTTCAAGCAATCCTGAACATCATGACTATTTAGCAGATTGCCTTAGTGATGATGATTTTGCACCAACCGACAGCTTTGTTCGTCGTCACATTGGCGCAAGCTCTTCAGAAATTCAGCAGATGCTCACCGCGATCGGTTGTGACTCTCTCGATGAAATGATTGATAAGACCGTGCCTGCGGCGATCAGAATTAAGCAACCATTGCAACTAGGGGAAGCACGCGGGGAATATGAACTATTGCAAGAATTGAAAGCGATCGCCTCGAAAAACCAAGTTTGGCGATCATATATTGGTACTGGCTATTACAACTGCATCACGCCGCCGATTATTCAGCGCAATATTTTGGAAAATCCAGGGTGGTATACGCAATATACTCCTTACCAAGCCGAGATTGCTCAAGGTCGATTGGAGGCTTTGCTCAATTTCCAAACCATGATTATCGATTTGACAGGTTTAGAGATTGCCAATGCTTCGCTTTTAGATGAAGGAACGGCGGCGGCGGAAGCGATGACGATGGCGGCGGGAATTGCTAAAAACAAGGGGAATAAGTTTTTTGTATCCAGTGATTGTCATCCGCAGACGATCGCTGTCGTCAAAACCCGTGCGATTCCCTTGGGAATTGAAGTAGTGATTGCTAAACATGACAAATTTGAATTTGACAAAAATTACTTTGGCGCATTGCTCCAATATCCCGCCAGTGATGGCGCAATCTACGACTATACAGAAGTTATTTCACAAATCCATGCTCAAGACGGTTTAGCGATCATTGCCGCAGATTTATTAGCCCTCACCTTGATTAAATCTCCTGCGGAATTGGGGGCAGATATTGCGATCGGTAGCGCCCAAAGATTTGGCGTTCCCTTTGGTTATGGAGGTCCTCACGCTGCATACATAGCAACCAAGGAAGCCTATAAGCGCCAAATGCCCGGCCGTTTAGTGGGAGTTTCCAAGGATGTGCATGGTCATCCTGCGCTGCGTCTAGCATTGCAAACCCGCGAGCAACATATCCGCCGCGATAAGGCAACCAGTAATATTTGTACGGCGCAAGTATTGCTGGCAATTATGGCGAGTATGTATGCGGTTTATCACGGTGCTGAAGGCTTAAAACGGATTGCAAAGCGTGTACATCTTTTAACTGCAAGCCTTGCCCAAGCTCTCGAAAGTCTCGGTCATACAGTTACGCATGAAGCTTTCTTCGATACAATTCGCATTGAGCTAAAGGGACTCTCTAGCAATGAGATTAAAGCTAGAGCCGCCGCTAAACAGATTAATTTACGATATTTAGCAGATAATGCGATCGCGATCAGCCTTGATGAAACCGTCTCTAAACAGGATTTAGTTGATCTCATTTCTATATTCTCTGAAAATGAATTACGAATTACGAATTACGAATTACGAGCTTCTGATTCCCAATCACCAATTCCCAATTCCCTAACTCGCACTTCCCCCTACCTCACCCATCCCACATTCAATTCCTACCATTCCGAATCAGAACTACTGCGCTATATCTATCGTCTGCAATCGAAGGATTTATCGCTTACCACATCGATGATTCCCCTTGGTTCCTGTACGATGAAGCTCAATGCTACTTCGGAAATGCTTCCTGTCACATGGGCGGAGTTTGGCAATATTCATCCCTTTGCACCATTGGAGCAAACCCAAGGCTATCAAATTTTGTTTCAACAATTAGAAGCTTGGCTTGCGGAAATCACAGGTTTTGCAGGTGTATCCCTTCAACCGAACGCAGGATCTCAGGGTGAATATGCAGGTTTACTCACAATTCGCGCCTACCATCAACATCGCGGACAAACCAATCGCCATATTTGCCTAATTCCTACCTCGGCGCATGGTACTAATCCCGCGAGCGCAGTCATGGCAGGGATGAAGGTAATAACGGTAAATTGCGATCGCGAAGGTAATATTGATGTTTTGGATTTGAAAGCAAAAGCCGAAAAACATCAACATGAACTCGCGGCTCTGATGGTTACTTATCCATCTACTCATGGTGTATTTGAGGAATCAATTAAGGATATTTGCGATGTCGTTCACTACTACGGTGGACAGGTATATATGGATGGCGCGAATATGAATGCTCAAGTCGGTCTCTGTCGTCCGGGAGATATCGGTGCGGATGTCTGCCATTTGAATCTGCATAAGACTTTCTGCATTCCTCACGGTGGTGGTGGGCCAGGAATGGGACCAATTTGTGTCGCGACCCAGTTAGTTCCATTTTTGCCAAATCATCCTTTCAGTCAAGATCAAGATTTAGAACCAAATACGATCGCATCGGCGATTTGGGGTAGTGCCAGTATTCTCACGATCTCATGGGTATATATTGCTTTAATGGGAGCAAAAGGCTTGAAACTGGCTACCGAAGTGGCGATTCTCAATGCAAACTACATGGCTCAAAGGCTTGCGCCCCACTATCCGATTCTCTATACAGGCAAAAATGGCTTGGTTGCCCATGAATGTATTATTGACCTCCACGATTGTAAGAATATTGCAGGAATTGAGGTGGATGATATTGCCAAGCGTTTGATGGACTACGGTTTCCATGCACCGACGGTTTCTTGGCCAGTGGCAGGGACGATGATGATCGAGCCAACGGAAAGCGAATCGAAAGCGGAACTCGATCGCTTCTGTGATGCGATGATTGCGATTAAGCAAGAGGTAAATGCGATCGCCTCTGGTGATCTCGACAAGCTGGACAATCCTCTTAAAAATGCACCGCACACTGCTGAAACCTTATTAGCCGATGACTGGTCACACGCCTATAGTCGCCATCAAGCCGCCTATCCTGCGCCTTGGCTGAAGGAGCATAAATTCTGGGCAAGTGTGGGACGCATTGATAATGCCTTTGGCGATCGCAATTTCGTTTGCTCTTGCCTCCCTATAGAAGCCTACGAAGCATAAAATAAAGTCCTGCCTTTGGCAGGACTTTATTAAAAAAACTATGCGAATCTTATTGGTGGATGATGAGGAAGAGTTGGCGGAACCTTTGCAGAGGGTTTTGACTAATCAGGGCTATGTGGTGGATAGTGCCAATAGTGGCGATCGCGGTTGGGAGTTGGCACAGGTTGGCGAATACGATCTGCTGATTTTGGACTGGATGATGCCAGAAAAATCAGGTATTGAAATATGTCAAGATTTGCGCCAAAAAGGAGATAGCACGCCAGTTTTAATGCTGACTGCCAAAGATACCCTCGACGATCGCGTGACGGGTTTAGATAGCGGAGCCGATGACTATTTGGTAAAACCCTTTGAATTGCGAGAATTATTAGCCAGAGTCAGAGCTTTGTTGCGCCGCGCCCCAACGGCGATCGCGGCAACCAGTGAAACTTCACGGTTGAGCTATGGGGATTTAGAACTCGATCGCCAAAATCAATTGGTCTATCGAGATCAGGTGGCGATCGCTTTAACCGAAAGAGAATATCAACTTTTAGAATATTTCCTGCTCCATCCCAATCAGTTGCTAAGTCATGAGCAGATTTCGCAATATATCTGGAAAGAAGGCGAAGATTTGCCCACTAGTAATGCCCTCGCCGCCCAAATAAAGTTACTACGCCGTAAAATTGATCGCGATCGACAGATCTCTCTAATCAATACAGTGTATGGTAAGGGCTATCGTTTTGGCTAAGTAATGATTGTGTTTTGCAATACAAAAGAAACTAAATAAAATCATTTAAGTCTTTGCAAAGCAAAGACTTAAAATCTGGAAATTGCGTACATGTGTAAAAATAGTGTCGTGAGGGCATTAACGGAGTGAAAAATTGTGGGACAGGCTCAACTACCACCGCAGGAATCAGCTAACTCTACATTCGCCAAAAACCTTGGGCGCGTAGGTGTTGGACTCGCGATCGCATTAACGGCAAGTAGCTTAGGAGCTTTTTGGTATGGACGCTATTTTCTGAATGAGCGCCTATCACCTTTATTAGAGGTGGAGTTAACCAAATCTCTTAAGCGCCCTTTACAGCTTGGCAAAGTCGAGCGCGTGGGCGCGTCTAGCATCAGGTTTGGCAAATCGACTATACCGCCAACTGATAAGGAGTCTAATTTTCTTGCTGTTGAAGCGATCGAGGTGAAGATTGATCCTTGGGCTTATCTCACCCGCCGCCAAATTGGATTAGATGCGATCATTGAACAGCCACAGATATTTCTGAAGCAGGACGTTACAGGTTTACTGCAATTGCCGAAAATTACGCCACCAGAAAAGCAAACTAAAGACGGTTTTGTAGATTTACGGACAATTACCTTCAAGGATGCACAGTTAACAATTCAGACGATCGCTAAGGGAGAATTGGTTTCTCTCAGTCAAGTGCAGATTGATAGTAATTGGAAGATTGTTGATCTGAACAATCAAAGTTTAAAAATGAATGGGAAAGGGCATATAACTTTGCCTAATCTTGCCGCGATCGCCACGCCTCCTGATCCTGAGCAACTGAAAAAGGCGATCGAAATCGCTAATGCTGACAAGGATGGAAACAAGGGCAAGGTTAGTTTTAATGTGGATTGGGACTTAACCAGAGGTCAAGGAAATATTGAGATCCAATCGCCTAATTTACAAATTGCGGCTTTGCAGGGATTTGCCGTTAGTTCGCCTGTAGAGGTGCAGCAGGGCTTACTGGATTTTGATGCTAAGGTGGCAATTATTGCTGGCAAGGAATCACCAACGGTATCTGTAACTGCTCAACTTAGCGATGGTGCAATTAAATCTCCGCAATTACCCAAACCAATTACCGAAATCGCGGGGAAATTTAACTTTGATGGCACAACCACGACCGTTAAAGAATTTGTAGCAGAATACGACTTCTTAAAAACAACTGCGGAAGGAACTTTTAATCAACAAAAAGGATTTAATCTCAATTTTGCGAGTATTCCATTAGATCTAGCCCAAGTCATTGAGAATTTTAAATTAAAAGTACCTGTAGCGATCGCGGGAGAAGTCAAGGTGAGTGGCAAGCTCACGGGGACTGTCCAAAAGCCATCTCTGAGCCTAAATATTACCACTCCCAAATCCGTGAGCTTCGATCGCGTCAAAGTCGATCGCTTCCTGACCACGATTGAACTCAAAGATCTTAATACGCTGCTGATCAAGAAATTCCAAGCTTCATCGGCGGGTGCAACTATTACGGGAGAAGGACAGATCAAATTACCTGACAAAGATAAACCTGCGGAAATCATCTTTAACAGTAGTCTGGTCGGGGTTGCTGAAGATTTTACCAATCTCTATGGTACAAAGATCCCCATTACGATTGGGCAAGTTACCAGTTCACTCCAAATTACTGGTAGTCTCGACAATCCCCAAGTTCTTGCCCAAATCGAAGCACCCAATGCCACCTATCCCGCCAGAGGAGAGGTATTTGTATCCGATGGATTAGCGACAATCCGCAATACTAAGGTGCGATTCCCCATTGGTGAAGCTGGGCTGGCGGGTACTTATAACCTCGCCAGTGGCGCATGGAAAACCCAGCTAAATAGTAATGGCGTTCCTCTATCTGCTTTTTTACTCAATCAAAAAGGAATTTTAGACGGATTGATTAATCTGCGAAGCGATCGCGGTGGATTTTCCCTAGCCGATATTACGGCCGATGGCACGATCCGTTTACCTCAAGGACTTACTGAGGTTCCCGATGCGATCGCCACCAATTTCACATGGGATGGCAAAAATCTGCTAATTCCCTCTTTACAGGTCGGCAATTATTTGTCGGCAAATGGGAAAATCGATCTTGCTTTTCCCAATAATTCGACTGACCAATTACCAACAGGAATTGCAGGAATTAATCTCGATCTGATTTCGCGCAATGTCAACCTTGGTCGCCTAGCTTCGCTTTCTGATATGATTCCGCCACAGGCAAAGGGATTATTAAATTTTCGCGGCAATTTATCAGGGGCGATCGACAAACTAAAAATCGCAGGAGCCTTGCAACTAGATGATGTTGATGTTGCTTCCGTAGGCTCATTTGTCGCCAAACAAGGCTTCCTATTTACCCCTTCACGAGGTTCTCTCAACTTCAACGGTTCTATTAATGGTGATGTCGCTGATCCTAGATTAGTCGGAAATTTACGGGTAGCTGGATTGAAGATCAATCAAATAGAACTTGATAACCTCACTTTCAATGGCGTACTCGATGGCATTAGTAAAATCCCTCAAGCAACGGGTAATCTCCTACTATTAGGATTAAAAATCGATAAAGTTGCCTTCGATCCGCGTTTAGAAGGGAAAGTTAGTTTTGATGGCAACCAAGGCGCAAATATTGATCTGCGGGGAAATCGCGATCGCATTGCCGCAAGGCTAGATAGCTCGCTACGTCCGATTGATTTTAATGTCAATTTAGGTGAAGCCGTGGCAAGCGGTAGACGCTTAGAGAACAATCCCAATCGTCTACAGGTAGCGATCGCCAATCTCCCTCTGCCCTTAATTGCCTCATTTACAGGGCAAACTGATCTCAGTGGCAAAATCTCTAGCAACCTAATCGTAGACTTTAGCAATAATCCTTCGGCAAATGGTGAAATCACGATTGAACGTCCGAGATTTGGTCGGTTTCTAGCAGAACGGGCGATCGCCAAAATCTCCTATGCTGATGGTATTTTTGATGTCAGAGATGGCAATTTACTCGTCCGTCAGGGTGAATCCAATAATGAATACAAATTTCGCCTCACCTACAATCCCAGTTTAGATGATCCGATCGCAGGGGATGTGGAAATTGCTCAAGGAAGAATGCAGGATGTATTTGCAACTTTGCAATGGGCAAATATTCTGGATGCCACCCAAGTTTTTAGTTTGACAAAAACAACCGCGTCAGATTTAAAACCACTCCAAGCAATTACTTTACTAGGCGAACCTCTATACAAACAGTTACAATATCTCACTCAAATTGAACTTCGCCAAGAGCAACAGGAAACCGTTAGTTCTACGCGCAATTTAAACTTACCTCCATTAACAGATTTTCGTGGAGATATTAAAGGGAAAATCACTTTCGGATTAAATAAACGTCGAGGCCTTCGTTTAGGCTTTGATCTAATTGGCAAAAAATTTGAATATGGGAAGTTTGCCGTTGATGATATTAAATTGCAGGGACGTTATTTTAACGGCGTTTTTGCGATCGCTAATGCTAATTTTCAATCAGACAAAAGCTATGGCAAGATTACCAAGGCTCGACTGAGACTTGCTCCTGCATCCAATCCCTTACTGCGTATCCGTGAACAAAGTGGCGAAATTGAGCTTAAAGATTTTCCGATTGAATCTTTGCGTCCTCTGCCATTTTTTAGCGCCGTTCCCGTTGACTTGACAGGTAAAGTTAATGGCAATCTCTCCGTTACAGGAACCAGTCTTCTTGATACAAAAGTTGTGGGTAAATTGAGCCTAACTGATGGTACGGTCAATCGACAGGCGATCGAGTTTATTGCGGTCAGATTTAACTATGACAAGCTAAATGTTAATTTTGATGCCAATATGAAAGCAGCAGGCAAAGATGCTGTTTTAGCATCAGGAAACATTGGTATTTTTGGTAACTTCAATGTGAAATTGGATGTCAAAAATGAAGGTATTGCTCTGATTAATATTTTTAATCAGCCTGTACGTTGGCTAGATGGTAAAGGCAATGTTAATCTCACGGCAAGTGGAACTTTTAAAGATCCCAAAATCGCAGGGAAGATTACCGTCGATAATGCCAAAGTGAAAATCGCTGGTTTACCAGGAGATTTTACGGAAGTACAGGGTGATGTCGGCTTTACCAGCGATCGCCTCACTAGCAATATCACCAGCAACTTTAGCGAAGGTAAACTAACGCTAAAGGGGATTTTACCCATTAGCAACCCCAATCTCCTTAAAGAAGATAGTCCCGAATATCAACAAGCCCTCGCCATCAATGCCGACAAACTGAAGTTAAATATTCGCGATATTAGCTCTGACAACTTCAATAGTCGTGTGATCGTCCTAGGTTCACTCCTAACACCACGCATTACAGGCGAAGTATTCCTCGGTGATGGCAGACTAGTCATCGGCAATGACGCTGATCCCAATAGCGCCGCTAGTCAAGCCAGTAGTGATGCGCCAGATTTAGCCTTTGATCGTCTTGCCGTCAAGCTCCAAAATATGCAGGTAACGCGCTTCCCGATCTTTAACTTTCTCGGTGAAGGAACTCTAATCGTGAATGGGACATTGCAAAGACCAGAACCCGCAGGAAGAGTTAATATTACTCGCGGTCAGTTTAATGCGATTTCAGCACGCTTCCGCCTTGAGCGCACCTATGAAAACTTTGTCGAATTTAAGCCCTCTCAAGGACTCAATCCAATTCTTAATGTTCGGGTTTCAGGAGCCGTTGCGGAAATCACCCGCGTACCGATTAACTCCAAGCGCCCTAATGATTTGTTTAGCCCTAACGAGGTTCCTGTCAGTAATTTGGGAGCGCAGCGCACTTTGCAAGTACAAGCCAGTGTGACGGGTACGGCCCTCGTGCCAGATATTCGCCTTACTAGCAGCCCACCTCGCAGCCAAGCTGAAATCATCGCTCTGATCGGTGGTGGTATCCTTCAGCAACAAGGCACTTCCGATCCTTCGACCGCCCTTGCCAACTTTGCGGGTAGTACTGTCTTAAATTTCCTGCAAGATGCGATCGGCGATGCCCTGAATCTAGCCGAATTTAATCTTAGCCCTGTAACCACCAATACTACGGGTAGTAGTCGCACAGGAACCCTAGGTTTGTCGGCTGAAGCCGCGATTAATGTCAGTAATAGTTTTTCGCTGGCACTGCAACGGATTATCAATGATTCTACGCAACCAACTAATTTTTCAATTCGCTATCGGGTTGATCCGAATGTTCTCTTGCGTGGAAACTATGGCTCTGATGGAAATACAGGTATTTCCATCGAATATGAGAATCGCTTTTAAGTCTAAAAAGTGCTTTGTTAAAACCCAGATAAATGACCGACCTTTATTTGGGTTTTAACAAAGCGCAAAGCGCCGTATATTCCTGTTAAACTAGTGGATGCGCGAAATTGTGTAATCTCGTAACTTCGCGCACCAAACTTTACTTTTGAAAGATTTTCGGATAATTACCACTATGTTTTGGGCGGATAAATTTGCGGTAGATGCAAGCGGCGATCGCATTATTGTTAACGATTCCAAAACCCCCTCTGGGCGTGTTCATGTTGGCTCATTGCGTGGGGTTGTGATTCATGATGCTATCTATCGCGCCCTTAAACACGCAGGCAAACCCGTCACCTTTACCTACGGTGTTGATGACTATGACGCGCTCGACACTGTACCCCACTATTTAGATCAAGAGAGATTCGCGCCCTATTTGGGACAACCTCTTTGCAATGTCCCCTCCCCTGAAGACTCAGCAACCGACTATGCCAAATACTTCATGGGCGAATTTTTGGAAGTATTCGAGCATTTAGGTGTGCGTCCTGAAATTTATTACCTGCGCGATCTTTATCGTTCGGGCAAGATGAATCAATATATTGATTTGTTCTTGAACAATGCTCATCTTGTCCGTGAGTCTTACAAAGAAGTCAGTAAAGCCGATCGCCCTGATAATTGGTATCCTTTCCAAACCATTTGCGAAAACTGCGGCAAAATTGCGACTACGGTTGTGACTGACTACCAAGATGGCAAAGTATTTTATACCTGTCAGCCTAACGCGATGGAATATGTTAAGGGCTGTGGGCATACAGGCTGGGTATCCCCCTTTGATGGTAATGGTAAATTGCCTTGGAAGGTGGAATGGGTTGCTAAATGGGAAGTTGTCGGCGTATCGATCGAGCTTGCGGGTAAGGATCACTCTCAAAAGGGTGGTTCTCGCGATGTCGCCAATTCCATTTGTCGCAAAGTCCTGAAGAAGAATCCCCCGACCCATGCGCCCTACGAATTTATTTTGGTGAATGGAACTAAAATGAGTTCTTCTAAAGGCGTTGGTTCCAGTGCCAAGGAAATCGCGGATTTATTACCGCCTGAATTATTGCGCTTTCTGATGTTGCGGACTCAGCCTCGCAGCGTGATTAATTTCATGCCTAACTATGAGACTGTGACTCGCCTCTTCCGCGATTATGATACTTTGATTGGCAAATATCAGGATGACGCACCTAAGGATGAAAAGGCTCAAGAAGAATTAGTTCCTTTGGTTTATTCGCAATTGAATATAGAGGAAAAAGTCGAAGGCTATCAAGCCTTTGACTTTAGTACGCTAATTTCATTGTTACAGATCCCTCACCTTGATCTTGAAGCCGAAATTGCTGCAAGAAGTATTAATCCCCTCAGCGATCGCGATTGGGTAGTGGTCCGCGATCGCATTCGGGTTGGTAAAAAATGGCTACAGGACTATGCTGATGAAGAGGAGAAATTAGTTCTCTATCTGGACTCGATCCCCGAAAAAGCAAAAACCCTCACCGCCGAGCAGATTACTTATCTTGAGGCGCTAGTCACTAATTTGGCAGAGGATGTCAAATGGGATGGTGAAGAACTGCAAACCCTATTGTTTAGCACATCCAAACAAGTAGAAGTTTCTCAAAAAAGCGCCTTTGCCGCAGTTTACTACACCTTCTTAAATAAGGAGCGTGGGCCCAAGGCAGGCAGCTTGCTTTCTTATTTAGATAAAGATTTTGTGGTTCAGCGCATTAAAGATGCGATCGCCCTAAATCTTGCACCTACAGCATAAAAAAAATTCGCATTGCGAATCTTCATTTATGCAAAATTTATGCAAAATTTATGCAAAAACATTTTAAAATATGGATTTAAGAAGAACTTATCGATTTGATAAACTGAGCTTAACCTGATAGTGTCGATAAGCACATAGGATCGTTAATGTCTACCTCATGCTGATATGACATACACGTTCTCAAGTTTCGATCTTAACTCCACAACATCTGTAATTGATTGGCGGCGATCGCTCGAAGAAATTTATCGCGGTCGCACCATGTACACCTACAAAAGTGGACAAATCATTCCCATGTATCCCCATGAAGTGTGGGTAGTTTGTCGTGGAGTCGTGCAACTAAATACTTTGCATCCTTCGGGAGATGAAGTACTGGTTGGTTTTGCGGTGCAAGCCATGCCCTTTGGGTTGCCTTTAACCCATCTGGACCCCTATCAAGCGATCGCCCTCTCAGATGTGGACTTAATGCGATTCACGCTCACCGAACTAGAACAATCACCCCAACTCTATCAAGGGATTTTGCAACATCTCAATCGTCGTCTTCAACAAACTGAGGCTTTGTTGGCGCTCATTAGTAACAAGCGTGTTGAAGAGCGTCTGCGCCAAATTTTACTTCTGCTCAAGCAGGAAGTGGGGATAGCTGTTGAGGGCGGAACCCGTTTAACTGTGCGTCTGACCCATCAGCATCTGGCCAGTGCGATTAGCAGTACTCGCGTCACGGTCACTAGAGCGATGAAGCTATTACAGGATGAAGGCTGGCTTAAGGTTGATCGCGATCGACACATTATTTTGGTATAAAAAAGGGGCGCTAAGCGTCCCTTTTTTATAGATCGGGTTTTTGAAAGTGTTGCTTTGCAACACTTTCAAAAGACTTGTTAGGCTGCGCGTAAGCGCGAAGCGCTGTTATTTCTTGAGAATGGTAACGACAAGCGCAGTGCCTTCGGTTACGGGCTTAACGCCTTCAGGATAGGCAATTTCGCTAACGTGAATCCCCTTACCAATTTCGAGAGGGGTGATATCTAGCTCAAAGCTTTCAGGAACGTTACTAGGGGAGCAAGATACACGCACATAGTTTTTGATGGTATCAACGGAACCACCACCAACTTTTACGCCGACAGGCACACCGACAAAGTGAAGAGGAATATCTACTTCAATCTTCGATTGCGACTCGATCGCAAAAAAGCTGAGGTGATAAATCGCATTTTTGAAAGGGTGATTTTGAACTTCACGCAATAGTGTTTTGCCCTTAAATTCGCCATCAGTTACGTTTACTTCGATCAATGTGTTATTAATCGTGGCTTCACGCAACAAGGTTGTTGCTTCCTTGGCATCTAAAGAAATCGAAATCGAGTCAGAACCATTATGTCCATATACAGTCGCAGGAATTTGACCATTGCGACGCAGAGTACGGTTATTGGCTGGGGGACGAGTAGTAGCGTTGATTTGTAGTTGCATTTTAGTAATTTATGATTGTTAATTTTAATCTCTCAACAAACCACGCTTGGGTCCATGAATTGGATCTTCCACGATAATGGTTTGCCCTCGGCTTGCACCTAGGGAGATAATCGCGATCGGAGTTCCCGTGAGGTCAGCAAGGAACTTGAGATATTCCTTAGCCTGTGGGGGTAACTCTTCAACGGTTTTACATTCGCTAGTCGATTGCTTCCAACCGGGTAAGGTTTCGTAAATAGGAATCGCTCTAGCAAAGGCACGGGCATCGCTGGGGAAGTCGCGGACGATTTGACCATCGAGTTCGTAAGCGGTACAAACTTTGATTTCGTCGAGACCATCGAGTACATCAAGCTTGGTGACAGCAAGGCAATCAAGTCCATTGATGCGAACTGCATAACGCCCAATTACGCCATCAAACCAACCACAACGGCGCTTACGTCCTGTGGTTGTCCCAAACTCGGCTCCACGCTGACCAATCAATTCGCCAGTTTCATCATGCAACTCGGTGGGAAATGGACCTTCACCAACGCGAGTTGTGTATGCCTTGGCAACACCGATCACGCGATCGATGCAGGTTGGTCCCACGCCAGCGCCGATGCAAGCGCCGCCTGCCACAGGATTGGATGAAGTGACATAGGGATATGTGCCATGATCGAGGTCAAGCAGGGTTCCCTGTGCGCCTTCAAACAAAATATTCCGACGCTCACGGATGGCCGCATCAATTTTGAGGGAGGCATCGACCACATGGGGACGTAAGCGATCGGCATAGCCGCGATATTCTTCGATGATCGCGTCTGCATCGAGGGGTTCTAAATTATAAAGCTTTTGTAAAACAATGTTTTTCTGGTCGATCGCCCAACGTAGCTTTTTAGCTAAGCGCTTTTCGTCCATTAAATCAATGACTCGAATCCCAACCCGCTCGGATTTGTCGGCGTAGGTTGGTCCGATGCCACGCCCTGTTGTGCCAATTTTGTGTTCGGCTCGCTGATCCTCTGAGGCGCGATCCAGCACACGATGGTACGGCATGGTGATGTGGGCGGTTTCGGCAATAAACAGGTTGTCCGTTGATATACCCAAATCCTTGAGTCGATCCACTTCTTCAAGAAGCACCTTCGGATCGATCACTGTGCCACTGGCAATGATACATTCCGTTTTGGGATACAGGATTCCCGAAGGAATCAGGTGTAGCTTAAAGATGCGATCGCCAACGACGACCGTGTGTCCTGCATTATTACCGCCTTGATAGCGGACAACGACATCGGCGGAGCGGCTTAGCAAATCGGTGATTTTGCCTTTACCTTCGTCACCCCACTGTGCCCCAATAACAATTACATTAGCCAAGAGTATTGCTGCTCAATAAAATCTCACAATCGCTAATCATCTCAAAAGGTAGTAGCAATTGTCAATGTCTTGGAGGGGCTTTTTTAAAATTTGATTTTGATTCAGTTTTGTTTCTGATTTGTTTCTGATATTGCGATCGCTTTTGCAAATCTCGTTTGATTTCATCAGGTGTTTGCGTAAGTCCTAATTTAAGTCCTAATTTAAGTCCTAATTTAAGTCCTAATTAGGGCGGGAACTAGCGAAGCAATCATAAGGCTACTCCCTTCTCAGTCTAAAAATAGGCATTAAAACTAAAAGATTAGCAGTGCGGCGCTTTGCGCCGCACTGCTAATCTTTTAAGTGGGGAGTGAGTAATTATTGGCTTTCATGCTCGATCTATGCGTAAATTATGCGTAAATTTACAGGGTATGTCGTACGTTGATCATGAAAATTCGCAAGATTGATAAAAACGATCGCCTTGAAATTCTTAAGGGAGATTTGTATGCCTATTCGCGCTGGACTAATCAGGATTTGCCGCGATCGCAACTAACGGCGATTAATCCTGATGATGTATTGGTGGCAGAGATTGACGGTGAGATTGCGGCGGCTCTGCAATGTTTTCACTGGCAGCAATCGGTACGCGGCATTCTGAAGCCAATGGGGGGCATTGGTGGTGTCTGGACATATCCTGAATACCGCAATCAGGGTTGTGTAACTGCTTTGATGAAAAGTGCATTTCTCGAAATGCGGATGCAAGGGATCTGCGTGAGTATGCTTACGCCTTTTAAAGCTAGTTTTTATGAATCACTGGGCTATGCGATCGCCAATGCTAATTATGAAGTAAATATTCCTGTAGCAGCGTTATCAACCTATTTAACAAAAAAATCATCAAGCCAAACTAACTTAAGTTGCGATCGCCTTCCCGCCACTGAAGTAAGGGATATTTTGTCGAATTTTCTCTATGAGAGCCTGCGATCGCAGACTTTGCACCCCCATACTCACGCCCACAATCACGGCTTAGCGATTACTAATTTTAATTACGATCAATGGTGGCATCTTCACCGCAACAAGCTTTGTGTGTTGGTGAAACGCGATCATCAACCTGTAGCTCTAGCCATCTATGCGATCGATAGTAGTGGCAACTTACCATTCAGCGATCGCCACATCGAAATCTCATCAATATTTTGGACGGACTTAGAATCTCGCGATCGCCTATTTTCTTTTTTTGCTAGCCATCGCGATCAAATCCATAGCATCAAAATGCCCGTTCCCCTAGATGCAAATATCCATACATGGCTCCGCGATGCAGGTCGCTTGCAATCATCAATGACTGACCCTTGGATGGTGAGGATTGTCGATATTGTCGGCGCTGTGAATGGTTTACCGATTGATTGCGAACCCTTTACCTTTGCCCTCAGTGACTCTCATTGCAGTTGGAATGAGGGGATCTTTCGGATCAGTAGCCATCGGGGTCAGCTTGCGGTCAAACGCTATGGCAACGGTGATTTTTCAAATTTAGCGATCGACTTTCGCGCCACCATCGCAGGTCTCTCCGCTTTGGTTTATGGTACTCAGGCGATCGATGAACTTGTACATAAGCAATTGATCACAGATATTGATTCTAATACCTATGAATTATTAAAGAACACCTTTGTACCATGCGTGATTTATAATCCTTTTAAGTTCTGAACCATCAGAAAACATACTCTAAGGGTATGTTTTCGCCCATTAAAAGCATGAAAGCAAAACTCACTCGCAGCCAAGAACGAGTGCTACATCTTCTTCAACACCACGATCGCGCCGTATCCGCGCAAGATATTCACTCAGAGTTACGCAATAGTGAAAAAAGTATGGGTTTAGCTACGGTGTATCGATCGCTAGAAGTACTGAAATTACAAGGCTTCATCAAAGCCCTTACCCTGCCCAATGGTGAAACCGTTTATAGTGTCACCCGTGCCGATCGTCATCATCTCAATTGCCTCAACTGTGGTCAATCCTTACCGATTGATAGCTGTCCTATTCACGATCTTGGCAATCAATTAGCAAAAAAGCATAGCTTTCAGATTTATTACCACACCCTCGAATTTTTCGGCATATGCAGTCAATGTCAGAAAGAATCTTCATAAACAAGGGGCTTAAGCCCCTTGTTTGTGGAACCAAGAACCGATTTTCTATGATGTGGCAAAGCCGCGCCACAGAAAATCTGGTTCTTTATTAAATCGTAGAAACATGAACCATGAAAACTGTACTTGTCCCTCTATTTGAAGGCTTTGAAGAAATCGAAGCAATTACGATTATCGATGTGTTGCGCCGCGCTGATATTGAAGTGGTGACGGCAAGCTTAGAGACAAAAACTGTGATCGGCGCTCATGCGATCGCGATTATTGCCGATACACTTCTTGATCAAGTTAATTCGAGTGAATTTGATGCGATCGTTCTTGCTGGCGGCGCAGGGACTTTTCGCATGAGAGAAGATCCCAGAATTACAAAAATGTTGATTGCCCATGCCAAAGCCGATAAATTAATTGGTGCAATTTGTGCTGCTCCCACTGTTCTCTCCAAAGCAGGTTTGCTCAAAGGCAAACGCGCCACTTCTTTTCCATCAGTACAAGATCAGTTAGAAGTTGGTGAATATTTAATAATTCCTGTAGTTGTTGACGGCTTTGTGGTGACTAGTCGTGGCGCAGGTACAGCGATGGCATTTGCGCTCAAGTTAGTTGAAATATTAAAAGGTGAGGCGATCGCTAATAAACTCGCCATAGATATAATCGTGTAGCATTTGTAGGGCTTCTTGCTATGAGTTTGCGGGGTTAATTTGCCCTCAGCATTATGGCGATCGCTATAGATCCGATAAAGCAATTAGAGTTAGGCTTAACCAATCCTGACTCTAATTGCAATTAAGCCTGTTATCGATACTAATGCTAAAAAAGTTTCAAGGACTAAAATCGCTATTTCCCAAATATCAATTGTCAAAATATCAATTGCCAAAATTGCCAAAATTTACAGAATTAAAATTGTCAAGATTTCGGTCTGCGTTTGTCACTAGCGCGATTATTTTGGGGATGCTCTATGGAGTCAGACAACTGGGGGGACTGCAACAATTGGAGCTAATGGTTTTTGACCAGATGATGCGATCGCGTCCCGACAAAATAACCGATCCGAGATTGTTACTGGTAACGATCACCGAAAGCGACATCAAACAATACAAATGGCCATTAAGTGATCGCCTTGTCGCGCAAACTCTATCAGAGCTAAATAGACATCAGCCCGCCGCGATCGGTTTAGATTTGGCGAGGAATATACCTCAAGAGCCTGGGCAAGCGGAACTAGTAAAACAGTTTCGGAAACCTAATGTAATTGCCGCAATGAGTCATGGCTATACTCCCGAAGAACGGATTGATCCGCCCCCAAATCTACCAGAAGAACAGTTTGGTTATGTCGATGCACCTGCCGATCCTGACGGCTTTATTCGACGAGCCTTACTATTTTATGTAGACACACCTTCTTTCTCAATTCAACTGGTGTTAGCCTATCTCAGAGATGGATGTCCAAGCGAACAGTCAAAGGCTCAAAGCCTAGCTTGTCAAAACATGAGATCGGTGTTTAATTCCCAAAATGAATATGAGATTGGCAATACATTATATCCACGCCTGAAATCAGACTCTGGTGCTTATCAAACAATCGATGGTGGTGCTGGTTATCAACTATTAATTAATTATCGCGGTTCATCTCAATCAATGCATCGGGTTAGCTTGACTCAAGTGCTGCAAAAACAAGTCAAACCTGAACTGATTAGAGGGAAAATTGTGATGATTGGTGCGAGTGCGCCTAGTTTGAAGGATGTCGTTTTGACCCCCTATAGTTTTACATCCGAAGGTACGGTGATGATCTCAGGGGTAGAAGTACAAGCTCATATTGTCAGTCACTTGCTAAGTGTATTACTAGATGGTGATGGCCAGTTTTGGTTTTGGAGTGAGGTAGAAGAGTTATTTTGGATTTTGGGTTGGGCGATCGCGGGAATTGCAGTGGCATGGTTTATCCGTAAACCATTGATCTTTATCGCCAGTGAATTCCTACTTGTAACGATGCTGATAGGGTTTAGTTATTGGCTTTTTATCCAACAAGGTTGGATTCCCATAGTTGCCCCTGTACTAGCTTTAGTACTGACGAGTGTGACAACACTAATCTCTCGTCAATATCAATTTCTGCAACAGCGACAAATGATGATGCGACTTTTAGGGCAACAGACCTCACCAGAAATTGCCAATGCTCTGTGGCAAGGTCGTGATCATCTCTTGCAATCGGGTAGATTGCCTTGGCAAAAAGTAACAGCGACACTGCTGTTTACAGATATCAAAAATTTCAGCACGATAGTAGAAGGGGAATCTCCAGAGAGGATTATGTTTTGGCTCAACGAATATCTTACGGCGATGGCAGATGTAGTGCAGGCTCATCAAGGAGTTGTCAATAAATTTATTGGTGATAGTGTGATGGCAGTTTTTGGTGTGCCAATCCCTCGCAATCAGGATTTAGAGATCGCAATAGATGCAAGACAAGCAGTTGCTAGTGCTTTAGCAATGAGGGCAGTTCTGAAATCATTGAATCAAGAATTTGCGAAGCAAGACTTGCCAAATATCCAAATGAGAGTGGGGATTTTTACTGGTGAGGTTATGGTAGGTAGTCTAGGAGGGAAGGGGCGGTTGGAATATGGTGTAATTGGTGATAGCGTCAATATTGCCGCACGATTAGAATCCTGCGAAAAAGATCGACAAATTGATGATTGCCGAATTTTAATTGCTCAAGAGACATTAAATTATCTAGGCGATCGCTATGAAGTGGAAAGTTGGGGAGAAATCCTTTTAAAAGGAAAATACCAAAAAGTAAATGTATATCGAGTGATTGAGTAGTAATATTCCCTTCCCAGTAAAGAATTAGCGTTGCGGCGCTTCGCGCCGCAACGCTAATTCTTGGTTTTTAATATCTAATTTTATAGCGGGAAGGGAGTACCAATTTTCAAGAATCAGGATCACGCTCAAAAATCATAAACCATTGCCTATTAGAATGAAGGGCGACCAGAAGTAAGGATGAGCAAAACTCTGACCCCGAATCATATCGATTTGAGCAAGTCTTAGGGCGATCGCCCTAGAATTATTGGTCTGTTTTACATAACCGTAAAATGCTTGCATCAGATTTTGAGTGCCTTCATCGCCAACTCTCCATAAAGATGCGATCGATGATTTTGCGCCAGCCCTTTGGACTTGATAGCCAAACCCTAAAATTTCCACACCACTACCCAATTTCGTGCCTACGGCAGTCTGGCAAGCACTAAGCACCATCAAGTCAATATTACTGAGCTTCAGATCAGACATCTCGCTAAGGCGTATCTTATCGCCATTGCCAAAAATAATAAAGGAATCATCAGGGATTCCTGAGTTAAAGGAACCGTGGGTGGCAAGGTGGAGAATATTGTGATTGGCGAGTTGGGCTTCTGTGGCTGCGCGGGTAAAACTGTCTTCAGATAACAATCTAGTATTTTGAATCAATTTACTGATAGCGGATATCTCTACAAGTGTTCCAGGCAGACCAGCTTCTTCAAATTTCTTTTCGCCTTGTCTGCCTCCAAATGCACCTGCAAGAATACTAGGCTGGCTTGAAGATTTAGCTCCAAAGGGAGTAAGGATATAAGCAACTAAATAGTTGATGGTATACTTCTCGATCAAGAACTGCTTGCCATCGTGGAGAGCCGTTAGTGGAATGTAGCGCAATATATCATCAGGAGCATAAAAAATTATTTTAGTGTTCAATCGTTGAAGATCTTCCTCAATGGGTTTGATCAGTAACTTGTAAAGCTCCTTAGAAGTATCGAGAAAGTTATCTGCTTTATAGTTCAGCAGTTCTTTATTGAAGTCAGCAATAAGACTCTTTAGCTTAGCCTTTTTGATGAAGGAAGTCCTACGGATTGCAGGAGAATTAGCGGCAAACAAGATAACTTCCAATCGATCTTCAAGAATGAATGGATAGAGTAAAACACGACCCTGTGCAAGGTTTTGCAAATAGTCAGGAGCTTTATTCAGTTCTGATTTGGGTAGTTGTTGGATTTGGTTTAAAAGTTGTTGATTTAAGTCTGGAATTTTCTCATATTTTTCAGGCAACAACTGGCTCAGAAAAGCTTTTTCAGGCTCTAAAAGTCGAATCCCTTGATAGGTTCTGTCATTACCTTTAATATTTCTAAGATAGTCGTCAAGATCTTGCACCTTAAGCAAATCGAGAACTTGCAAGGATTCTACAACTCGATCTTGTTGCAGAAGTAAATCGGCAAGACGACGATATACCTGAGAGACACTACTAGCATAAATCTTTTGCTCTTGAATCGATAGGGAACTGAGATCTTTACGGATTTTTTCGTAAGCATTGACCGACTGCTTTAGAAAAGCTACCTCTAAATAATCTAGTTTTAACTCCTTGAGAGTAGTTCCAATATACTGAGAAAGTTTTGCTTCACCAGTGAGATCGCCAATTTTTCGACTAATTGCTAAAGCTTCTTGATAATAATTCAAAGCAGATTCAAATTGGCCTAGGTCAAAATAAACCAAGCCAATATTTCCGCGTGTAACACTTTCATTCTTGAAGTCTTTCAAGGACTGATAAATCGCAAGGGATTGACTAAAGCTCTTAAATGCTTTCGCTGTAGTACCTAGTTGATTATAGAGAAACCCAACATTGTTTAATATAATCGCTTCGCCTTCACGATCATTCAATTCTTGCGCCAAGGTTAAAGCTTCTTGATAATATCTCAGGGCATCAGAATATTCCTTCTTAATGCGATAGATAATGCCAATATTGCCTAATGTTATAGAAATACCTCGGCGATCACCCAAACTTTTTTGAATTTCTAAAGCTTTGTTATAAGAGGTCAAAGATTTGTCAAATTGCACGATATTTCGATATACCAAGCCAATATTGTTGAGAATTGCAGATTCCCCAGCCCGATCTTGATTTTCCTTAGCAATTATTAAGGCTTGGTTATACACTTTTAAAGATTTAGCATACTGTCCCAGATCGCTATAAGCCGATCCTAACCCAATCAGTGATTGAATCCTGCCAACAGAGTCTTGCCTTTGATCACTAATTTCCAGCATTTTTTTAAAGGCTTCTATTGCTAGATTAAATTGACCTTTTTTCAGGAACGTATTCCCTGTATTCAAGAGGTTTTCAACGTTTGATGACTTTGATTTGTCTAAGTTTTGATTATGGGCGTAAACAACTAATAAGTTACTCGGAAAAGTGGAAATCAAACCTAGAAAGCATAACAGTCCAAATTTTGTGATTTGCTGTGTCATGGATTATTTGCATAAATTTTAAGAATGCTGTAATTTTATACTAAGTTAATGCATTCTTAAAATTCTAGGTATTAGGAATTCGTCGTGCTAATAATCCCAATGACGCGCCGATTTGTTTGGCGAATGTTTGCATTTTTTTGTGTTGGTCTGTTGATTTCCAGCTTTTTTATTAGTCAGGCAGAACCACAGGAGAAAACCCCTAAAGATCAAAAGCCTGTTGAGCAAATACAGCTTGGAGACAATAAAAATTGCAACATTGAGAGCGTCTTAGCGGACAGCCAATCCATATCAGATGAAAGCAAGATAAGTAACTATGCACTTCGGAGAGACTCAGATCGCTTACTTCAACGTGGTGCAACTGCTGAAGCAAAAAAACTCCTGCAATCTATTGGCAACCCTTTCCCCAGAGGCACTGCTGCACTCATCCCACCCACTAGAGATGTTGATAAAATTTCTGATGGAGCCAGATTATATTGGCGTAATGGCGAAGCAGGACTCAAAGATGGATTAGAAACCCAAGCATTGATATCTTTGGGGAAATTATCAGATAACTATCCTGAGTTCATTCCAGGTCATGTGAAGTTTGCCGAAGCGGCATTACGCTGGAATCAACCTGAAAAGGCGATCGCTACCTTAGACCGAGCTTATGAGTTTTACCCTGATCGGGTTGATATCGTCGAGCCGCTATTACAGCTTTTAAAATCAAAAGGTATGTTAGTCGAAGCATCCATTGCCGCCCGACAGTTTGGTCTTAATTATCCTGAACATCCTGATGCTGCTAAGTACAAGAAAATATCAGAAGAAAACATCAACCAATTCCTTGATGATTTCAAAAAAGACACCATAGTTACTGGAATACTGTCTGGTGATGCCAAGCTGATAGACATGATTAAAAAAGGGGAGTCGGGATATGGTGAAACTTTAGCGGAAGAAAGCAAATCAAGAACCGACTATCTGTCAAAGAGTTCTAATTTTTTAGAATATCTCAATAAACTTGGACAAAAGCTTGCAAAATTTGCTGGTAGGGACGACTTTAAATACGAGTTCTATGTTGTTCGGGATAAATCATTAAATGCTTTCGCTCTGCCTGGAGGCAAAATCTTTATTAATTTAGGGACAATCGCAGATGTTGAATCCGAAGCAGAGCTGGCAGGTATTCTCAGCCATGAAATTGCTCATGCTGTTTTTTCCCATGGCTATTTAAAAGTGACTACTGATGTCAAAGCAAACCTGCTAAAAAAAATACCACTGATTTCTGATTTTTTCAATTTAGTAAAGCCTGAGCTTGCCTTTAGTCGCGCTCTCGAAAAACAATCTGATTTACTGGGAACTCGTATCCTAGCTTCGTCAGGATATTCTGCTGATGGTTTATATAGAGTATTTGAAAGATGGCGCAAATACGATAAAAAAACAGGTACAAACTGGTTAGATACCCATCCTGCTTCCATTGAAAGAATGCAGTACCTAGCAGAAATCATCACCAGTCGCAACTATGAGCGCTATTCCTTAGAAAATGTTGAGGCTTTAGCCGAAGCTCGTATGCAATTATGCAGTGACGAAAAGATTGCTCAAGCTGAGATTGCGGCTAGAAAAGCCGCCGAAGAAGACAAAGATAGAAAAGAAGGTAAGGATACAAAAGATGGCTCACAGATTGCTGTAAATCCTAGGAATACAAATAATAATTTATCCCCAGAAACAAAAAAAACTGAGACTATTTTAAACTCTGGCACAGCTAATGAAGCACCTAAGCCCAAACTTGCTGATCAAACAATGATAGCGGCATTAACGCGAGAAGATGTCACTATTATTTTGAGAAACGTTGATATCAATCCATCTGGCTATTTTGTGATGAATGTGGAAATCACAAATAATAGCAAAGCTGATTTTGGTTTTGTTCCTGGATTTGTCAGGGTTATCAATGCCGATGGCAAAGCATTAAGATCTGCCTTTACTGGTGATAAGGCAAAGCCTTTAGTAAGCACTGGAGAAACTATAAAGGCTAAGCTTAAGATGCCTGGGCAAGTTTGGAAAATTGATGCCAAACAAAATCTAATTTTAGAAATTAAGGAAGGTACTATTGGCGCTCGAGTATTCCGAATTCCTTTTTAGATTAAATGTATCAATTGTTACTTCAGATTTGCTGTGGCAATCTTACTTGATTATTATTTAAGATTGCTACAATTAGCTAGTCATAATTAAATGTAAAATCCAAAAATCTGTAGTGTATGCATAGCGATCGCCACAGGTTCTGATTTTATTTTTTTGATTATGCCTAGATAGTTTTATCTAAAATGTAATATTTCTGAGCTGTCCAAATATTATTGTTCTCTAACGCTAACGCTAAAGTATATGCAAATTGTTAATCGGCTTCAAGTTGTCAGAATAACTTTGTTGTTTGTATTCTTCGGACTAACTTTACCACTCGGTATAGTCTTCGCCCAATCCCAAGTTTCAAATAAATTCAAACAAACAAAAATTCCTGCCCTCGGTGGTAAAACTCGTACAATTCCATTAATCAGAAGAGGTGAAAATTGTTCTGAATTAGCCCCTCAGGTCTTATCACTAGATGCTAGACAAACGATCTCAACGACAAATGACTACCCAACATTTTTACTGTTTGTACCGAAAACAACAGCACCTGAAGCAGAATTTATTCTCAAAGATGCTAACCGAGAAGTGATTTATAGCAAGAGTTTTTCTTTGTCGGATAACAAATCTGGAATTGTACGACTAACTATCCCCCCGAATATATCATCTGAGAAAATTGTAGAAGGGCAAACCTATAGATGGGAGTTCAATATAATTTGTAATCTCGGCGATCGTCAAAATAATGATGAATCTGTTGTTGGTAAATTACAGAGAGTCTCTATATCAGATGCATCAAAATCTCAGTCAATGCAGGGATCTTTGAAAGAAAGGCTTGCAGGGTATCGATCTTTTGGATTTGAATACGATGCACTAATTCTGTTAGATGAGTTTCGTCGCAAAAATCCGTCAGATCGTGAAATTATTGGTGAGTGGGAGTCATCACTTATCAAATATAATCTTGGAGAATTAAACCAGTTTCCAGTGGTTGATAAACCTTAATTTAGAGAATTCAAGGCTTTTAGTGACATAATTGGGAATGTATGAAACAAAAAGAGGGACGCAAAGCGTCCCTTTTTTTGTTTAGGTAAAGCTAAACTTGCTGTAGGCTCAAAATAGCCAACACAGCAATAGAAAACGGTGTGATTTTGCGCCAACTAGGGTTTAGTACAAGCAATAAACAAAGCATAAGTATATTCTGGTGCAACTTGATGTCCTAGTTCTTTTAAAATCTCAATTACTTCAGGCTTATGATCAGTGAGATTCCTAATTGATGCGTCAACTCCAGGTACTCCCCAATAAGGAAGGAGCAGAGAACCTCTAACCTCTTGAATCTCTGCCCCAGTATCAACGAGCAGAGTTTTTAGTTCTGACAAGTAAAATTCTTGAATATGCTGATAATTAGTTTTGAATTCCTGATAACCTAAACTGCGAATAATCCGTAAGTGCAAACTGTCACGATTGGCAGCATTCAATAGCAAACATCCGCCTGATTTTAGTACTCGTATCGCTTCATGGAGCATTCTCTGAGCATCAGAAACATGTTCTACTACTTCGATCGCTATTACTATGTCAAAGGTATTATCAGGGAAGTCTAGATCAAGAGCATTCATCTGTAAAAATTGACAATTTCCCCGACCTGCATAAAGCTTTTTCGACTGTGCGATCGCTACATCCGATAGGTCAATTCCCACCATCTGCATGCAGTCTTGAATAATTGAAGCGCCGCGACCTACACCACAACCAATATCTAAAATATTTTTGTTGTGTGTGGCGGGAATCATTTCTAAGGTGAATTGATCAATTTCTATTGATCGCGTTTGATCGTAAAGTGTTGGGTATTCGTATCTTATTATCATTCAACAATTTTTCCATATTTTTTCCATATTATTTTGGAGATCGTTAACATCATGGGGATTAAAGTATAAAATACAAAAAACACGAAAGTATGAGACATTTACTTTGGTAAATGCCTGATGCCTGAATATTTACCCCAAATACACCAATAAAAAATTAGATCAAATTAAAATTTGATCTCAAAAATTTTTAATTCAATTTACCAATATAATCGCGAATTACAGGCGTAAAAATTTTTACTACCTGTTGATACACTTCTCTTTTAAACCTCACAATCGAATCGAGGGTCTTGTCGATCGCCATAAATTGCACTACTCGAAACTCGCGATCGTGGATATCTAATTGGCAATCAGATGCAGGATGATCCCAATAAAAAGCATACCAACGCTGTCTTTGACCACAATAATTCGCCCATTTGCCTGATAGCTTTAAGGTCGATGGAAAATCATAATAGAGCCATTCAGGATGGACATAGGCTAAGACGGCATCATTAATGCCAACCTCTTCATAGAGTTCCCGCAATGCTGCGGCTTGGGGATCTTCTCCTTCATCAATTCCTCCTTGAGGAAACTGCCATGAGTCAGGTACTCCTAGACGCTCGCCAACTAGTACTTCCCCTTTCCGATTGAATACAATAATTCCCACATTTGGGCGATAAGACTTTTCTGGTGTCATAGGTTCTCACATAAACAAAGCAAAAGCATAGCACTGCTAATAATTACTATAAAAGAACAAAGAAAGAACAAAAGACGCGCAAAGCACGTCTTCTCATAGCTAGATAGACCACGTGGATTGCAGTCTATCTTTTTTGGTTTTATACGAGTTGGGTAGCTCTTGCTAACTCAGTCGCTACGGTTTGAACTTCCTTACTGATTAGCGATCGCTTAGGAGTTTGCAAACCAACCATTTCCGCATTGCTTGCACCAGGGGGAACCATTGGATAACAATTCTCATTACGCTTAACGCGGAAATCTGCAAACACAGGGCCGTCATAGGCAAGAATTTCCGCAACCGCCAATGACAGATCGCTTGGCTCAATTACCTTTACGCCCTTAATTCCGTAAGCTTCAGCAAGTTTTACAAAATCAGGCATTCCCACCTCCATATTAGAAGAAGCATAGTGCTGATCGTAGAAACTTTCCTGCCACTGGCGCACCATACCCTGCCAACCATTGTTTACAACGATCACCTTGATATTGATGCCATACTGCGCCAACGTACCAAGCTCTTGGATATTCATCTGAATACTGGCATCACCGCTAATACAGATCACTTGATCGTCAGGTCTTGCCACCTTTGCACCCATCGCCGCAGGCATACCATAGCCCATCGTCCCAAGCCCAGCACTAGAAATCCACTTGCGAGGGCCAGTTTTGATTAATTGCGCCGACCACATTTGATGTTGACCAACATCAGTGGTGAAATAAGCATCGGGAGCTTGTTTTCCAAATTCATAGATGACTTGCTGAGGTGATAAAACTCCCTCATAGGCAGGAACTTCGAGGGGGTAATCTTCGCGCCATTCGTCAATTTGACTCAACCAATCTTTAGTTTGGATCGTTTCTTCGTAACTAGTAGCTTCGAGAATTGATTGCAATACTTCTTTGACATCGCCAACAATCGGCACTTCAGGGGTGCGATTTTTGCCCACTTCCGCAGGATCGATGTCAATGTGAATCACTTTCGCTTCGGGTGCGAATTTATCTAAACGACCTGTTACGCGATCGTCAAATCTTGCACCCACTGCAATCAACAAATCACAGCCCTGTACAGCAAAGTTGGCGTAGGCCGTGCCATGCATACCTAACATACCAACGGAAAGGTAGTCGTTTTCATCGTAAGCACCTTTACCCATGAGGGTGGTGGTCACAGGTAACTGAAATCGCTTGGCTAGTTCAGCAATTTCGGGATGGGCATCGGCAAGTACTGCACCACCACCTGCATAGAGCAATGGGCGTTTAGATTCACGGATTAAGGCGATCGCCGCCGCAATTTGATGTAAATGTCCTTTGACCTTAGCCTGATAGCCTGGCAAATTGATCTCCACATCATTAGGATTGTAATCAAACTCATGTTGACCAATATCCTTAGGAATATCTACCAATACAGGTCCTGGGCGACCAGTCCCTGCAATATGAAAAGCCTCAGCAATAATTCGGGCAATATCTTCAGGCTTACGAATCACATAGGAATGCTTAACGATCGGTAAAGTAATCCCCCAGATATCTGTCTCTTGGAAAGCATCAGTACCGATCGCATAGGAAGGTACTTGCCCCGTAATCACCACCATGGGAATTGAGTCCATTTGCGCGGTGGCAATACCCGTCACCAAATTGGTTGCCCCAGGTCCCGAAGTTGCCACACATACACCCACCTGTCCAGTGGCGCGGGCATATCCATCGGCAGCATGGACGGCTCCCTGCTCATGACGCACAAGATAATGCTTAATCTCACCTCTTGTCTCTGCCAAATAAATTTCGTCATACACTGGCAGAATCGCCCCACCAGGGTAGCCGAAAATATGTTTTACACCCTGTCGCCTCACACTGTCGATGAGAGCAAATGCACCCGTAGTTCGCAAAGTAGCCTCCTCTAGACTCTTACTTTAAATTGTTCGCGATTCAATCAAACCCAATATTCAGATACTTTTTTGCTCTTTACTACGAACAAGTAGCTTGTAGCAAGTACCTTAAGTTAATAATTTATAGCAATTGTATTGATAGTAACATAGACAAGCTGACCCAAAGCTGCTATGCAAAGGGTTTCAACCAAATCAATAGATCTAAATTTTAACTATGCCGAGGGATAGCTGCCGTCCCCTGCATTAACAAGTGGCGGCGGGATGCGCCGCCACTTGTCTTTTGGTTTTGGGTGCTAACAAGACTGGCGATCGCTATAAATAGTTAATAAATAATTAATAAATAATTAATAAATATGTAATCTTTGCCCCACTGAATAGATCTTTCTGCTACAGAATACCGACAAGTCGCATTTGAAAATATAATAACTGCGTGTTCTTCTGTCATATATCGTCTACATAACGTCTCATGAGTGCAAATTCAGACAAAGATATTCCCGTTAATATCTACCGCCCCGCTAATCCATTTACAGCAAAATGTGTCTCCAACGATGTGTTGGTAAGACAAGGTGCTGCTGGTGATACTCGTCATGTCAAATTTGATATTTCGGGAGGAGATCTTCGTTACTTAGAAGGTCAAAGTATTGGTGTCGTTCCTCCTGGGGAAGACAAAAATGGCAAACCCAATAAACTCCGCCTCTATTCGATCGCTTCTACCCGCCTTGGTGATGATCTTGATGGCAAAACCCTCTCCTTGAGTGTAAAGCGCCTTGAGTACCAAAACGAAGCAGGTGAAACCGTCAAGGGTGTATGCTCCAACTTCTTGACTGACCTTAAACCTGGTGATGAAGTCAAGCTAACAGGTCCCGTTGGTAAAGAAATGCTCTTGCCTGACGATCCTAATGCCACGATCATTATGATTGCCACAGGTACGGGTATTGCGCCTTTTCGAGCCTTCCTATGGCGGATGTTCAAGGAAAAGCATGAAGACTATAAATTCAATGGTTTAGCTTGGCTCTTCTTTGGTGTACCCACCGATAGTACGGTTTTGTATAAGCCTGATCTAGAATGGCTTGCCTACAGAAACAAGCGTAACTTCCGTTACGACGTTGCCATTAGCCGTGAACAGAAAAACGAGAAGGGCGAAAAGATGTATATCCAAAACCGCATGGCTGAATATGCCGATGAGTTCTGGGAATTACTCCAAAAGCCTAGCACCCATACTTATATGTGTGGTTTGCGTGGTATGGAAGATGGTATTGCCGAATTCATGACCGCAACAGCAGCAAAGAGTGGTGTAGTTTGGAAGGATTTCGAGAAGCAAATGAAGAAAGACGGTCGCTGGCACGTTGAAACTTACTAAATGCTAGTAAAAAAAAGAAAGGGTTGCTTTGCAACCCTTTCTTTTTTGCATGATTGACAGATATACCCCGCTTCGTGGGGTATATCTGTCAATCATGCAACACCGAAAAGATGAAGATATTTTTGAGTTGCTGTATTCACGCTAAACTGTTGAAGCCATTCTGCATCAGCCTTTTGTTTAGGGTTTCCTTCCAAAACTTGTAAAATTGATTTGGCAATCTCATTGGTATCTGCTACAGGAGTTAAATAACCATATTTACCATTTGCCAAAATTTCCGACGGACCACTCTCACAATCAGTGGAAACAACGGGTGTTCCTAGGGCAATTGCTTCTATAAGAACATTTGACAATCCTTCCCAAGCTGATGAAAGAACAAATACAGATGCTTTTGCCATATAAGCATAAGGATTCTGGACATATCCTGGTAAATCTACATCATCTTGCAAACCAAATTCTTGAATTATCGCGGTTTGCAAGAAAGTAAGGACAGGGAGTAAAATAAAGAAAGAGTTAAAGGTGAAAAAATGGGAGCAGCATATTCAGAAGATTTGAGAAGATGTATTATCAAGGCTAGTGAACAAGGCTACCAATCGGTCAGAGAACTAGCGAAGCGCTTTGAAGTAGGTAAAACATTTGTAAACAATTTACTGAATCGGTACAAACAGACAGGAAACTTGAGAGCTAAACCCCATGGAGGGGGAGAAAAACCACAACTAAATGCCGAAGATTTAGACTGGCTCAAAGCAAAAGTAGA
>Ga0316612_1000040_pt1 | contig 51124 bp, 40 predicted proteins | sample MIS2016226_MG_FD_207676 | JGI IMG/M metagenome (GOLD analysis project Ga0316612, IMG submission 207676) | Microbial mat bacterial communities from Middle Island sinkhole, Lake Huron, Michigan, United States - MIS.2016.226 | ecosystem: Environmental > Aquatic > Freshwater > Lake > Sediment... | reverse complement strand
CCCGCTTGCGCTTGGGCTGCGGCAATGGCACTGAGAGCATTTGCCCGTCCCCATTTATCTTCAATCGCCTGGGCGATCTGGCGAGCATTGGAAAAATCCCCCGCTTGCGCTTGGGCTGCGGCAATGGCACTGAGAGCATTTGCCCGTCCCCATTTATCTTCAATCGCCTGGGCGATCTGGCGAGCATTGGAAAAATCCCCCGCTTGCGCTTGGGCTGCGGCAATGGACTCGAGAGCTTCTGCCCGTCCCCATTTATCTTCAATCTCCTGGGCGGTCTTGAGAGCCGCGTCGAATTCACCCGCTTGCGCTTGGGCTTTGGCAATGGTACTGAGAGGAAATGCCCGTTCCCATTCACCCTCAATCTTCTGGGCGGTTTGGAGAGCCGCAGGGAAATCTCTCACTTGTGCCTGAGAAATAGCAATAGCACTGAAAATAGATGGCTGTTGATCCTCATTCTTAATCTCCTGGGCATTCTGGAGAGTAGTAGAGATGATACTAAGAGCATCTTCCCGTTCCTTCTCATTCTTAGTCGCTTGGGCGGTCCGTAGAGCCGCAGTTATATCTCCCATTTGTGCCTGGGCTTTGGCAATGATGCTGAGAGCATCTTCCCGTTGCTCCTCATTTTCAATCGCCTGAGCAAACTTGAGAGCAGCAGAGATATCACCTAGTTGCACCAGGGCTGTGGCAATGGCACTGAAAACAAATGCCCGTAGATTTTCATTCTTAATCGTCTGGGCAGTCTGGAGAGCCGCAGGGAAATCCCCTAATTTTGCCTGGGCTGCGGCAACGCTTTCGAGAGCAGTTGCCCGTTCCAATTCATCCTCAATCGCTTGGGCGATCTGGAGAGCCAGAGTAAGGTTTGCAGAGGCCGCAGAGATATCCCCCACTTGCCCCTGGGAAATAGCAATGGTACTGAGAGCAGTTGCCCGTTCCCTTTCATTCTCAATTTCCTGGGCGATCTGGAGAGCCGCAGGGAAATCCCCTAATTTTGCCTGGGATATGGCAACATTTCTGAGAGCCTTTGCCCGTTCCCATTCATTCTCAATCGCCTGGGCGGTCTGGAGAGCAAGATTAAAGGTTGCCACAGCCGCAGGTATATCCCCCGCTTGGGCCTGAGCTTCGGCAATGGTACTGAGAACAGATGCCCGTGACCATTTATCCTTAATCGCCTGGGCGGTCTGGAGAGCAAGATTAAAGGTTGCCACAGCCGCAGGTATATCCCCCGCTTGGGCCTGAGCTTCGGCAATGGTACTGAGAACAGATGCCCGTGACCATTTATCCTTAATCGCCTGGGCGGTCTGGAGAGCCACAGGGAAGTCCCCTGTTTGCACCTGGGCTTTTGCAATGGCCGTGAGAACATCGTCACCATCCTCAATTAACGACTGGACAAGGGTTTTGCTTGCATGGTGATCAACAGCAAAGAGGTCACAAAGAAAGGTGTTTACTATCTTAGCCTGCCAACTTAGATAAGGCAGCCTTTCTCCCACCTGCTTCGCCAGCAATGCCCTTGCTTCCTCGTCCCGCCCCTGGTGGTGTAAATCCCAGGCCAGCAACAAGTACCACAATACCTTGCTTTCAGGCTCATACAAGTCCGCTAACTTGCAGGCCCGCTCTAAGCTTACCTGGCGCAAAGCTTCTAAGGGGCTTTCCTGCCTTACATCTATGAGCTTGCGGGCGTGCGCCAGCAGGAACTCGGCCATTGCCCCCGCGTTGTCCGTTGTGGCTGCACCGTCTAGGGCTAATTGCAGCGTTTCCAGGGGCAGGTCGGGGTTGTTGGGGAAAGCTCTAAGCTGCGCTGGCCCAAAAGTCGGCTCCCGCGCTAAGGTATACAACGGTTCCCATTGCTGGGCTTCGGCGAGGTGTTGCGCGTAGAAGCGCAGCGCATACTTGCTCTGCTGCTCTTGCCAGCGAGCGCAGTGCGCTAACAATTGGGCGCGGTATTTAGCAACTTGCCCCTTGAGCTTGACCTCGGTAAGGTAGGTTTGGAAGCGGGGGTGGCAAAGGGTGTAGGCTGGCCCTGAACTTTCGATCACAAAGCGGCGGACGGGAGCCAAGACCTCCTCAAAGTTCCACTCCAGGTCGGGGTAGAGTTGAAAGAAATCCGCGCTGGGCAACGGGCCAAGGGTCACCATCAAAGTTCCTAAGCTGTTGCGGATGTCGTCGCCCCTAAGTTCCCTCCTGACTTGTTCCCACCAATGGTCAAGATAGCTCTCAAGGCCCGTCGGCTGCTGTTTAATTTGCGCGGGCGACAGCTTCCCGTTCATAATGTCCTGCACGAGGTAGTGCAAATAGAAGGGATCACCTTCCGAAACCCGTTCAACCTGGGACAGAAGTTGCTCATCGTTAGCCCAACCCGTCGCTTGGCCGCCCGCGACTTGAAGTAAGGCTTTTATGCCCACCAGGTCGAGGCTCTGGAGGCGAATGGTCAAGACTTCGGCTGGGGGCAGGCCCAAATTGGCAACTTCAGCTTGCCCCGTGTCGCGGCAGGAAAAGATGATAAACTTGCCAGGCGGGAGGCAACGGGGGATATGCAAATCGTTGAGAAAGGGTTTCCCGCGCATGGGGTTAAGTTCGGCTTCGTCAACCCCGTCAATGACCAGGACTAACGGTTGCCCCGTTTGCACGAGGGGCATCCGCAGCAGTTTGGCATAGAGGGCCTCTAAGCGATCTTCTTCAAAGGGAAGGTCAGCCTCGCTCTGGAGCGGTAGCTGGTAGTAAGCCAAAAGCTGTTCACACATCTGGCGGAGGAAGTCGCGGCGGCGGTGGGTATTGTCAAGCTGGTTGAGGAAGTACCAACAAGCTTTGGTTTGCAGAGGCGCGAGAAAGTTAGCCAAGAGAGCCGTTTTCCCATAGCCCGACGGCCCCGTCACAAAGATATAACCCTGCTGCCTGGTTTGGAGAAAATCCCGCATCTGTTGCAACTCCGCATCTCGCCCCCCAAAGAGGCGATGGCGTTCAAAGTAGGTAACTTGGCGCTCCCTAAGCATGGCGCGGGGGGGCTGCCTTTTAGCCAACAGATAACCGTTCTGTATGACCATCTCTGGCACAGCTGTGGTACGGTTAAACAACCTAATATCTTCAAGTTGCGAGGAAATAGTTTGGGCATCTGCTTGGGCAAAATGGTAGGGAACACCATAGATGCGCTCCTTCTCTTTACGAATTGCCTGGCGCTCATCCTCCGTAGCTATCCTTATCCCTTCAGAACGGCGAATAAGAAGCGTTCGCTCATCGAATTCACGCTTTGGGGTCCTGATTCGCTTTGTTAGCTCATACAAAAAGGGGCTTGGGGGGATAGATATAACCACAATTCGCTTATCATTGATCACGATGGTTTGACATTGAAGATCGGGGAGCGGGGGATCACAGATAGCATTTACTCTGTCAAGAACTGTAGAAGCAAAACTAGCATCATCTTTAGGTAGAATTACGTCATAGAGATCGCGTGTGCCATCTGTATTTATTTCGTTTGCAACACCGATGATAAGATAACCTGTCTGATTCGCAGTGCCAAAGTTGCCATTGGCAAGTGCCAGAATGTCCTTTATAAACTCGTTCCATTCTAATTCTTTCCCCTTCTCCGAATCAAGCTTATACAGTTCTTGTTTGAAATCGAGTTTTAAGCCTTCTTTCTGGCCAAGCAGTCTCCGCAATTCGTCTTCATTCATAAAGCCTCACCATCGTGATATTCTCTTAAAGTTTTCCCTAATTCAATAATACAGCAAGCGAAAAGTATAGTCAAGGGCGAAAATTGCGCTCTAAGTAACCCAAAGGCTCCCGCTCCCGCCCAGCGGCGTAAGACAGGCATCCTGCCTGTCGAAGCCCGTGTTGCCATCCTAAATAACAGCGAACTTTTGAGGTTTAGGTTTAGCCAAACAACCCAGACCTCACAGGTCTTCGAGACCTGTGAGGTCTCCATGTCCCAGGTTTAACATCCAAGCTCCCCTACGGTAAGGAAGTTTCTTGAACTAACCAAAGGGAACGTTGGCGGAGGACAGGCAAGCTGCCGATCCTACCTGATGACCGCAAAGGGGTGGGGGCCAGGTTTAACTTCCAACTAGATCACTTTGTTCCCTTAGGCAACTTCGGCAAGCTCAGGGAACGCTTAGGCATGCTCAGGGAACGCTTAGGCATGCTCAGGGAACTGCCGAAACCAGCGTCCCTAGCGGTAGGGTTGAGTTTGCCAAAGGCCCCCGTCCAGTTCCTGGACGGGGGCCCTATTTCCTCCATAACCCTAGACATTTACGGTCTGGGTTTTACCTGCTTACTTCTGAATCAGGGGAAGGAAGACCTGCTGCTTTGTATTTACCGTTGCAGCGTCACCCATTAGCGCGAATTCAGTGAAGTGGTCGAGCGTACAAACAACTTGTTGCGTTGCTTGATCAACCTTACTCGTTACAGGAACCCACTCCTCCTTCGCTTCGTCCCAGAAGGTCAGCGTTAAAGTCGTCGCATCGCTAATCCCCGCTGCGGCAAGGTCAGCGCTGGTATAGCGCAGCGTGATCGTGTATTCCTTTTGGAATTTGCGAACCCGCGTACCTTCCTTATCCGTTGCTTCCAAGCTGAAGCTCTGGATGGACTTCTTCCCCGCCGTGAGGACGAAGTGTGGTTTATCGGTGGTCGTGTGCTTCAAGGTAACGTCCTTCGCCACCGCACTCCCTGGGAAGTCAATCTTTAGCTTCTGATCAGCCGTGGTCAAGCTCCCACCTTTGTCCACCTTAATCTCGGTAGTTGTCTCGCCTAAAGCGGAGATCGGTGTAACCGTCGCTGCTACTGTTGGTTCTGTGATAGCGGTAGGAACTAGCGTTGGCACTTCACTTGGCTTTTCGCCTACTGCTACCGTTGGTTCTGTAATAGCGGGAGCAACTACCGTTGGTTCTGCCTTTGGCTTTTCACTTTCTCGCGGTGTTGAAGGCTCAGGCGAGGAAGTAACAGTAGCCATAGCTGTGACCGTAGCTTCGGGTGAAGGTATCTCTGTGACTACTTTTGGCTGGGAAACAGATTCTTCAGTAGGCAGATAAGTAGGCCTTGCGGTGGCCGCTACTTCAACCGTTGGCTCAAAAGTAGGCGTAGCAACATCTGCTACCACAGGTGTTTCCTCTGCCGTCGGCGTTACGCTGGCTTCTACCACCGTCGGCTGAATGGTCGGCGTTATTGTGGCATTTACCGTCGGCCGAGGCGTAGAGGTCGCTGCTGTGGCCGTGGCGGTAGGTTCGGGGGTAGCCGTCGCGGTCTCGATTGGGGCTACCACCGTTTGATCACTACTCCCCACGGTTTGGCACTCATGCTCGGCAACCGCCCCCAACAGAAAGACCGAATCGCCTGCCCCATCCGTATTCATCTGTGGGCCCGTGTTGCGCGGTGATTCGAGCGTGACCTTCACATTTTGCGTGCCCGCAGGTACATTCTCTAAAGTCAACTCGACCAGGTTCGCATTTGGGCTATCGGGCTTGGTCAAGGTTTGCTCGGTAATAACCCCACCCGCTTCGGCCTTAACTAGCGCAATCCGCCGATCTATCGCGGTCTGGACATTCTTGTCCATTACGGCTACTTTGACCTTGAGGGTTGTGGAGTTTACCAAAGCCGCAGGGAGCGTCAAGACCAACGTCGCGGGGCCAATGGAATATCGCCCATTATCGCCGCCCCAAGCGTATTGCAAGGTAGGAACGTAACCACTACTTGTCATCCCTGCCGCATCCTTGGGAGCAGCGATCACGAACGTTTCGCCTGTATGTTTGGTCGGGTCAGCCTCGTTGATTTGCCCCGTGATTAAGCCGCTCTGCACTTTCACTTGTTGGAAGACATAGCCCATTTCGCCAGGAGGAGAAATGAAAGATGCAGTGCTGAGGACTTTCGTTGGTTTGACTTCGACCTTTTGACCATTACTAAGGGTCAGTGTAACGGAGGAGGGAGGATTGAGGTGGAAACCTGCGCCCCCAATTTGGATGGTCGCCAAGGTTGGAACGGTTGCTGAGAAAACGCTGGAGCCTGAGATTCCTTTGACCGTAAGCTCCGTGACCGTGTTCGGGCAAGTCGCGGCGGCGGGAGAGGATACTCTCGCTTTTGCCTGCGGAGCAGAAAGTAGCTCTTGTTCAGTTACGCTCAACAACTCATCCTTGGCCACCGTGCCCGTCTTGGTGTAAACGAAAGGATCAGCCCCAACCTGCTCAACCTTGAGCGTATAGGTTGTTTCGCCACCAGCGTTCCGATAATTGATCTCGCCCGTAGGTGTGATTACCTCAAAGCTGGCTAGACCGTTTGCGGGAGCGTTGGCACAGAGTTCAATCGTGCGCCCTGATTGGTCATTGAGGTCAGCCGCTCGCACGAAGCAGTAGTGACCTTGCGCTGTGGCCGGTTGGAATTGAACTTTTGCCAAGCCAATAGAGACTGTGATGACGTTGACTTGGGAGATGGCCGAAGTAAGACCTTTCAAGTTGATCGCTGCCCCATCGCCATACGCCGCAAAGTCGTAAGGTGCTGTTGCAACTGCCTGAGCCTCAACGCGGTATTCCCCTGCGGGAACAGTATATTGCTCTAGAACCTCTGCATTTGAGGAGTTGAGATTGTAGCCTGAGATAGGTAAATAGGCAGCATCGGGTATATTAGAGAAGATCTGCCCATCTTGCTTGCCCAGAGCATTGAGTTGAGCATCTTTGTTCAGAAGATCAACACTGCTACCCACTCCAGAGAGGAGATAGCCATGATGATTTTTGCCATGATGATTTTTGCCTTCATCTCCACCACCCTGAATGGCAGCAGCTGGCAAACTTGGAGCAAATGCCAATGATAAAGGTGGGGCTCGTAAACCAGAGTATCCTGTAGGATCACCCCAAATTTCGCCAGGCTCTAACTCATACGACCAAGCCCCCCTCTTCAAGCTCCCCTGATTTTGGAGAGAGACAGTGATAAAGCGGTCTTCTTGATTGGGGTAATTACTGTCGTAAACGTAGATTTTTCCTGTAGGGCCTTCTTCCACTACCTTATAGGGCAACATCGTGTGCCCGCCACCAGATGGTTTGAAGTTTTGAATCCAAACCGCTAGTGGCTCACTAGTACTACAATTGGATAGGGCTGTTTTGATAGCAATGTAAGTATTGAGAGGACGTACTTTTACTTGTAAATTCTCCCACAAATCGTATTCCCAACCAAGTTGCCGTGCTTGGTAAAGCCTAATATAGTCCCGAACCTCAACTTCGTTTGGCATTGCGTGAGCAGGTTTTACATTTTGGTAAGAACCCAAGACACTAGGTTCAATTGTCTCAGAATTACCACTCCAGCTACTCCAGCGGATCAGCGATGCGAGGGTGAAACCGTGACAGTTTCCAAAAAGATCAACATATTGGTAGATATTTTTGAAGTAGTTATCAGTGACTGTCCGATGCGCTCCACCTTCTAATTCAAATTCATCGTATTCACTTCCATCGTTGGGGCTTCCTGCAAAGACCTTCTTAAAGAAGGCCCAATTGTTGAGACCAATATCACTACTATTCTTGCCAAAGTTCCCAAAGTTATACCCATGCTCACTTGGCAAGAACCCACACTGATATATCTTGGGGGTTGGCGTATTCGTTGGCGTATTCGTCGCGGTATCAATTGGCGTATTCGTCGCCGTCTCCGTGGGGGTGGGCGTATTTGTGATAACTACCGCCTCAGCCAAGCGTGTCCAATCTGAGACATTGAAGACTACCTGGCTATAAGGTGATACGTCTATAGGGTTAAAGTTGTATTCGGAGGCGTTGTATTCGGAGGCTTCGAAAGCCAGTTTCATCGCCACCGTCTTGATTATAGGCGACCAGTTGGTAACTGTAACTGAATTTCCCTCTAAGGTGATGGTTATGAACTCGCCCTTGAGCAACGGCATCAAGGCAACTAGCTCTGCTGAACGGATTGAGCTATCTTCAAAAGTATGCTGAATCCTCATCCTTACTTGCTGGTGCAATACAGCACTTGGATCTTGAGTTCCAGAGATGTAGACACCAAGACTCTTGAAATCGTTTCGGACATTCAAGCAAGTTGTGCCCGTAATATCGAGCGTTCCCTCGTAGTTAAGGACTGAGTTTGGCCCATCCATCTGATACTTGTTACTACTGGAGTTTACAACTGGCGGTTGCCCAAAGCAGAAGGGCTTGTGATCACTTCCCCAGGTTGCGGGTGGATCACCGTAGATAAAACGAGTTAGACCGCCACCACCGTCGATTGGCTGAAAACCACTCGTCTCGGTTGGCGTATTGGTAGGCGTATTAGTCGCGGTATTGGTAGGCGTATTCGTCGCCGTCGCGGTATCAATTGGCGTATTCGTCGCCGTCGCGGTATCAATTGGCGTATTCGTCGCCGTCGCGGTATTCGTCGCGGTTGGGGTAAAGGTCGGGATGACGGGAACCACAGGTTGCCAAACTGCGGTTGCATCCCAGCCTGCATCCTTCGTCAAGTTTGTGGGGCTGCTCCCATCCGCATTCATCACGTAGATTTCATCGTTCCCATCGCGGTTGGTTTGAAACAGGATGTATTTCCCATCCGCCGACCACGAAGGCTCATTATCATTCGCAGGGTTTGTGGTCAGCCGCGTCGGATTAGTCCCATCCGCGTTCATCACGTAGAGTTCCCCATTCCCATCCCGCCAGGATTGGAAAACGAGCTTCTGGCTATCGGGCGACCAAGCAGGCGCACCCTCACTCTGGGCCGTATTGGTCAAGCGGGTTGGGTTACTTCCATCCGCATTCATCACATAGATTTCGTAACCGCCCCCCACATTCCGCCGCGAAGCAAACGCGATTTTGCTCCCATCAGGCGACCACATTGGGCTAATATCAGCTTCTGCCTTGTTCGTCAGGTTGGTTTGCCCTGTCCCCTCGACGTTGATTACATAGATTTCGTTATTGCCATCAGGATTGCTTTGGAAAACGAGCTTGCGGCCATCGGGCGACCATGAAGGGTCCGTGTCATAGCCCGCATCGGTGGTCAAGCGCGTCGGCTTAGTCCCATCCGCATTCATCACGTAGATTTCCCCATTGCCTGCGTCGCGGGTGGAAACAAAGGCAATTTTCGTCCCATCGGGCGACCAAACGGGTGAACCATCGCCCGCACTATTATTCGTGAGCCGCGTCAGATTGGTGCCATCCGCGTTCATGGTGTAGATTTCCCCATTGCCATCGCGGGTGGAGACAAAAACGATTTTGTTGGCGCTTGAAAGGGCAAGTGAAGGGATCGGGGTCGCCGTCGCCGTCGCGGTCTTCGTCGCCGTGTTAGTTGGGGTGTTCGTCGCCGTCGCGGTGGGGGTAGAAGTACAAGTGCCCGTGTGACCCTCGCTAATTGCACTAGAAAACCAAGTTTGGAAAGCAGTATCGGCTGGCTCACAAAGGTTGGGATTGTCATTGACGTAGAAGGCCCACAGTGTCAGGTTGGTGAGGGTTGAAGGTAGCACGCCGCTCATTTGATTGGATGACAGATAGAGTTGATAAACATGCCCCGCAATACACGTCACCCCATTCCAACTGCAAGGGGTATTGTTGGTATTCCAGCCCGCTTTGTTTGTCCAGTTAGGGCCATCGGTGCTGGTGTAGAGGTCAATTAAGGCTTGACATTCCGCTTGGGGAATTTCAGTCACTTTGCTACAATCAGTAGCTGTTTGAGCGTTAGCGGGCTTTGGCAAAGTTAGGGGAACCAAGAACAACGCAAGCGTTCCCATTGCCAACCATAAGATGTTTAGCCGTTTCATCGAATTATTCTCCTTGATTGAAACAAAAGAGATCCTAAATGGAATAAATGAATTGAACTCCGCCGTTAAGAACTTGAACCCCGACAGTTAGAAAGCTGCAACAAGTTAAAAAAGAGTTAAGGAATTACTCTGGGCCATGACACCTCCAATTCTTCGCCTGCATACTTAAATTATGGGCCATATCATAGCACTATTTGTTTTTGAATGCAAGATGGCAACGCTATCTATATTACTACGTTCAGTAATAGAAAGTAAAGGCTGTTGAAAGTTCCCCCTGAAACAGCTTAAAAAACGCCGTCATTTAATTAGTACCCAAACAGTCAGATTTTTTCTGTCTTTTGAGGGGATTTTTGAGGGAATTTTGGGGCAGTTTTTTGGGTCGCTGGCGGAAGAGTCTCGCAGGGGCGTAAGACAGGCAGCTTGCCTGTCTCGCTGGAAGCCCGCGCTCCGTGGTAAAGCAAGAGGCTGGGTGTGGTAGAATAAACATGAACTGGTGGGCTTTTGTTACTGCGCTTCAAGTTCCCAGAGCGTACTAAAGGAAAAAATATGAGTAGCAATCCAACGCTTGAATTACAGATTCCCCTTGCCCTCCTCCAATTTGGGCTTGACCAGGCCGAAATCCAACGGCGGCTCAAGGAGTGGTTGGTCTTTTCCCTCTTTACGGAAGGCCGAATTAGTTCGGGTAAGGCCGCAAGCCTGTTAGAGATCAGCCGCGTGGAGTTTCTGGCGCTGCTCCGCGAGCGGGGAATCGCGTATCTCAACTACCCGCCCACCGAGCTTGCCGCTGAGTTTGCCGCCGTAGCTGCATTAGAAGTCAACGTAATCAAATGATCATTGTTTCTAATACAACCCCGTTCATCGGTCTGGCTTCAATTCAATGTTTCGATCTGCTTCAAGAACTTTTTGGGGAGGTGTTCATTGCTCAAGCGGTCTACAATGAAGCAGTTGTCGCGGGGCACGAAGTGGGTGGAGCTAAAAAGGAAGTAGCTAAAGCCTCTTGGATCCAAACGATCCAAATCAAAAATCGATTAGCCGTAAATGAATAGGGTTCTGCTGGTTTCGGCAAGTTCGGCAAGCTCACTTACCGCTCAACCAGCGCCCGTTGCCTGAGCTTGCCGAAGGCAACGCTGGTTTCGGCAAGCTCGGCAAGCTCACTTACCGCTCAACCAGCGGGCGGTCTCTAAAAGCCCAAACCTCCGCAGTTGCCAAAACTACGGAGGTCTGAGTCTGGAAGCTTCAAAGCTAAAAGGGCTTAGGCTTGCGAGAGCTTTTGCTCAAGGTCGGCCAATTGCTGGCGCGAGGCTTGCGTAAGGGGGTGGGCGGGGCCGAGTTTCGCTTCGCGGATGGCCAGAGCTTGGCGCATTAGCTCGACAGCTTCTTGAGAATTGCCTTCAGCCGCCGTGAGGAGCGCTAAAGTGTGGAGGCTTTCGGCGGTGGCGGGGTGGTCTACCCCAAGCTTTGCCATGCACGTGTCTAGATCAGCTTTGGCAAATTTTAAGGCTTCAGAATGATCACCCTGGTCTCTGAGAAGCAAAACATAGGCTGCAAGTAACTGGTGGATCGAGCGGGTGGCAGCTTGAAGATAATTTTCACCGAAACGTTCCTTGTGAATAGCTAAAGCTCGTTCAAAATAATTACGCGCTTCGGGGAGATTGCCTTGAGCATAGAGTAGCTTGCCTAAAATGCGGTAGGCGATAGCCATATCCAAATTTATGGGGTCATCTAATTGAAAAGTTTTCCTTAGAATAGCCATGCTGCGCTCAATATGTGCGCGAGCAGTAGCATATTCTTTCAGTTCAGTCATTACCATAGCAAGATTGTCTAGGTCAACCGCAACTACAAGACTTTCTTGGTTTTTCTTTTCGTCAATCTCCAGCGCCTTTGCAAGATATTCCTTTGCTTCAGCATACATTCCCATATCAAGCAGCAATAATCCTAACCTACTGTGGCTGGCAGAGAGAACTTTTCTTAGAATATTCTGTTCACGAATAGCAACAGCACGGCGGGCATAAGTGATACCATCACTATATCTTCCTAAATAGCGTAAAGCCATACTCATTCCATCGAGGCTTTCCGTAAGGTCTAGTTGATTTGTTCCTTTTTCACGAATTTGTAAAGCTCGCTCATGGAAATCTTTGGCCCTTTGGTAATCCCCCAATTGAATAAGCATCAATTCAGCTAATACATACAATACACTGGCGATATAGGAGGAATCTTCTGCTTGATCGCAGGTTTCTAGTGCGTAATCGTAGTATTTTTGGGGGTTTTTCACTGCTTCATCGCCAATTTCGTGCAGATAGGTAGCGAAAAGAGCGCACAGACCAGAAGAGTAGTAGCTCTTTCTCTTTTTTGCTGCATCAGTGATAATGCTCATGTGTCCATGTAGCTTATGTAATGATGCAATATCTTGGTTCTGGTCTAGGTTTCTTCCCCACCAATAGACCACCTTCTCGACATCCTCCTGGGCCGAATCTAGCTCTTTCTGCAAATCCCTCGCTTGCTTCTCATAATCCGCCTTATCTTTCTCTGAAGGAGGATCTTGCGTAGAATTAGCCTTGTGGGTTATGGCAATTGCCCTGGCCCGCACAAAGGCGGAGGTAAGGGTGTGCATCGCATAGCCCTCAACATCTTCGCGCCCCGCCCATTCGAGTAAACCCAGGTTGACTAGCCGTTCCAAAGCTCTTAAAAGCTTTGCATCACTTTTTTCTTCTTTAGAAACGGTCTCCTTGAGCAGGTCGGCAGGAATCGGCTCGGCAGGCTTGAAAAAGGCTGCGCGAAAAAGCAATTTGAGCGCGAGTTTGTCGTCCTGGTCGTCAGGATTCAGTTGGGCATAGGTGATTTCAAAGGTGATTCCAACGGTCGGGTGAGCGGTGGGAGTATCAGTTTCACCCTCTCCCATTCCCCCCTTTGTCATTTGGCCAACCTGTTCCAAATACTTATTATCAATTAGCGCGAGGTTTTGTTCCAGTTTGGTAAGATATTCTCTGAGCAATTCGATGCGACGAATTTCAGACTGTTTGGAGGTCTTACTTCGCATTCTCTCAAGTCCCAAAACACTTCCCGCGAGGTGGAGAGCCAAAGGTAAGCGGCCTAAAGTGTTAGCTATATCGCTGAGAATGGCTTTCTCTTTCTCATTAAACTTTCGAAACTTCTCAAAGAATGAGAGGCTATCACCTTCTGATAACATGCCCAAGGCCAAAATCTGTGAATCACTTAGAAAGAAGGGCTTTTCATCGCTTCCTAAGTTGTGTTTTGGCCAATCTTTCTCGCTTCGCCGACTCGTCACTAACACCGCGCAATTGCTGCTTGGGTCAGGAAGATGCAATCTTAGAAGCGCAGGGTTTTCACAATTATCAAAAATCAGTAAGCGGCGGGGGCCATTCGGCTCATTCCATTTATCCTTGACAAGTTTGGCCTTATCGCCGATAGATTCTTTTTGCTCATAATTGGGCAGATTGAGATAATACTTACTCCCACAATCGGCGATTTCGCTCAAAACTTGCTCCCCATTAGCAAAGTTAAGCCAGAAAACACCGCCAGGAAAATCGCGCTCGTGTTCATAGACAAATTGCCCTGCGATCTGTGTCTTCCCAACGCCACCAATCCCTGTGACAACGATAATTTCGAGCTTAGTGCTGTGAAGAAAAGGAAGAAAAGTATCTTCTAGCTTATCTTTATCGTCTTCACGGCTCACAAATCGTACATTATAGCGAAAGGCCATGCGCCGAGGCACAATTTGGGGGCGTGAATCGGGGGTGACACCTCCTGTTTCCAGCAAGATAATGTCGCCTTTCATCGCCAGCAGTGAAGTTGGCTCCTGGAAACCCTCACCCCAACTCATATTGCGTAATTGGCGGGCGGCGTAAAGCGCAAGATCCACCACCGTTACGAAGGGTTTGTTATCCCGCAAGGCCTTAGCTTTCCACTCGTTATTTTGTTCTCCTTGAAGCCCTTGCAAAAGATGATGGGTAAAGTAGCCGTGGCCTAACGCCACCGATTCGCGGGCCGTTTGCGAGCCTGTGGAGGCTGAAAGCATGGCAAAGCCTTCTGAATCGTGAAAAAGCGCATACCCCGAATAGAAAGCAGCGGTTCGCTTGGGTTTGTCGCTTTGGGAATTGGCATTTTCCTCCCTCTTGCTGGCGCTTTTTTGGAAGAGTTGAGCAATACTGCTGGCAATAGCTTTAGTTTCCAACCCCTGGAAACAAGCATCCAAAAGCAGAATCTTTTGCGGCACTGGGCTTCGATTCATTAAAGCAATAACATCGGCCAAAGGCAACATGCTGCCATCGCAGGTGACTAGCATTGGTTTCTCATCTTCATCCCGATGCCCATGCCCTGAAAAATAGACCAGCAACGTGCTGGCTTGCGAGACCTTTTCCAATGCGGCTCTGATATTTTGATCAGTAGGGGGATTTGACTCTGAAGTCGAAGTGAGGAGCTGAGTTTGATAGTTCTCATCTTTTCTAAGCACTTCGCCTAGCGCTTCTGCGTCTTTGACACAGAATTCAAGCTCTGGAAAATCCACTGAATTGTAGTGGTTGATGCCGATAAGGATCGCGTGGCGTGGGTTAGTCATTTTTAGCCTCTCAAAAAGCTCTCAAACGGTTGAGGGAATTGTAGCACATGCTGTTGGTTTCGGCAAGCTTAATCAGCGCGGGTGGGGCGTAAGACAGGCATCCTGCCTGTCCCGCAGGCTAGAAGCCCGCGCTACGCTCGCAGGCTAGAAGCCCGCAAAGGTCGCCAATGTACGGTTTAACATCCAAGATCACAGCCTACTATAAGTTACCTGAAGCAAGCCCGTCTCAAAAGATTGAGTTCTTTTAAGTGTAAGATTTTGCCTTGGCAAAGGTGCTTTGAAAAGGGGAATACCTTCACCAAGGATAATGGGATGAATAGAAATAACAAACTCATCAATCAAGTTATAGATCAGAAAAGCTTGGATAAGGTCTGCACCCCCTACCAACCAAAGATCCTTGCCAGTAACTTCTTTTTGCAAGTGTGCAATGAAGGTCGGTAGATCAGGCGCGATAAAGGTTACATTTTGGTCGCGTTGATGGGCCCTTGAGCGCGAAAAAACAAACCCTTCCACCCCTTGGTAGGGATAATGCTCAAAGGTCAAGATTTGTTCATAGGTCTTACGGCCCATTAGCACCGTACTCACATTGCTAAAGAAGGGGGTATAACTATAGTCTTGGTCAGTAAAGAGCCAATCAACCGCTCCCGTTGAACGGGCGATATAACCGTCGAGGCTTGTGGCAATGAAAAGGACAACTTTACGCATCTTAATTTCCCCTTCAAGCCTTCAAGAGAACTCGGCTTTCAAACTGGCTTGGGGCTTTGGCAACTGGGAGAGGAAAACCCCAACTAACATCAGGGTGCAGCCCAAAAACCCTCGCAGAGGGAGCGTTTCCCCCAAAACAAGCCAGCCTCCCACCGCCGCGAAAACCGCTTCGAGGCTCAAAATGAGGGCTGCATGAACAGGATGCGCGTTGCGCTGGGCAACTACTTGCAAGGTATAGGCCACCCCGACGGAAAGGAAAGCACCGTAGCAGATCGGCCAAGTAGCTTGCATTAGAGCGTGAAGGGTCGGACTTTCAGTCAGAAGGGCCACCCCTAAGCTCAAAAGGGCACAGACCATAAACTGCATGAAGGAGAGCAGAAGGGGATTGATGCGGGTAGAAAACCAACTAACAAGGTGAACGTGGCCAGCCCAGAAAAAAGCGCTGATGAGGACCAGCAGATCGCCAAAAGCAATCGTAAAGTTCTCCGTGACGCTGAGAAGGTAGAGACCAATTATGGCACAACCAACTCCGAGCCAGACCAAAAGGTTCAGGCGTTGGCCCCAAAAAAGCCCCACAAGGGGGACTAAGACAACATATAGCCCCGTAATGAAGCCTGCTTTTCCCGCAGTGGTATAGACCATACCTACTTGTTGGAGTGAAACACCCATAAAGAGGGCCAGTCCCAGAAGCCCTCCCCCAAGGAACAACGTCCGCAAGTTTTGGGGTGTGAGGGAAGTGGGAATTAGGCTTTCTTTTTGGTGACTTCTGATTAAGAGTGGTAAGAGGGAAAGACTCCCTAATAAAAACCTTACCCCGTTGAAAGTGAAAGGTTCGACGTATTCCATCCCGATGCGTTGGGCCACAAAAGCAGAACCCCAAATCATGGCCGTCAGCAGAAGGAGGCCGTGAGCTTGCAATTGATCTTTGTTCATAGAAAAGGTAATCTTGGAATCAATGGTTTTAGCCGTTGACAATATTTGATAAGTATAACAATGCGACCTTGCAAGCTTGAGAGCTTGCAAGGTCGCGCTGCGCTGCGAAATTAAAACGTGTGCGTAATTCCCTTATTTCCCTAACAAACCCGTAAGTAGGTAGATAAGGCCCGCCAGCAACCCGAAAAATACTACCAGCACCAGAAGTAACTTGATCTGCTCTGTGGTACGACGGGCCGCCAACTCATCCCGCATTTCGGGATCATAAGGTAAGTTAGCCTGTTCCCCAAAGAGAACGTGCCCCAAATTGCCTGGAGCTTGCAAAGTAGTGGTAGCTACCGCTTGCACAAGTTCTTGCGCTGTGATGAGCGGAGGGGCCCAATAGGCTTCCTCAGCTTTCAAGACCTTCCCTGTAAGGGCACACTTAACTTCACCACTTACGGGTACTTCCTCCGCCGCTTTCACGGGAACAGGATTGGTGTTCGACTCTTCACCCATTGCTATTTTTTTCCTCTGAATGCTCTGCTTCTGCCTTAGGCCCCTACGGCCACGGCCACATCCTTCCGCTCCAGCCAGCTTGCCCGTTTGACAAACCGCTCCATCCGCTCTAAAGCTTTCTCAATCTTTTCCATTGAAGCCGCGTAACAGACCCGTACATAGCCAGCCCCGCTCGCGCCAAAGAGATCACCTGGAATCACGGCGACTTGCTCTTCCAGCAAAAGGCGTTCGGCAAATTCGTCGCTGCTCAAGCCTAAGTGACTGACCCGTGGGAAGGCATAAAATGCACCTTGCGGTTCAAAGGTCGGCAAGCCCATTGCATTGAAGCCTGCCACAATGACCTTCCGTCGCCGATCATATTCTGAAACCATCTCGACCACGTAAGGTTCCCCAGAGCGTAAGGCCTCAAGCGCCGCATATTGGCTGGCCGTCGGGGCCGACATGATGGCATATTGATGGACAAGCTGAATCGCTTCCATCAAAGGGGCTGGCGCAGCGACCCAGCCGATTCGCCAACCTGTCATCGCGTAAGCCTTCGAGAAGCCCCCCATTAAGATGGTTCGCTCTTGCATCCGAGGGAGGGAAGCAAAGCAAGTATGCTCGGCCCCATAGACCATGCGATCATAAATCTCATCGGAGATCACCAACAAGTTGTGGCGCTCGGCTACCGCTGCTACTTCCAGCAACCGTTCCCGACTCATTGCGGCTCCCGTCGGGTTGTTGGGATAACCAATCAAAATGGCGCGGGTGCGAGGGGTGATGGCCGCTTCCAACGCCGCCCCCGTAACCTGGAACGCATCCTCAACAGTGGTGGGCACATAGACGGGTGTAGCCCCAGCCATGATGATACAGGCAGGATAAGCTACGAAGGAAGGTTCAGGAATTAGCACTTCGTCGCCTGGATCGAAGAGGGCTAAAGAGACACTTTGCAGACCTTCACTGACCCCCACGGTGATCTGCAATTCCAGGTTGGCATCGTAATGCACCCCATATTGGCGGGCAACATTTTCGGTTATGGCCACCCGCAGGTCGCGCAACCCTAAATTGGAAGTATAAGCGGTGGTTATATCGAGCGAACGTTGCCCAGCGGCCCGAATCGGCGCGGGCGTGATAAAATCTGGCTCCCCCACGCCCAACGAAATAACGTCTGGCATGGAAGCCGCGATGTCAAAGAAGCGGCGGATGCCAGCAGGGGGCAAGGCATGAGCGCGATTCGATAAGCGATAATGAGACATAAAAGTATTTGCTCCTTTGTAGATGCTAACTGGCAACGGGCCAAACGACGCTGTTTCATCGACCCTCTAGCATCTTATGGCTTCAGGGGGCCTCTTGCGGGCCCAAAAGAATTTGATCTTGCTATTATAGCAGACTTAGTTACTGAAAAAACTAGGATGAAACCCAAGCTATCTTCCCCAGGAGTCAACAGCTTTAGCTGTTGGGCCACGGCTAAAGCCGTGGATTCCTAGGACCCAGGAGTCAACAGCTTTAGCTGTTGGGCCACGGCTAAAGCCGTGGATTCCTAGGACGAAACCTCCTCTTCGTTGGAAGCCACGGCCCGCCAGGTGAGGTTTCAGAGCCCCGAATGGCTCTAAAGAGGCATTCTTGGCTGCTTTTGAACAGAACTTACGGGTGCTTTTTCCAATGATCTGGGATTTCCTGGGCTTCAGTTTGCACCCTTGCGGGCTATCTGCTATGATTGCTCAAGCGAATCTTTCTCTAGTCTACCATAGTTAGCGCTAAATTGCACTCTTATTTCACAGGAGCCTATGACCGAATCTCTAACCCAGCTTGCGGCGCTTTCCCCGCTTGACGGGCGGTATCGCGCTGATGTTGCCGCTTTAGCTGCCTATTTTAGCGAGGCGGCTCTTTTTCGCTCCCGCGTGCGCGTTGAGGTTGAATATCTTATCTTCCTCGCCCGCACGCCCAGTATTCCTTTTGTCGCCCCTTTGACGGCCCAGCAACAAGGCCAGTTGCGAAATCTTTACCGTCATTTTAGCGACCAGGATGCTCAAGCCCTTGCCGCTTGGGACCGCCAAGTCAATCATGATGTCAAAGCGGTTGAATATTGGTTGCGCCAGCAATTGACCGCGTTTTCGTTGGAAGCTTGGCATGAGGCTGTCCATTTTGGTTTAACGTCGGAAGATGTCAATAATTTAGCTTACGCTTTGTTGATCCGTGATGCGCGAGATCTGGTTTTAATCCCACTCTTGGAAGAGTTGACAGCAAACTTGCACGCGCTGGCGCGGACAGAGGCAGAAACGGCGATGTTAGGGCGCACTCACGGCCAGCCAGCGACCCCGACTACGGTGGGGAAGGAACTTGCCGTTTTCGCTGCTCGCCTGCACCATGCCTTAAACGCCTTGCGTTCGCAGCAACTCACAGGTAAATTGAATGGCGCGACGGGCACTTTTGCGGCGCAGGTCGCGGCTTTGCCTGCCGTGGATTGGCTTGTTTTCAGCAAAGCTTTCATTCGTTCGCTCGACCTGGAACCGCTTTTGCTCACGACTCAAATCGAGCCGCATGACACTTTAGCCAGTCTTTGCGATGCTCTAAAGCGCTTAAACACCATTCTCTTAGATTTGTGTCAGGATTTGTGGCTTTATATTAGTGATGGCTACTTTGTACAAGCGCCTAAGCCAGGCGAAGTTGGTTCTTCCACGATGCCCCACAAAGTCAATCCGATTGATTTTGAAAATGGCGAAGGCAATTTAGGGCTTGCGAATGCGCTGCTGGAGTTTTTTAGCCGCAAACTCCCCCTTTCACGGCTCCAGCGCGACCTTTCGGATAGCACTGTTTTACGCAATTTGGGCGTAGCATTTGGCTATAGTCTCCTGGCTTATCAACGGATTCAGCGCGGTTTGGGCAAATTAGGGGTCAATCATGCCTATTTGGCCGCTGAACTCCAGGCGCATCCCGAAGTTTTGGCCGAAGCGATTCAGACGATTCTGAGGCGGGTTGGCTATCCAGAGCCGTATGAGGCGCTCAAAAAGGCGACGCGAGGTCGAGCATTGACGGCAGAAGATTTACAGGTTTTCATTGCGGCGCTGGATGTGGCTCCAGAGATCAAAGCTGAATTACAGGCTTTGAATCCCGCAACCTACACAGGTTTGGCCAGCAAATTGGCCCGCTTGCCGCTCGATTAGGTTGCTCCAGCAGCAAACTTTCGCAAATGTGGTAATATACAGCATTGCATAGGGCAAGTGCCTTATGCACTGGACAGTTTAGGAGAATCAAATGCAGAAAACAGAGTTCGTTAAAGCCGTCGCAGATCGGCTAGAGGATCAACAACTTTCGCAAAAGCAGGTCAAGTTGGTGATTGATGCTGCGCTGGATGAAATTACGGCGGCTTTGCAGCGTGGGGAAAAGGTAACGTTGACGGGCTTCGGAACCTTTGAAGTCCGCGAGCGCCGCGAGCGCGATGGCGTGAATCCTCAGACCAAAGCCAAGATTAAGATTCCCGCCACGATGACTCCAGGGTTCAGTGCCAGTAGCACGCTCAAAGAAGCAGTCCGTGGTAGTGCCAAAGTCAGTAGTGGGGAAGCTTAACTTCCAGGAGGCCAGGAGGCCAAAGGCTTTAGCCTTTGGGGCCAAGGGCTAAAGCCTTTGGCTTCCAGTTGCCAAAAAGACCCCTAAAGGCCCCTCCCTTACAGGACTACCGCAGTCCGCAAAAGACCGTAATTCCGCGCTCTTTGTTCGGCCAGAGAAGGGGATCAAAGTTTTTGCGATCCCCTCCTCTTCTCTGAAACCCAAGCTCTTTTCACTCTGTAAACCAAGAAACTGATGATCGCAAGGTAGCCGCTATGAAGCCACACGAAATCTGCGCGGCCTGGAAGGGCGATAAGCACTTTGCAAAGATCGCCAAACGGGCCGCTGAACTTCAGAAGAAGGGGCAACAACCGCCCGCAATTCTAGCGACCCTTCAAGCGGAATTTGGGTCGCCTCCTGTCGTGGCTCGGCTGCGCGAGGTCGCCCAACCGCTCCGCATCTATGGCGAGATTGGGCGCGAGATTGAAAGTGGAGCTTTAGACCAGATCAAGCTGGCCTTGCGGCTCCCGATAGCCATTCGGGGAGCTTTGATGCCTGATGCTCACCCTGGTTACGCGCTGCCCATCGGTGGGGTTTTTGAGGCGCATCGGGCTGTTGCGCCCGCGATGGTCGGCGTGGACATCGGCTGCCGAATGCACTTAACCTTGTTTGACCTTCCCCCCACTGAGTTTGCTCGCCACCGGACTCCGCTCTTTGCTGACCTGAAAGCGGTTACGCTCTTTGGCACAGGCCAAGGTCGGGATAAACCGCTTGATCACCCTGTGCTGGCAGATTCCCGTTGGCAAAGGACTAAGTTTCTTCACAACCTTCTGTCTAAAGCTACGGCCCAACTGGGTACGAGCGGGAGCGGCAACCACTTTGCAGAGTTGGTCATGGGCGAGCGGTTGGGCGTAGAAGGTGATAACATTCCCCAAACCTTTGCAGGCTTGCTGACGCACAGCGGCTCTCGTGGGATGGGCTATGAAGTAGCTTCCCACTACATTCGTCTGGCCGCGCAGGAGTGCAAAGGGTCTAACATTCCTCACATGTACGAATGGCTTGACCTTGACGGCGAAGCGGGCCAGGAATATTGGGCGGCAATGGAGTTGGCGGGAGCCTTTGCCAAAGCCAATCACGAGCTAATTCATGCTTTGTTTGCGCGGCGCACGGGGCTTAAACCTTTGACCGTCGTGCAAAATCATCATAACTTTGCCTGGCGCAACGGGGATAAGGTGATTCATCGCAAAGGGGCTACGCCCGCCGAGAAGGGTGTCTTGGGCGTGATCCCTGGGAGTATGGGTACGTCGTCCTACATCGTGCGGGGCGGAGGCGCAGAAGAGGCTTTGCAAAGCGCTTCCCATGGCGCAGGGCGGACAAGCAGCCGGGCCGTAGCGAAAGATAAATTCAGCTTATCTGCGGTGCGCCAGCAACTCAAGGAGGCTGACATCCTCATTGAAGGTCTCAGTGTTGACGAAGCGCCCCAAGCTTACAAAGATATTGAGCGCGTAATGCAGGTTCAGGTGGAAGCGGGGCTGGTGGAACCAATCGCCCGGATGCGGCCTGTAGCCGTGATTATGGCGGGCGAAAAGGGCCGCACCTAACCCCTTAACCTTCCTCCGTCTTCTAGTATAAAACCCCTCTTGGAAGAGTTGGAATCCACGGCTTTAACCGCCCAGACCCCTCTTGGAAGAGTTGGAATCCACGGCTTTAACCGCCCAGACCCCTCTTGGAAGAGTTGGAATCAACGGCTTTAGCCGTTGCCCAGACCGCTGGCTAAAGCCGTGGATTCTGCGAGGGTTTCATTTCCACGGATGGCTCTAAAAGAGGCCTTCGGGGCTGCTTTCAACCTCCTCTTTATCTCTCCATCGAAAGCAGCATTCGCCAAATTAGCTGTGAAGGGGCGCTGCCTGAACCTGATCCCTTCCCTTGAGGCGGCTGAACGCTTCGCGGAAACTAGGTTTGAAGCTGCGGGCCAAAGGTTTCAAATTAACAGAACTAAAGCTATGCAAGAGGTTATGAGCCTTTCGCAACAACAAAATTCGTTGGTGGAGTTGCATCGGAGCCAAGGGCGGTTGCAAGCCATCTTTAATAACGCAGCGGTAGGCATTAGCTTGGTTGACCTCGAAGGGAATTACGTCGAAGTCAATGATCGCTGGGCCGAAATGTTGGGTTATGAGCCAAAAGAAATCTATCAAATTCTCCATATAGCGATAACTCACCCCGCAGATCTCGAATTAAGTCTTCTAAAGCATCAAGAATTAGTGCAAGGTAAAGTTAATAAGTATCATATTGAGAAAAGATTTGTCTGTAAAGATGGAAACACCCTTTGGGTTGATCTTTTTGCCACAACTATTCGCAATGATGCCGGGCAGATTGAACATATCGTGCGGATCATTACGGATATTACAGAGCGCGTGCAGGCCGAAGCAGAGTTGCGGGCCCGAGTCGCCGATTTAGAGCAATACAATCGTGAAATTACTTCTTTGAATGAGATGGCAGATCACCTTCAGATCTGCTCGATTGCGGAAGAGATGTACCAAGTCGCCCTTGAATCGTTAGCCAAGTTATTTCCGGCCCAGACGGGAATGATTTATATCTTTGGTTCAGAGCCAGACGAAATGGCGACGGTGGCAACCTGGGGAAACTTCCCGCCCAAGGAGGTCTGTCTGTTGGAAGATTGTCGGGAACTTTGTCAAAAGCAATTTCAATGTAATCCGTTACCTCGCCTCCAATGTTTGCACCAATTTGAAGTGGAGAATAAAGGGATCCTTTGTGTACCCCTGAGTGTTCAAAGGGAATTGTTAGGGTTGTTGCATTTGTACGGGATTCCGACGGATTCAAGCAAGCTGTGGAAGCGCTGTGAAAACTTAGCGGTAATGGTGGCCGACCATTTAGCCCTGTCCCTAGCCAACCTCCGGCTGCGCGATCAACTCCACACTCAATCTATTCATGATGCCCTTACCGGTTTGTTCAATCGGCGCTACCTTGATGCCATGCTCCAGCGCGAAATTCTGCAAGCGCAAAGGCAGAAGTATTCTTTCGGTCTCGTGATGCTGGATATTGATCATTTCAAAGCGTTCAATGATGTCCACGGCCACGAGGGAGGCGATGCTTTGCTGCGAGCCTTTGGAACCTTTCTCCAAAAGCAGATCCGCGAAGGAGATATTGCTTGTCGCTATGGAGGGGAAGAGTTTTCGCTCATTTTGCCCACCGCTTCCCTGGAGCATACATACCAACGGGCGGAGCAATTGCGGCTAAAGATCAAAGACCTTTGTGTCTATTATAAAGAGCAGCCTTTGCCTATCGTGACTGCTTCCTTTGGCGTGGCGGCCTTCCCAAACCACGGCGAGACAGTGGAAGCGTTGCTTAGGGCGGCTGATGCAGCCCTTTACCGCGCCAAGAATCAGGGCCGAGATCGCGTCTGCGTCATGTGACTGTGCTATAATGTAATCGTCTTGGGGAATCAAAAGTCATAATTTGCCTTATCCCCAGTCGTGGTACAATAACTGCCAGAAAGTCAAACCATAGCTTAGAAGGTAATATGTCAGCATTACATACTTTAAGCATTACAGAAGCGCGAGCGGCAATGGAAGCGGGCGACCTAACCTCTGTCGCCTTGACGGAGGCTCTTCTAACGCGGATTGCCGCTGTTGAGCCGCAAATCCAAGCCTTTTTGACCATTACGGGCGACCAGGCCTTAGCGCAAGCGCAAGCTGCTGATGACCAACGGAAGAGTACAAAACAAGCTAAGGATGAACCCTTGCCACTTCTTGGCATCCCCTTGGCTATTAAGGATGTCATTTGTACCAAGGGCGTGACCACGACTTGCGCCTCGCGTATTTTGGAAGGTTTTGTTCCGCCCTACGACGCGACGGTGATGGTACGGCTTAATGCCGCAGGTGCAGTGATGCTTGGGAAGACCAATTGTGATGAGTTTGCGATGGGGTCAAGTAACGAGAATAGCGGCTTCAAAGCTACTTGCAACCCGTGGGATGTCAGCCGCGTGCCTGGGGGAAGTAGCGGTGGAAGCGCAGCGGCGGTGGCGGCGGGGGAAGCTTTAGGGAGCTTAGGGAGCGATACGGGGGGAAGTATTCGCCAGCCTGCGGCCTTGTGTGGTTTGACAGGTCTCAAACCAACTTATGGGCGCGTGAGTCGCTACGGTCTCATAGCTTATGGTTCTTCTCTCGACCAAATTGGCCCCTTCACCCGAACCGTCGCTGATATGGCCCTGATCCTCCAGGTAATTGCGGGCCCTGACTCGCTTGACGGGACAAGCGTACCTCAACCCGTCCCTGATTACAGTGCCGCCTTGACGGGCGATATGCGAGGCCTTAAAGTTGGGGTTCCGCGTGAATACTTTGTAGAAGGGATTGAGCAAAACGTCGAGAAGGTCACGCAGGAAGCGATAGCAGTTTTGCGAAGTTTGGGGGCCGAAATTGTAGAAGTATCGCTTCCACATACCAAGTATGCGCTCCCTACTTACTATGTAATTGCGCCTGCCGAAGCCAGTGCCAACCTCACTCGCTATGACGGGGTACGGTATGGCCAACGGGTGGTGGGGGAAAGTATGTGGGAAGAGATCGAGGAGACGCGGGGGAAACTTTTTGGGCCAGAGGTTCGGCGGCGGATTATGTTGGGAACTTATGCTCTCTCCGCAGGATATTACGATGCTTATTACAAACGGGCCCAGCAAGTTCGCACCTTGATTCGGCGCGATTTTGAGACGGTCTTTGCTCAAGTTGACCTTCTGGTCACGCCGACCTCGCCGACGGTTGCTTTCGGTCTGGGACAGAAGGTCAATGACCCTTTGACCATGTACCTCAGTGATATTTGCACCATCCCCGTGAATCTCGCGGGAGTACCAGGCTTAGTTGTTCCCTGCGGTTTTAGCGAGAACTTACCCGTTGGTTTGCAACTGATTGGCAAACCCTTTGATGAAGCAACGCTTCTGCGGGTTGGCGATGCTTATCAGCGCGTGACGGATTGGCATACGAAGCAGCCCCAGTTGTAGTTTCAAGAAGTAACAGCAGCAAAAAGACCTTTGCACTTTGAAGTTTGCAAAGGTCTTTTACTTTCTCTAATTTCCCTAAGCTTCCCGCTCCCTCCGCAACCGCTCCCGCAAAGTATCAATTACTTGTAAGTTTCCCGCCTCATCTTCGTAGTACCAATGTTCCCAACCATTGCACGTAGGCATTTGACCGAGATATGCACCTATTTGGTGAATTGAACCTGTTTTTTCGTCGGCAGTCCGCAGAAAACCATCGGCCAGAATCAGAGCCTTTTGCTCGCGTTGCTTTTTGAAATAGAGAGATTCGCCAGATTGCAAGAGACCACTTTCCAAAAGAGCAGCAAATGGCAAGCGAGGAGCATTACGCTTAGTTTTCAAACGTCCGTAAAATTCATCATCCAGCAAAGCTGGCTGGATTTTGCTGATTCGCTCCAGCGCAAAGTCGTGGTAGAGCGAGTCTTTTTCGATTCCAATCCAATGGCGCTTCAATTTCTGGGCAACTGCACCCGTTGTCCCTGTGCCAAAGAAGGGATCAAGCACGATGTCGCCAGGATTAGAACTGGCTAAAATGACGCGGTAGAGGAGCGCTTCGGGCTTTTGGGTCGGATGGGCCTTTTGCCCATTAGATTTGAGTCTTTCGCCCCCACTACAAATGGGCAATTCCCACAAATCCCAGTCGCTCCTCATCTGTTTCTCGTCATTGAGATGCTTCATTACTTCATAATTAAAGGTGTATTTCTGCTGTTCCCGTGATTTGACAGACCAAAGGAGCGTTTCATGAGCATTGGTAAAGCGCGTTCCCTTGAAATTGGGCATAGGATTTGTCTTAATCCAGACAATATCGTTCAAAATCCAATAACCTAGATCTTGTAAAACCATACCAACGCGATAGATATTGTGATAGGAACCAATAACCCACAATGTTCCCGTATCTTTTAGTACACGGTGACACGCAGTTAGCCAAGCTCGCGTGAAGGTGTCATACGCCTTGAAATCCGCAAACTGATCCCATTCAGCATCAACGCCCGCAACTTTGGTCTGATTTGGCCGCCAAAGCTCATTTTGCAATTGCAAATTATAGGGCGGGTCAGCGAAAATCAGATCAACGCTTTGCGCTGGAAGTGTAGCTAAGACTTCGCAGCAATTGCCTAGATAAATGTGATTTAAGGTCAAAGGTTGAGTGTTCAAAGGTTTTTTGGTGATCTTAGAGAGGTCTTAATCTATTTTGACGTTCTCTTATAGGCTTTTGTCAGGGCTGCATTTGTGATTTGATTCAAAAATAGTTCCATTAATTTGATAATTTGACGATGTAACTCTATAAACTCATCTCTTCGCATAATTTCATATTTGCCGTGTGCAACGCTATTTCGAGTCCTTAGTAAATCATCATCCAACTCAAAAATTCCATTTTCTTCGTATATTGAGAAATCTAGGCCAAGTATAGAGATAATTTCTTTCAATACCTGCGACGACAAGTTAGATTGGGTACTGATTTCAGGAACAAAAGTACATCTTTCTTCCATTCCTGATAAGAAAAAAGTTACTAAATCCTTTTGCAAACTTACCTTATTCGTTTCAAAGGCCTCATTGAGTCTTTTCCTCATTCCTAGCGCAATAAAATTTGGAGCTAAGTCTTTGTAGGAGAGGCGTTGAGTATTGATAAAGATGAGATATGCCTCAGCAGCTTCCTTTACAAAACCTTCCCAATGAGCATAAAGCAGTGTAATCCCACAACGAATAAGACAATTTGTCCTCTCTGGCGCAGATCTTGCTTCCACCATTGATTTTAGATCGGCGAGTTCCTTTTTTCGCCACGTGATTTGTTCATCTAGTATGTCGTAAAGCTGCTCAGGAGTGCGAATTTTGCTCATGCTTTGGGCCTAAAAAGCTCACGGCCAGTTTTTAGGGCCAGTGGGATTCGCGTAGGAGCAGGAATTCCTGAGACAACGGATTTGACATTTTGCTCATTTTGCCAGAATTCTTTAATAATTTCGGCGATCTCTTCGTTAGAATGCGATAATCTATCGTGGTAATAGCCTATTCCCAAAGCTATTACTTCAAATGCAGCCACTACGAATCCTCCTTTAAACACTTTCCTTTTTAGATCATAGCGCTTAAAACTATCTTTTCCCGTTGTATTGGCAAGAAGCTTAAAGGTATGTCGAAATATTCGTTCCTCTTCAGGATAGTCAAAATCGGTTGTTTCAGCAAATGCGATGGTTTTTTCAGTTAAAAAATCCTCCAAATCCAAAAATTTTCTCATCTCTTCTGCTTCCAAGTTTTGATTGCGAAAAACAAGGAATCTAAAAATGAGTTCTAGTCCATATTGTTCTACTTCCTTTTGCTTAGAAATAGGAACACATTTCACAAAATTACTGTCTTCGGCGAGGACTTTCAGCCAAGCGAGCATTTTTGAATTGTGGAGAGCTAAAATCCCGTTGCGAATTTCTTGGGCCGAAAGCATTAAACCTCCAGTATTTAGCCGCTGGAAGAGTTCATATTTCCCCTCCTTCCCACTTTCCTTTTGGATAATGCTCACATCTATTCGCGCTCGTTTGAAAGAGAGGCGCTGGGCTGAACTGAAAGAGTTTGGCGTGTCAAAAGGGGCATCCCACTTTTTGCCTTCTAACGAGGGGACATAGCGCGTTTTTCCCAAAACTAAAGGTTCCTTAATCTTGCCATCCTTGTCCCTAAGAAGCCCAACAAACTCAAAAATCGTGGACAGTCGCTGGAGGCCATCAACTACTTCCCATTTTCCATCTTCTCGTTGAGCAACGAAAATAGGCGGAATTGGTATGCCTAGTAAAATTGATTCAATAAATCTTACTTTCTGAGCTTTTTTCCAACGAAAAAGACGTTGAAAATCAGGATGAAAATCAACTTCATTATCTTTATAGAGATTCAGCCACTCCCCAATGGACATAGAATAGCCATCAGTTTTGATTTCGGCCCGTGCCTTATCTATCTCTTTCTGAAGTTTTTGCGAACTCATAATAACCTTCCTCATTGCTAATCCGTAGAAGGGTAAAGACTCTTGCCTAGTATAAAATATCTGTAAGTAAGTGTCAAATAGAAAATATCAAGAATCCAAAGCTTTTTGCTCATCTACTTATTTTTCTGACCCTTTTTGCCATTCAAGCGGAACTTGCGCCACCTTTTCGCGCCCTGTGGGAGTATGAATAGGCTTACCTAAAGGCCGCATTTTCAACTTCCCTGCGCGAAAATCCTGAATTCGCTCAGAACAAAGCTGAATATAACGTTCCTCATGATCACAACCGATAGCTTGCCGTTGATGTTTTAACGCTGCAATCAGAGCCGAGCCTGCGCCACAATAAGGATCAAGAACAAGATCATTCTCTTTAGTCAAAGCTAAAACACATCTTTCGGCCAATTCTATCGGAAATTGACAGGGATGAATCGTCTTTTCGGGGTGATTGGCTTTGACATTTGGAATATCCCACAGCGCATTTTCCCATTCTTCGGCCACAAATTCCCAAATATCAGATGGGTTTTTCCCTAGCGGATTGCCCGATAGTTGCCCAATTTTGGCTCCTTTATAATGTCGTTTGCCTGGATACTTCGCGGGAACACGCACTGAATCAAGGTTAAAAAGATAATTATCACCTTTGGTAAACCAAAGAAGCGTCTCGTATCTTCCCGAAAAGCGTCTCGATGTATGCAGACCATGCCTAAAATACCAAATAATGCGATTGCGTAACTTTAGCCCTCGCGCTTTAAATAAATTGTAATAGAAAATATCTAAAGGAAAAATCTCTCCTTGGTCTACATAATTTCCCACTTGCCAACATAAGCTCCCGCCAACTTGCATTAAGCGGACAATTTCATCAATTACTTTCGCTTGTTCGGCGAGATATTGCTCTATCGTTTGAGTTGTTTCATACTCTTTGCCAATGTTGTAAGGCGGTGAAGTAAGAACAAGTTGAATGCTCTTTGAAGATAAAGTCTTGAGAAAATCTTGTGCTTCACCCGTATGCAAGGTAAAAAGTTGCTTTTCCTCATCGGAAAAACTACTTTGCTTCATTTTATGGACCTTTCTCTCAATTTAAGCCTTGAAAATTCATTATACTCGCAGCTTGCCCAGAAGCCAAACGCTTAGACTCAGTTACACAACAGTTACAATTTTTACTTGATATTTTGACGCTTTTGCATATAATAGCGAGAAGGCAGATTCTGAGCCAAAAGAGGTACAATTATGCCATTTGAAACAGGAAACCTAAAAGAAGCCCTTGCTCAAAGGGGCGTGTCGCGGCGGGACTTTCTCAAGTTCTGCTCCGCGATGGCGGTAACGTTGGCTTTGCCCCCGCAGTTCGCGCCACGGGTCGCGCAGGCGCTGGAGAAGGCCCCGCGCTTGCCCGTGGTCTGGTTGGAATATCAGGATTGCGCGGGCAATACGGAAGGGTTGTTACGGGCCAGCAAGCCTACCGTCGCCGAGTTGGTTTTGGATGTGTTGTCGCTCAACTATCACGAAACTATCATGGCGGCAGCAGGACATCAGGCTGAGGCAGCGTTGCAGGAAACGGTAACGAAGCAGAAGGGGAAGTATATCGCCGTTGTTGAAGGTTCGATTCCCACTAAGGACGGGGGAGTTTATTGTACCATTGGGGGAAGGACGGCCCTTGATCTGGTGCAAGAGATCGGCGGGAACGCAGCAGCGATTATTGCGGTGGGAACTTGCGCGGCTTATGGCGGCCTTCCAATGGCTTCCCCCAACCCCACGGGTGCGGGAGGCGTTGGGACGGTAGTCAAAGGGGTTCCCATTCTCAACTTGCCAGGCTGCCCCATGAACGTGCAAAATTTGACGGCCACGATTGTTCACTACCTTACCTTTGAAACGTGGCCCGCTACGGATCAGTTTGGGCGACCTTTGTTTGCGTATGGTTCCCGCATCCACGATGATTGCGAGCGCCGGGCCCACTTTGATGCGGGGCAATTCGTTGAGGAATGGGGCGATGAAGGGCATCGTAAAGGTTGGTGTCTCTACAAGATGGGCTGCAAAGGGCCTGAGACCTTCCACAACTGCCCTATCGTGCGCTACAATGAAGGGACAAGCTGGCCCGTAGGGGCGGGGCACGGTTGCGCGGGTTGTTCTGAACCTTCTTTTTGGGATACGATGACCCCCTTCTACCGTCGCTTGCCGAAGATCGACCTGTTAGGCGTTGAAGCTACTGCTGAACAGTTGGGAGTAGGGATTGTAGCTACCGTCACGGGAGCTTTCGCAACTCACGGTGTGATTAGCGCGATTCGTTCCAAAATTCAACCCATTGATCGCCATGAAGCAGACTTAGAGGAACACCTACCATGACAAAGATCGCTATTGATCCCCTTACGCGGATTGAAGGTCACTTGCGGATTGAAGCTCAAGTTGAGGGAGGGAAAGTAACGGATGCCTGGAGTTCGGCGACAATGTGGCGAGGAATTGAGCTTATCCTCAAAGGGCGCGACCCCCGCGACGCTTGGCTCTTTACCCAGCGGATTTGCGGAGTATGCACTACCGTTCATGCTTTAGCTTCTGTGCGGGCGGTTGAGAATGCTTTAGGGCTTGAAGTACCGCTCAACGCGGTTCTCCTTCGCAACCTCATTCAAGCTTCCCAATACATTCACGACCACGTTATCCATTTCTATCACCTTCACGCACTCGATTGGGTAGATATTGTCAGTTCCCTCAGCGCTGACCCCGTTGCGACGGCCAAGTTAGCAAGTTCGATTTCGGATTGGCCGAAGAACAGCGCCGATTACTTTCGTCAAATTCAAGCCAAGCTCAAAGCTTTTGTTGAAGGGGGGCAGTTAGGGATTTTCGCCAATGGTTATTGGGGCCATCCCGCTTACAAGTTGCCGCCCGAAGCCAACCTCTTAGCTGTGGCCCACTACTTAGAGGCTTTAGAGTGGCAAAGGGATATTATTCGGATTCACGCGGTCTTGGGAAGTAAGAATCCGCACCTTCAGACCTATGTCGTGGGGGGAATGGCCTTGGCCATTGATCCCAATGGTCAATCTACTTTCAATGCTGAACGAGCCGCTTTAGTACAACAACTCTTTGCTAAGGCCTTGAATTTTGTTGAGAAGGTTTACATTCCTGACCTGCTTGCGATTGCAAGCTTCTATAAGGAGTGGGCAGCCATCGGGCAAGGTCATGGAAATTTCTTGGCCTACGGTGATTTTCCCGTTGGGGTGGGAGACCCTTCCTCGGAACCTGATCTCTTCTTCCAACCTCGTGGAATCATCTTAAACCGAGACCTTAGCACCATTCACCCTGTTGACCATACAAAGGTTACAGAGTATGTAACGCATTCGTGGTTTGAGTATGCGAAGGGCGAGGCAGAAGCTTTACATCCTTGGCAAGGGGAAACGAAGCCTAATTATACGGGGCCCAAACCTCCCTACAAAATGCTTGACGAAAGCAATAGCCCTAAGTATAGCTGGTTGAAAGCTCCCCGCTATGATAATGTACCAATGGAAGTTGGCCCTTTAGCGCGGATGTTGGTCGCTTATGCTTCCCCGCAAGCCCGTAATCATGCTTCGGTTAAGGATAAAGTAGATAAAGTATTGGCGAATTTAGGGGTTGGACCCGAAGCTCTCTTCTCTACTTTGGGGCGTACGGCAGCGCGGGGGGTTGAGACCTGGGTCGTTGCAGAAGTTGCCCAACAATGGCTTACTCACTTTTTAGAGAACATCAAAGGGGGCGACCTTCGCATTCACAACAATACCAAGTGGGATCCCCGTAAGTGGCCAAAGCAAGCCCAAGGGGTAGGAATGACGGAGGCTCCTCGCGGAGCTTTAGGGCACTGGGTGCAGGTTAAAGGTGAGCAAATTGAAGGGTATCAATGCGTTGTCCCTAGCACCTGGAACGGTGGCCCCCGCGACGGGAGCGGGAAGCGGGGCCCTTACGAGGAAGCTTTAGTAGGAACGCCCATCGCCGACCCGGAGAAGCCCTTGGAAATCTTACGCACGATTCATTCCTTCGATCCTTGCATGGCCTGCGCGGCCCACCTTCTGGATCATGAGGGAAAAGAAATCATTAGCGTGAAAGTGCAGTAGGTGCTTTCTATGACTACCCATTCTACTCACGTTCATCACCTTTCAAAGGAAGCGGGGCGCATCTACGTTTGGCAAGTACCTGTCCGTCTGACTCATTGGGTCAACTTCTTTACGATTATCGTGCTTTCCCTCACAGGTTATTACATTGCCAACCCTTATGTGCAAGTAAGTGCGCGGGAAGCCTACGGCCCCTACTTTATGGGGCATGTGCGTTTTGTGCATTTCATGGCGGCCTATATCTTTGTAGCCAGCCTTCTGCTGCGAACGTATTGGGCTTTTTGGGGGGGCAATCAATGGGCAAGCTGGCGGGCCTTAGTCCCCTTCTTCACCCCAGAGGGGCGCGGGATAGCGAAGGAGGCTTTCCAATACTACATGTTTATTCAACGGGAGCCGCCAACCGTCTTGGGACATAATGCTCTGGCAGGCTTTACCTACGGGATCATCGTTCTCTACTACTTCATTCAGGTTTTTACAGGCTTTGCCCTTCTGGGAATGGCTGATCCTGGCGGCCTTTGGTGGAATTTGACCAGTTGGGTTTTCCCCCTTATTAGCAGTCAATACATCCGTCTGCTCCACCATATCGTTATGTGGTTACTCTGTGCTTTTGCGATTCACCACGTCTATAGCGCCTTTTTGGTAGATGCCGAGGAAGCGAACGGGTTGATGAGTAGCATCTTTAGCGGGTGGAAGTTTCGCGTTGATCCGCATAAGATTGAGGAACACAAGGAACGGTCAGCGAAAGCGAAAGCTACAAAGACGGAGCCTCTGAAAGAAAAGTAAGCAGCCCCTTATCTTTTTTAGAGCCATCCGTGACTCGGAATCCACGGCTTTAGCCGTGGCCCCACCAGCTAAAGCTGTGGATTCTTAGACCGTGGGCCCAACATTTGACTATGAGGGAAAAGAGAGCCGTGGCCCCACCAGCTAAAGCTGTTGATTCCTAGACCGTGGGCCCAACAGTTGACTATGAGGGAAAAGAGCTTGGGTTTCAGACTAGATCAGAATCCACGGCTTTAGCCGTGGCTCAACAGCTAAAGCTGTGGATTCCTAGACCGTGGGCCCAACATTTGACTATGAGGGAAAAATAGAATGAGTTATACTTTAATCCTTGGGGTAGGGAACATCCTCTTGCAAGATGAGGGGATAGGGGTACGGGTCGTTGAAAGGTTGCAACAAAGCTACCTTTTCAATGAGGAGGTTCAGCTTCTGGATGGGGGAACTTTGGGGTTGAACCTTCTCCCCTACTTTGAAGGGGTTGAGCGGTTGCTAATCATTGACGCAATGGATGCTCAAAAGCCTGCGGGAACAATTCTAAGGCTTACGGGTGAGGAAATTCCCGCGATCTTGCAACACAAAATCTCTCCGCATCAATTGGGCTTGTCGGAAGTATTAAGTATTGCCCGCCTTATGGATTCCCTTCCCCCACAGATCGTTTTGCTGGGGATTCAACCGGCTTCCCTTGCTACAAGTTTAGACCTTTCCCCCACCCTGGCGGCCCAAATTCCTTCCCTTCTGCAAGCCGTGCTACAGGAATTAGAAACTTGGGGAATTGAGTACCGCAAGAAATAAGGAAGGAAACAATGCACGAGCTTCCCATTACGCAAAGTATGCTTGAGATCGCTTTGGAAACCGCCGCACAAGCAGGTCAGCGCCGGATCCTCGCGCTTGATCTGGTGATTGGGGAACTAAGTAGTTTCATAGATGATTCCGTCCAATTTTACTTTGAGATCCTAAGTAAGGGAACGCTGGCCGAGGGAGCAATCATTCGCTTTCGGCGGGAGCCTGCAACGGCCAAGTGTTGGGAATGTTTGCAAGAGTTTCAAGTAAGGCCACCTTTAACCCCCCTTTGTCCGGCTTGCGGGAGCTTGCGGCTGCAAGTTACGGGGGGCCAAGGATTTGCCTTAGAAAGTATTGAGGTAGCTGATGAAAATTCCAGTAGTGACAGAGATTTTGAATGCGAATGCGGTGGTTGCTGAAAAAAATCGAACAACCTTCATAGAGCATGCGCTTTTGACCCTTAACCTTATGGCTTCTCCTGGCGCAGGTAAAACGAGTTTTATTCTAGCGACGGTCAAAGGTTTGCCCAAAACGGTGCGCCCTGGTGTAATTGAAGGGGATATTGCTTCCAGCATAGATGCTGACCTTATCGCTGCAAAGGGGATTCCCGTCGTGCAAATTAACACGGGGGGAAATTGCCACCTTGATGCCCCAATGATCAAAACGGCCTTACCTCATCTGCCCCTTGCCGAGCTAGACCTCCTTTTTATTGAGAATGTTGGTAACCTTGTATGTCCCGCAGCCTTTGATCTGGGAGCAAAGATCGCGGTAGTGATCGCCAGCGTACCTGAAGGTCACGATAAGCCTTATAAATATCCTGGGATTTTCGCTTGCGCCGATGTGGTGATCCTCAATAAAGCCGATATGATCAAACCCTTTGCCTTTGATGTGGATTACTTCTTGCGGGGGCTGGAGATGGTCAACCCAAACGTCCCTTTCTTTGTCGTTTCTTCTTGCACAGGAAGTAACATTGAAGCCTGGGTTGCGTGGCTTCTGGAAGCGCAGCAGAACTTTGTAAGAGAGTAAACCTTTCCCTTCTCTCTCCCTTCCAGACCTTTGCGGTCTTGCAGACTGCAAAGGTTTCGGTAAACTCAACCTTCTAACCTGAGCAGAAAGAAAATGATCTTTTCGATAGAGCAAGACATTCAGAATCAGCGGCGGCAGGAAGGCCCCAAAAGTGAGCTTTTCGCGCCGCTTGCTCATCCTGTCAACCCCAAACCCCATACGGCAATCTACAAAATGCACCGTTATTTTGCACGACGTAGACCTTCTCCTCCTTTTTCTCCCTACTCCGGCCTACTTTGGGCCGCTTTTGCCATATCTCCCCAGCCAATACTCTCCCGCAACATGTAGTAGACCCCAAGTAAAGTAATGGGCAACCAGAGCGCGACGTGAAGGACTAAGGTGTAGCCCGTAGCTACCGCTCGCCCGACCCCAAACTGAGTTAGGATGGCGATGCCAGGCGCATCAAAGGTTCCAACGTAGCCAGGCGTAGAAGGGATGGTCGTGAAGAGGTTGACAACCGCTGTCATCAACATCAAGACGGAGAAGGAAACATCCAGCGGGAAAGCGTGCATGACAAACCAATACTTTGTGGTTTCGGTCAGCCAGATGAGGGTAGAAGTAAGGAAAATCAGGGCCAATTCGCGGGGGCTACGGAGCGATTGCAAACCGATAATGGCTTGATCAAAGAGGGCGTGAACTCTGGGGCGGAGCGGGAGCGGGACAAGCTTCTCAACAAACCACGCATAGACCTTCCCTAACCGTTCGGGTTGCACAGCGATGAGGAAGAAAAAGAGCAGAGCTAGACTAAAGAGGATACTTAGGCCAATCACCAGCCCTTGGTAGCTGGCGGGAATGGGGGTAAAGGGAAGGGTCAGACAGACAAAGAGCAGCATGATTAGCCCGTCAAAGAGCCTTTCCAGGATGACGGTAGCGAGAGAAGCTCCCATTGCTACCCCTTCCTTACGGCGTAGAACGTAGCTTCTCAGCAACTCTCCCGCCCGCGCAGGGTAGACGTTGTTGCCCATATAGCCGATCACCACGATGGGGAAGAGCTTGCGGAGGGGAATCGGTTTGATGTGCTGAAGCATATACTGCCAACGCCACGTCCGCGCCCAAACTGCCCCAAAGTAGACGATCACGCTGGGGATGATCCACCAATAGTTGGCATGCGAGACGGTCTGCCAAAAACCAACAAAATCCAGCCCTTTAAGGGCCAGGACAAGAAAAATTGCACTGATTCCAAGCCCAACCCAAAACTTCAAGCTCTTCATACGTTGCTCCTTTAGTTTGCTTCAGGGGAGGAAGCATAGGCGCGATTTTTCCCAAAGAGAAAAATCGCGCCCCTAACCTTCATGCAAATTAACGACCCCTTGCCGCAAGATGCGCGGGGGATTAAGGGTACAATCTACAATCGTAGAGGGAAGATCGCCTGGAGTTTCCTCGCCATTGAAGATAACCTCAAGCTCCTCGCCAAAGTAGCCCGCAACTTGGTAGTCCGTAGTCGCCGAAGGTTGCCCATGGAGATTCGCGCTCGTTACGGCAAGGGGAGATCCCAAGAGCGAAATGAGGGCTTGAAGCCAAGGATGTCGAGGTACACGTACCGCGACGGTAGTGCCATGCGCCAGCAATTCTGGGGGCAAATGGTGAGCCGCATGGAGAACCAAGGTCAAGCCACCTGGCCAATGCTTCTGGGCCAACAGAAGAGCCGCATCAGATAGCCCATAAGCAACATGGGAAATATCGCCTGGTGTTGCCAAAAGCACGGGAATAGCTTGGGTTAAAGGGCGTTGTTTAAGGGCATACAAGCGCAAAAGAGCCGCGCTATCTAAAGCAGGTACGCCAACCCCATAGACGGTATCTGTGGGAAAAGCAATCGGATTGCCCGCCCGCAGAAGGTTCAGCGCACATTGAATGGCCGCAGGGTCATCAATGGAAATGATTTGGGCATTCATCAAGCCTACTTTAGGTTCTAAAGGAAACAAGGATGACCATGAGGAGGATAGCGCAGCCTAAAAGGCCATACTCGATAAGCAACTTTCGCTGAAGGGTTCCCGCTGTCTGGTGATAAATGAGGCTCACCGCGATATAGAAGATCACCAGAAGCAGCGTCCCGCTAAGAAGAAAGTTGGTGGCCCAATAGTTTAAGGCCCAAGTTGCTTCCCCCAACAGAAGGCCCATGAAAAGGGCAATTACTTTGCGGTTTGGGCAAGCTGACCATTGCAGCTCCTTATAAGCCAGCAAGCCCCCCGTCACCCCAATCAAAGGAGCCGCATAGAGCGTGCGGAAGTGGGCATAGAAGATTGCACTGAAGCAGCCAAAAGCTAAGAAGTAGCCGATGATTTGGAGAACCAACCGCGCTGGTTGCTGAGTCTCAATTTGGCGATTTAGCGCATAGTGTTGCCCTAGCAAGACTACTAAGACCAACCCCCCCGCAACCCCTAAGGCCAAAATAAAAGCTATCCCATGCAGACTATCATTAAATAGCCGAAAGAAAGCAAAGGAACTGATCAAGCTATAGGAGGGCAGAATCCAGAAGTCGGGGACAACTTCAAGTTTCGTAAAGCCTAAGTGAAGGGTCGGCAAATCGCGGCTCTGGAGTTCGGGGTGAGCGCGGGCCAGAAGGTCGGCGGCAGTACTGGTGATCACGGAGAGTAAGGCGATGAGCAGCCAGGAGACCGTTATCGGTGGGATGTCGCCGCCTAATTGCGCTCGAAGGGTGTTAGGATTGCCATCAAGGAGCAAAACAATCGCTAACCCCAGAACGACAACTAAGGTGAGGGAAAAGATGTATTCGTAACGAGGGCTAGATGAGTAGTTCACGACATAGGGCCTCTCTAAGAACCTTTATCCTCTTGGTTTTGCAACTGTTGGGCCCGTTGCTCCTGCACAAAGAGGGGCGGGACACCATAGAAGGCCCGTTCATAGTCAGTTGTCCGAGGGTCAACGGGGCCCAGCGACCAGCGCCCCCGTTGCTTAATAATCTGCGTGCCAAAGCGTTGCGCCTTCCCGCTTGTGAGGAGCCACCGATCCCAGGCCATAGCTTGCACCGTCCAGGACCGCTCTTCACCCATCAACGCCGCCTGCCGGGCCAAGCTCCAAGCTAACTCATAATGAGCAAGCTTATCACCATAGAGCAAAACTAAAGCCGCATGGAAGCAATCCCGTGCATTTAGGATTACCCCTTGGTTATAAAGTTCAAGCACCCGTTGCCCCCGGAGGGGGGATTCGTCTACCGTGGCCGCATTGATCTGCGAGTCGATGGTCTCCTGGGCCATAAGGGCCAGTTCCTCACTCGCCCCCTCATCCATTACTTTATCATCATCGTCCATTAAGGGTTTCCATATCGCGCAGCGGCCTAAAGCTTAACCGATGAAGGAAGCAAGGGCCCAATTTAGCGAGAGCTTTCCGGTGGGCTGCGGTCCCATACCCTTTGTGCAGCCCAAAACTATAGCCAGGGTAGGCAAGGTCAGCCTCGCGCATTAACCGATCCCGTGTCACCTTGGCTACCACGGAGGCCGCTGCAATTGAGAGTGAACGGGCATCCCCTTTGATCAAGACCGTCTGGGGAAGCAGGAGCGGGAGCGTTACCGCATCAATAAGGAGCGCAGACGGAGAAGACGGGAGGCTCAGAAGTGCAATGAGCATCGCTAAACGGGTGGCGGGTAAAATCCCAAGCCCATCTATGATATAGGCTGGGACAACACCGATTCCAATCCCCTGCGCCTGAGTCTTGATGCGCCGATAACCTACTTCCCGCTGCTTGGCGCTCAAGACCTTTGAATCGTCTACCCCAGCCAAGAGAGTGGGGAAAGCTAAGACCTGGGGGGCCAACATAACCGCCGCTGCCACCACCGGCCCCGCCCAACAACCTCGGCCCGCCTCATCCAGCCCAGCGACCCTTTGCTGACCTTGAGCTTGCAGAGCCTTTTCGTATTCAACCGTTGGGGCCATAGTTTTCCCCAGGTCGGGCAAAGAGAAGCATTACCCTACTCTTCTCGACTTGTACCCACTGAGTTTTGACCTTAAACCCTTCCTGCTCCAGCAAACCCTGATAAGGTATCTGTGGAGGAGCTAAGGGTGGCTCAAACTCGCTGGGCAAGAAGGAGGCCGCATCAACCAGAAGTAAGAAACCCGTAGAGCAAAGCACCCGATGAATCTCGGCCAGGGTCATCGGGTGGAAGATATACTCGCTGGGAAAGGTTGCCAAGACGGTCTCAAAGCTGGCGGTAGCAAAAGGTAAGTTCTGCGCCTGTCCCTGAATAAGGTTGGCCCGTCGCTGCGTTGGCGGGTTGCGCTGGAGGCGGCGGCGGGTGAGGGCCAGCATCTGGGGCGAAGCATCAAGCCCAAAGGTTGCATGCGGCTGCCGGGCCGCTAAGGCTTGTTGGAGGTGACCTGTTCCAAAGCCTAATTCTAAGGTGCGCCCTTTGAGATAAGGTAAGGCAGCCTTTACCCAACGGGCCCACAAGCCCCGTGATACCAGCCAGGCTACGGTATCGTAGCTCCAGGCAAACTCTCGATAGAAATGGGTAAAGGCCCAGCGAACTAAACGCTGCTGAAGGGTAGGGGCCACGGTGGGCTGACCTTTAATCGCGGCGTTCTTTGATCCGAGCGGCCTTGCCCGTAAGGCCCCGCAGATAGAAGAGCTTGGCGCGCCGAACTTTACCTTGGCGGATGACTTTGATCGAACTTATGCGGGGCGCATGGACGAGGAACGTGCGTTCCACCCCAATCCCATGCGTAGCCAGCCGCCGCACCGTGAAGTTCTCATTGACCGCTCCACTGCGCCGACTAATCACCACGCCCTCAAACTCTTGCACCCGCTCGCGGGTTCCTTCTACCACCTTCACGCCCACCCGCACCGTATCCCCAACTCTAAACTCAGGGACTTCAGCTTTAATCTGGCGTTGTTCTAACTCCTGGAGTATCGTTAAGGCCATTTATTTTAGATCCTCATTGCTAAAAGAGCTAAGTTGGCAGGGCGCAAATTTCCTGCCAGCATCCGTTTCAGTCTGGAATTATAGCATAGGCTTCTTACTGGGGCAAACCACCTCAAGCCGCTTGCGCCTGCGCGGTCAGGATGCTGACCCGCGCTGCCACTTGCTGGGCTAACTCCCGAAAGAGCTTGGCATAGGCATCGGGAGCCTCATTTAGGGTTGCGGGCGTACCCAGGTCGCCGCCTTCGCGCACGCTAATCCCCAGAGGAATTTGCCCGAGCAGCGGTATATCCATTTGTTGAGCTAACCGCTCGGCTCCGCCTTGCCCAAAGATGTCATAACGCTTTCCAGTATCAGGTGCAACGAAATAAGCCATATTTTCTACAATCCCCAAAAGGGGAATATTGATTTTCTCATGGCGAAACATCTGCATCGCTTTGATCACATCAGCAGTTGCAACATTTTGCGGGGTCGTAACAATCAAAGCCCCTGTCACAGGCAAGTTTTGGGCCAACGTGAGCGGCACATCACCCGTTCCTGGAGGCAAATCAACGATTAGATAGTCTAAGGGGGCCCAGTCTACTTGATACAAGAACTGTTGCAACAGTTGCGTAATCATGGGCCCGCGCCAAAGCACGGGTTTATCCTCATCAATCAAGAGGCCTATCGAGATCAACTTTACGCCATGCGCCTGGAGCGGAATGATTGAGATCTGCCCATTCTCGCGCTCAATCGCGCCAGGCTGATCACATACGCCCAACATCAATGGCACAGATGGCCCAAAAATATCCGCATCTAACAAGCCCACTTTTGCGCCCATATCCGCCAGCGCGACGGCCAAATTGACGGCCACCGTCGATTTGCCCACCCCGCCTTTGCCCGCCGCCACTGCGATCACATGCGCTACGCCAGGAATCGCTTGCCGATCTGGGATTTGCCCGCGGGCTTGGACTTTCGCAGCCATCTTGACTTCGACTTCGCGCACCCCTGGAATGGCTTGCACTGCCGCTGCCGCTTCGCTCTGAATCCGCTCGCGCAAGGGGCAGGCGGGAGTCGTCAACTCTACCGTAAAGCTGACTTTGTCGCCCGCCACGACCACATCCTTTATCATGCCGTGCGACACCAGGCTCCCACCCAGTTCGGGTTCTTCCACGGTAGCGAGAGCCGCGAGGATTTGAGCTTCCCGCACGGGACTCTCTGTTGTTAAACTCATAAAAGCTCCTTTGTTTGGTTTATGCAGAGCATCTGCATTTTCTAAAGCAAGAGCAATTATAACAGATGTGGGCGGGAAGTGGAGAGAGCGTGGGGGTTGAAGGGGGAATAGGAATTTTATTCTGAAGACTCAGAACAATTTACCTTTTTCTGAAAGTGATAAGTTCTCTAGCTCTATTCAAAGCTATCTGTTTGAGGGTCGACTTTCTTTGCCATTGCGGGTCTTATGCGAACTATTTGGGGAGCGAGGATTTCAGGTGTGGTAATAAGGCATTCTCCTTTACGGAGATCAGGTAATATATCCGAGAATCGCTTTGCGGACCCTCTTCCCACAATTTGAATGTCGCGCTCGTCGGATAGCTGGTGCGAAATTCGCATAACGCATTGGGACATAATCCCAGGAGGAATATCGGCTGGTTGTTGCGAAATGACAATTGGATTCAGCCAGAATTTTCGCCCTACCTTGAAGATGCGTTTGATCATGCTTGTGAGAGCTTCAGCGAATTCAGGGCGACCAGCGTGTTCTTTACTAAAAAAGGTGTGCGCTTCCTCTAAGAAAATTGCTACCTTCACATCCTTATAAGCTGAGTTGATCTTGTTTTTTGCAATCTCTAACATTTGTAAAATAGATAATCCAATTATGTTGATGGTATCTTGGTCGCCAGTGTTTCCCAAATCAATAACATTAAGGGTTGACCTTCTGATAAGAAGTTCAGGTGACAGGTAATCAACTCGACCACCATTACCAGGCTGAATCTGTAAACTAAGTGGTGGCTTTCCTGGATTCTGCGAAATTACCGCAGCATCAAAAATTCCCATTCTTTTAAGGATTTCGAGCTTTTCTAACAAGATAGGTTTTGACATGTGACGAAGATCTCCAGAATTTCCAGATTCTGGTATATTTTGTACCTCTTTAATTAGACTAGAAAGCCCGTCGTATTTAACTCCTAAGTCTCGATGAATCCTGGAAATAACTCTGTTTTGGGCATCAGAAAGCGGAGCCATCATCGCTTTTATTAGGAGAAAAGGAATGTCCATTGATTTTACACTGAACTTGATTGCTTTTTGGTCACTCCGCCCATCTGTTACTGGCAAAAATCTCCTAAATTGCGCTCCTTCGACTCCACATGGTGCAATGCCTAAGTTTCGCCAGAAAGGTAAAAAAAGCCTCGCCTCGCTCGAAGGTTCGGCCATTTTATAGTATTCGCCGGAATGATCAAAGATGATAACCGACCATCCACGCTGGATGAGAGTTTCAGCGACAACGATAACGGTATTTGACTTACCAGAACCTGTCGAGCCAAATATCCCTAGCTGGCGATTGATCAAGCGATCATCGAGATGAAAAGGAACTGGATCATCTGTCCCATAGTTAGCAAGAATCCCAACAGGCTTCTCTGTACTACTGACTAAAGCTAAGAAAGAGATCAGTTCATCCTTTGGAATATACGATACCCTAGATTTAGGCAGTGGTCGCGTAAAGGCGGTTTGGATTTTCTTGCTTTTCTTTCCGCCATCCTCTGTTTCAACTATTTCACCAAGCACTTTCGCCAAGTAGTAGGAGTTAAAAGAGGGCACAAAATCAATCTCTTTGCCTTTGACAATGGGAAAGGTGTTTAGGCCTTCGCTCACATTGCCCCATTCGGGTGTATGGAGCGGGCCCCTGACAATCTGGGCAAAGTATTGCTTCTTTCGTTCCCTTGTTTCTTCTATCAGAACATATCTCCGACTAGTAATGTCTTTGGCCGTGTCCTGATCGGTTAAAATAGGGATGAGGTCGTCTTCATTGATAAAGTTATCTAAGAGTACATGCCCAATAACCGCTTCGTTATTTTCCGAGCTTGGCGTACTTTTTTTTGGTCTTGGCATTTTCTTCTCCAAACTTTGTTTATTGCTCATCCTCGGAGATCATGTTCATCTATTAGGTCCCAATATTCTCCCATCCCACGAAGGAGAAATTCTCTTTTAATCTTTTCACTGAATAGACCTGATGGAAATGCTATTCCTGCTATGGTATCTGCTTGATCAACTAAGTTTGGCATCCCACGCTTATTATTCATTGCATCAGCCATCAAGATCGCCATGCCTTCCTCAAAACTCTCTTCATGGATTTCAAAGCCATAAGCCTTCACACGAGCTTTGAAAACCCCTCGATAGACTTTGCTACCCTCATCGAGGCGTAATCTCTTTGCTGCATCCTGTAATTTATCATCAGTTATCCAATCTTTAACACCCTTGTACACCACAAGATACTCTCCTGGCTTTAATAACTTCCCAAATCGTCTAAGAGGAATACTGACTTCTCCGCGCAAATCTTTCACGATGCCGATAATCCTTTTATGATTCACAACCTTTCTCAGAAGATCGATTAAAAAATCGTAACCTTTCCAAACCAAGCTAGGATGAATGATTGGGCCATCTTTTAGTACCCAGGCAGTTGGGGAATTCAAACATGCTTCTAATTCCCAATAAATCATTGCAGTTGTAATAGTATCTTCTTTCAGTCTATTGTCTTCCAAATTGCTGTAATATTTGTCTACTGTTGTTGCCTCTTTCAGATGGGAAGTTATCGGGAAACATGAAAGATTGGGGTCTGAAAGCGTTTGATAAGTTACTCGTGCAATACCGATTTCGCAGAAAACGCCTGAAACAATGTCTAGCGGTTTATCGCGCCGGCCATCAACCCCAGCAACTTTCCCCCCAAAAAGTTGTTCTCTTGCCCATTTCAGTTTTTCTTCAGAGACTGTGCCATGGATGTATCCAGAATTGTTCTGGACTTTGGTAAGAAAAGACTCAAGAATTTCTTTCTCAAGTTTTTGCCCTAGCTCCACTTGTTCCTTCTCAACCTGAAAATCGCCACGAGCATAATCAGCGTAACTGCGCTTCGTAGCCTGGTCGAGTAGCTCTTTTAGCTGCCTTAGGTCTGATTTTACTTGAGCCATTGTTTAATCTTCACTTAATTGCAAATAAACCTATAAGATGCCGCCTATTATACACACAATTACTTGGTCAAGCAAGCGAAACTCAAAGGATAAAGCAACTCTAAGCTTCTAAGCGAAACTAACCAAAATGCTTTAATTCTGGGCATTTGAACGCATGGTGTGCTTGTGTTACAATGCGGCCTTAGATTCAAGCCTCTGGGATTATTGCCCCGCATGAAAACGCCACCCACTTAGCTTGCACGCAAGTAGAAAAGAAAGGATTGTATAACTAAATGCCGCACATAACGCTCAATGGCATCGACCTCTTTTATGCCTGGCATGGCGCAGAAAATGCCTTTCCCCTGGTTTTGGTCAATGGTTTGCTGTCTGATACGACAGGCTGGATCTTCCAAGTGCCAGCCCTGGCCACGCGCTTTAGAGTCCTGACTTACGACTGCCGAGGGCAAGGGCAATCGGCGAAACCACCAGGCCCTTATGGGCCGGCCCTTCACACCCAAGATTTGCTGGCGCTGCTGGATGCCCTAGCTGTCGAGCAGGCCCATGTGGTTGGGCTGTCCAATGGAGGCGCAATCGCCTTGAACCTGGCGGCCACTCAGCCGAAGCGAGTAGCGCGGTTGGTTGTGGCGGATGCAGTGGCGCGCGTGGATGCGGCTCTGGGGGCCAAAGTGGGGAGTTGGTTGGCCGCCTTAGATGCAGGAGGCTTGGGGTTGCGCTTCGACGTGGCTACACCTTGGGTCTGGGGCGCGACTTTCTTGAACCACAATCAAGCTAATCTTGCAACTTGGCGGGCTAAGGCCCTGGAAGCTGACCCCCAAACCATCCGCACGCTTCTGAATGGTACACCCTTTGACCTTCTGCCTCTGCTGGGGCAGATTCAAGCCCCAACGCTTGTGCTGGTCGGTGAAGAGGATTTGTTGGCTCCGCCCTGGGAAGCACGCGCTATCGCTGCTGCCATCCCGCAGGCCCAGTTCCAAATCGTGCCTCAAGCGGGCCATGCCTTACCCTTTGAACGCCCTGAAACCTTTAACTCTTTAGTCTTACAATTCCTCTCTTAGAAAGGATCCATAGCCTGTGAACTCCCAGATTGCTGTAGACTGGTTAGCTCGCCGAGCGCAACTCTCTCCGCACCGGACCGCGCTAATCGTGGCCGAAACGGGGGAGCAGATTACCTATGCAGAATGGAACCGCCGCGCTAATCGGGTGGCGAATGTCTTTCATAACATGGGCCTCAAGAAGGGGGATCGGATCGCCGTTTTAGCCCCCAATAGCCTCGAATATCTGGATATTGTCTTTGCTTGCCAGAAGACAGGTTGTATCCTTCAGGCCCTCAATTGGCGGCTGACTCAGGATGAGTTGCTAGGGCTGATCAAGAATGCTACACCGCGTCTCCTCATCTATAGCCCTACCTTGAGTACCCATGCTGGGCCTTTGGTCAAGCAGACTTCCCTGGAGTTTGCGATTGCCCTGGGTAAGCCCCAGATCAAGAAGCATTTGGTTTGGAATAACCTCATTAGTCGAGCGGCTACCACGCCCCCACCTCCTGTACCTCTCACCCTGGCTGACCCTTGGATTTTGTGCTATACGGGGGGTACAACAGGCTTGCCCAAAGCTGCTATTTTGACCCAAGGGAATATCACTTGGAACGCCATCAATACGGTGAGCGGGTGGGAACTTTCGGCAGATGATAAGACGTTCCTTAATCTACCTTTATTTCATACGGGGGGGTTGAATGTCTTTACGCTCCCTCTGGTTCACGCGGGAGGTTGCTCTATCGTTTGCAATGGTTTTGATGTTGAACAGGTCTTTGACCTCGTGAACCATGGGGGAGTTACGACGTTTGTGGCCGTCCCGACGATGTTTATCATGATGCAGCAACACCCTGATTGGGAAAAGACAGACTTCACGCGCTGCAAGACCATTCTAAACGGCGGAGCCTCCTGCCCCATCCCCATCTTTGAGCGGTTCCTCGCCAAGGGCGCAACCTTTAAGACTGGCTATGGTTTGACTGAGGCCGGCCCGAATACCTTCTCCCTGCCTAATGCCGATGTGCAGCGCAAAATAGGCTCCGTTGGTTTTCCCTTAATGCACATTGACGTTAGGATTGTCAACTCTGAGGGGACAGAGTGCAAGCCTGAAGAGGTTGGCGAATTGCTGATTCGGGGCCCGCATGTTATCCCTGGGTATTGGAACAATCCCCAGGCCACCGCCGAGACCATTATCGATGGTTGGCTCCATACTGGCGACCTGGCTCGCCGCGATGCGGAGGAATATATCTACATTGTTGGTCGCCTCAAGGATATGATCATCTCAGGGGGGGAAAACATCTATCCCGCCGAAATCGAAAGCGTAATGCTGGGGCATCCCGCCATAGTAGAAGCGACGGTGATCGGTATTCCCAACCTAACCTGGGGTGAAGTAGGCCGAGCGATTGTGGTAGTCCGCCCTGGAATCAACCTCAATGGTGGGGAGCTTTTAGACTATCTGCGGCAACACTTAGCCAACTATAAAGTGCCTAAGTCGGTCATCTTCGTTGACCATTTGCCTAAGACGGCGGCAGGGAAGATCGACAAAAAGCTGCTTCAGCAGCAATATGGGGGAGCTTAGATGAAGCAGCTTGGTGGCTGGCGACAAGTAATCCAGGGGCTTTTGAGTTTGCTGGGGCTTCTCCTTTGGGCTACGGGTTGTGGCTCTACTGCCAGCCCTCCCAAAGTTACTCTCTCACCTACCACCACTCCCGTTGGTAGAATAGAGAGCATTCGCCCGAATGCTCCTTCCCTTAGCCGCATCGAAAACACCCGCCCTCCTACTTCACCCGTAGCCCAAGCATCTGCCTTGCAGCCCAACCAAGCTTTGCCTTCCTCCCAAAGCGAAATCCTTTTCCTGCGGGCCGGCAACCTCCAAGCCTACGGGTTTGAGACGGCTACTGAACGCCAAATCGCTTCCGCTGTCCACGAGTTTGCGCCGTCCCCTGATGGCCACGAACTCGCTTTGATTCGGGGGAAGGAAGGCTCCCGTGAGGTCTGGTTGATAGACCGCGACGGGCAGAATCTGCGGCTCCTCACGAGCAATTCACGGGCCGAATCAAAACTGACTTGGGCGGCGGATGGCCTTAGGCTGGCCTATAGCTCGGCCCAAGTCGATCCCCCTAAGCTCCCGACCTGGGAGAGTTGGAGTCGGTGGTGCGGCACGAGTGAAATCTACCTCTTAAACCTGCCTTCGCATGAGGAAAAGTCTTTAGCTGCGGGTTGTATGCCCGCCTTTTCCCCCGACGGCAAACGCCTCGCTTTTACCACGCCCCCAGAAACCACCGGTGAGCCTGGGGGCCAGGTTAAGAATAAGACGAATGCCATTCGCCTGGTCAACAGCAAGGGCCAAAACGGTTGGAACTTGGCTACCGCAGGACAAACTGAGGGGGAAGATGGGCGCTTGGTCTACGCTCCCGTCTGGTCGCCTGATGGCTTGCAAATTGTTTATCAGCGCTTTCGCGGCTACCAAGTCTTGGTTGACCTCAACCTGACTGAGCGCCGCGACTCGGTTGGCAAAACCCCGGCCAAGCTCCTGGGGACTGGGCTGGGCTGGATGTTGCCGCCCGTCTTCGCGCCTGACGGGGAGCGGTTGGGGCTGGTCGCCTACAATGATGGCAATGCGCGAGGCGTTAAGGGCTATGAGATGTGGGCCGCAGAAGTTTTGAAGCTGGGCGAACAGGGGTCAGTCTCCTTGCCTGAAGGCTCCTTGGAGGCCGATGCAGTTTTGCAACAGCACCTCAACCGCGTAACGGCATTAGCCTGGTCGCCCGATAGCAAAGCATTAGTTGTCGCCTTACCCAAAGGCTGGCAGCCTGGCATCCCTCCTGCTGCTACGCCTTACGAAGCCGTTACTCCTGGCGAGTTGTGGCTCTGGCAGCCTGCCAAAATGCCCACCAAACGCCTCGTCGAAGGGGTGGATTATGCCTCACCTTTGGTCTGGTTGCCCTAATGCTCTTTACCCCAACTCCTGTGCATTCTTAGTGTACAAATGAAGGTTTTTATCCTCAGCACTGGTGCTGTGCGCTTCCCCATTTTTTCTGGTACAATATGCCCGCCTGCCCGCTTCTGCTGGGTAGCATTGCTTCCGTTTTCGACCTTGAAATGAGGTTTTCTGATGTTCAATTTGTGGCACGAATTAGACCCTGGGCCCAACGTTCCCGATGTGATTCATACGATTGTCGAAATTCCTAAAGGTTCCCGGAACAAGTACGAATTCCATAAGTCGAGTGGGGCCTTTAAGCTAGACCGCGTTCTCTACTCACCCGTTCACTACCCTGGCGACTACGGTTTTATTCCCCAGACCTATTACAGCGATGGTGATCCGCTCGATGTCCTCGTGATGACCAATTTGCCCACATTCACGGGCTGTATTGTCGAGGCGCGACCTATTGGGATGTTCCGCATGATGGACAAAGGGGAGGGCGATGATAAGGTCTTAGCCGTCCTGCATTATGACCCGTTCTTTAGCGATTATAAGGATTACACCGAGCTTCCTTCGCATTATCTCAAGGAGGTGGAACACTTCTTTACGGTCTACAAGGACTTGGAAGGTACGCGGGTGGAGCCTGTTGGGTGGGAGGATGCGAACTACGCAAAAGAGCGCATCTTATTTGCCGTCAATCACTATTGGGATATGCGGGCTGGGCGGCTGCCAAAGAAGGTCTAAAGAAGGTCTAAGGTGGCTGAGTTAGCGCTAGAGCTTACGGTCAATGAACCTTTCCAAGCGTTAGTAGACGGGGCCCTGCTTGAGCAGACGGTCAAGGCGGTCTTAGCGCAAGAAGGGGTAAAGGGGGTGGTGGAGGTCAGCCTGCTGATTACGGATGATGCAGAACTTCACGACCTCAATCGGACTTATCGGGGGGTTGATGCGCCAACGGATGTCCTTTCATTTGCGGACGATGATGCACCTGGGTCGTTCATTCTGCCGCCAGGAATGCCCCGTTACTTGGGCGACATTGCGATCTCGTATGAACGGGTAAGGGCGCAAGCTGCGGACTATGGACATTCCCCGCAACGTGAATTGGCTTACTTGGTCACGCACGGGATGTTGCACCTTTTGGGCTACGACCATGAACAGGGGGAAGCAGAAGCGGCGGCGATGCGCGGGCTTGAGGAGCAGGTGATGACGGTGCTTGGACTTCCGCGTGTGGGAAGCTAACCTTGATGAAACTAAAGTTAGGTTCTAGCTTTCTCTGGCTCTTCCCGCTCTTAGCTGGCCTGCTACTTTGGGGCCTTCCGCGTCTGTTGCCTCCGCCCGTGATCAACCTTGAGCTTGGGGTGAAGGGAAGCATCAATCCCCATGGTGAAGGTCGCAATCTCTATAGCTTTCTTGGCTGGAACAGCCCGACGCTGGTGGGAGACCGCCAGGCCCGTCGGGCTGAATCTTTCGCCCGCTTCACCATTCCTTGGGCCTTTCGGTTGGGGAACCCGCTCCTCTTAGAGATCGTAGCCAGTAGCTGGGGCGTTACCGATTCAGTGCATTTGCGAGCCAATGAGCTTCAGCTTTCCCTCCCTAAAGGTGGCTGGCGAAGGTATCTAATCCAAATCCCTTATAAGGCATCAATCTATGAGCAAGACCTAGCTTTAGGTTGGCAAACAAAGGGGAAGTTAGGGCCGCTCGTGCAGAAGGTAACGTTGCGGGGGGCTTCTGCTGCGGGGGAGGGAGAAAGCGGAGGATGGCTAGGGTTGACGGTCTTGAGCATCCTAGCTTTAGAGCTAAAGCGGCCTTGGGGCAAGCGGTTCCTTTGGCTTACGCTGCTGCTAAGTAGCGCAATTCTAGGGAGGGTCTGCTATCAACCGCAACTCCTCCCGTGGGAAGCTTTAGTCGCGTTGGGGGGCTTTGGGGCAATCCTTTTGACCCGCTTTGTACCTCAGCTAACGCCGCGCTTCCTCCTTTGGTTTATGCTGCTTTGGCTCCTGCTGGCCCCGCAGATCCTTGGTACATGGATTCTCGATGATGCTTTCATCTCCTTCCGCTATGCCAAGAATTTTGTCGCAGGTCACGGTCTAAACTTCAACCCTGGAGAGGTTGTAGAAGGTTATACCAATTTCCTCTGGACGGTCATTATCGCAGGCTTAATGGCCCTGGGATGGGAACCGACTCTAGCGGCCCAAATCCTTTGTAGTGGTCTCGCTCTCGCCACCGTCGTGCTAGTCTACCTTCTGGGAGAGGACTGGTGGCCGAGGCAACCTTGGAGTCTGCTTCCACCGCTCTTTCTGGCGGTTAATCCTGCATTTGTCCTCTATACGGCGCGGGGAAGCGGGATGGAAACGGCCCTTGTAACCTTCTTAACGCTAGGGGCCTTAGGGCTAATCGGGCGGATGAGGGACTGGCGAAGTGGAGGGTTAGCGGGAATCGCAGCGGCGGGGGTGATGCTAACAAGGCCTGATGGGGTTTTGGTTGCTGTGGCTGGGGGTTTGGGCTTCCTCTATCAGATCCTTAGGTCTCCAAAAAAGCGCTGGGCCGTATCAACCTTAATGAGCTTCCTCGGAAGTTTCCTCGCTCTCTATGGGCCTTACTTTGTATGGAGGGTGAGCTACTATGGCTACTTGCTGCCCAATACCTTCTACGCGAAGACGGGAGCTACTTTAGCCCAAGTGCTAAGGGGCCTAAGCTATACCAAAGAGTTCTTCGTAACTTTAGGGCTACCGTGGTTAGGGCTTTTCTTGGGCCTAAGTCTGCTAGGCCTACTTAGGGCTAAAGGGCCTAAGCAACCCAAGGTAAAGCAGCTAGTTTTATGGGCCTTTAGCGGCTTGACCGTCGGTTATGTCTGTGGGGTAGGGGGCGATCACTTCCCGCTAGGGCGCTTCTTTATCCCTATGCTTCCGCCACTAGCCTTACTGCTGACGCAGGGGTTGGTCATCCTTTGGGAAGGGGTAACGCAGGCCGGCCATCTAAGGTTCCAGAAACGGGGGATAGCCCTTCTAAGCCTTAGCTTTCTCATGTTGACAAATGCTTGGCAACTTCCTTCCTCTGATAGCAGGATCCCTGACAAACCGATTTGGATTGAACACAAAGTAACGCTGAAGAACGTAGACATGGGGCGGTGGCTAAGGCTGCATAGCGCACCTAAGGCGATTGTGGCCACGGGGATTGCGGGGGCCTTACCTTACTATTCAGAGCTATTTGTGATTGATGCTTTAGGCCTTTGCGACCTGCATATCGCTCATTTGGAGGTCAAGACGATGGGTGAAGGGATCGCGGGAGGCGAGAAGACAGACCCTGCGTATGTTCTAAGTCGGCAGCCAACGTATATCCCCTTTGCAGACTCGTGGGTCTACCGGCAGATAGCATCCTTTGAACGGGACTACGAGTTCAGCAGAGAGTATGGGCCAATGGGGGGAGAGCTTAGGTTTTATCGGCGGCGGGGGGATTGAAAGCTACGCTTAGAAGAAGGCCAATGAAGATGAAAAGTCGAAGACGGTTCACAACAAACTC
>Ga0316612_1000038_pt1 | contig 51680 bp, 52 predicted proteins | sample MIS2016226_MG_FD_207676 | JGI IMG/M metagenome (GOLD analysis project Ga0316612, IMG submission 207676) | Microbial mat bacterial communities from Middle Island sinkhole, Lake Huron, Michigan, United States - MIS.2016.226 | ecosystem: Environmental > Aquatic > Freshwater > Lake > Sediment... | reverse complement strand
TAATTTATATTATCTTTGTGGAATGGTTGTAATTACAAAAGCAAAACTGATACAGTTTTATGAATCAGAGCCATTGGCTAAAGAGCCTTTATTGAGGTGGTATAATACCGCCTTGTCGAGTGATTGGACTGATTTTCATAGCATAAAAGAATCCTACAATAGTGTGGATAGTATTGGAAATGACCGATTTGTTTTTAATGTTGCTGGCAACAAATATAGAATTGTAGCGATGATACATTTTAGCAAAAGAACCCTGTATTTAAGATTTGTTGGCAATCACAAACAATATGATAAAATAGACTGTAAAACGATTTAAAATGAAAAAGATACTATCAAAAAATGATTTCGAACTTGCCGAAAAACAAATGAACGATTTGTTAAATACTGCTACAATAAAAGGAGGTTTTGATTTTTTAACTCCAAGTGAAACCGCAGCACTCGACCGAGTTACACAAATAGTAAAACAGTATGAAGAGGCTAATTTTATTATTGAAACCCCTCAAACGATGCAAGAATTAATTGCTTTTAAAATGTTTGAAAAAAATTTGAAGCAAAAAGAAATTGCTAAATTGCTTGACACGACAGACACCAAACTTTCTGAAATTATGCATCATAAAAGAAAACCAAGTATTTCGTTCTTAAAAGCACTTCATCAAGTTTTAGAAATTGATGGGAACGTACTCTTGAGAATGGTTTGATTTTTAAGCGGAACACATTTCCATTGTAACTGATAATTTGTTTCTGAGCCTCTTATTTTCAGACAGATGGATAGAAATGACGTAAGTATTGCCTAGTTTTTCTTGCATATAATCATTTATAATTTTCAGTTCTTCGATAGTGATTTCCTTTGTACCGTAAACAATTTTTAGCGAAAAAATAGATGCATTTTCGAGTGTTTTATTTTCCAAAATCGGCGATATTGCCGTTTCTATGGCTTTTATCGCTCGGCTTTTTCCTGTTTTAATCCCAAAACCAGCATCTAAAACGTTGGTTTTATGTGAAGTTATTGTTGTTTTCATCTTTTATTTTTCATCAAAAGTAAAACGGTGCTATGACAAAATACGGCAGAGAGATTTTTTTGTATAAAAAAACGACACTTGGGGAGGAGTGTCGTTTAAATAGTTTTTATTATTGAAATTATTGATTTAGTAATTTGTTATTATTTATAAATTTTTTTGCTAATTTTTTAAAATAAATTCATTGTCAATTATACTGCACATAGTTGAAATGATTGAAATTTAAAAAAATTAGTTTTCACACAAAACCCAGTAGAATAATAATTATTAAAAGAAAATAGTTTCAAAAAAGTTTACAGTTTACTTATGTCGAAGCCGTCAATTAATCTGCTCATCACTATCGTTTTTAATATATTCTACGCTTACTCCAAATGCTTTACCAATCATTTCTATTCTTCGGATATCATCTGCAACATCCGCAGGAAGGTCGTTTAATGTAAAGTCAATTTTTAAATGTTGCGGTACAATTTTTTCGCTATCAATTGCAGTTTCGTTAAAGTGTGTGTAGTTGCGCTTCATTGCTGTACCCAACATACTAGCCCGTTTGTCAATTAGTAAATTAAGATGTACGACTTTGTTTTTAATGTCTTTCATATTTGTTGATTGTTTAGTTTTAGGTTTTATTATTGCGAAGGTAATTGGGCTGTATGCCAAAACGCGACTGAGTAATTTTTTGTATAAAAAAAAGGACACTTGTGGGGGAGTGTCGTTTTTGGATATTTATTCATAATAGATTTTGTTCTACCCAAGCGCATCTTCCAACGGTTATAAAGTTACTATACATTTTTTCATAATTATCTTTGTTATTTAATAGCCATAATATTTTTTTTGGTGGAATTAGGTAGATATCGGGTAAAGAAGCATAACCATCTGTAATTATAATGATGCCGTCAATTTTTTGTTTGGTTTTAGCATAATCAAAAACACATTGAAAATCGGTGCCTCCTCGACCTTTCACTTCAAATTCCTTCGAAGGTTTTTTGAGATTATATTTCGAACCTTTAATTTCAGTGTCAAAAGCAAAGAATTCAAGTGTTTTTATACCGTATTTAAATAAACGATTAATGATTGTAAAGGCCAATTCTATTTCTTTTTTCGTAATGCTTCCACTCACATCAACGGCTATAAGTAAATGGGTAGAAAACGAACTTTTACTTCCCAAATACTCAAAACCATATCTTCGGTTGGGTTTCATTCGGGTTGAAGTCCTATCAGAACCAATTACTGTAGCTCTAAAATTACGTAAAATCGCCTTGTAATCGAGTTGGTGTTTTATTTGTTTTTTAATTACTTCAATCAAATTATTTGTTAAACTTCCGCAGGATTTATTCAAAATACACTCCAATATTTTTGCGTTCAATTCGGTTTTAAAAAGCTCATCTTCGTCCCATAATTCGGCATTATTTTTAGCGATTTGAACTTCTACATCGTTTATTAAAAAAGAAAGTTCCTCGTTCTCTATACTGCTTTTTTCATTATTTGTATCTCTTTTGCCTTGAAAGCCTCTGTTCTCATTTGAACGGCTTTCTTTCCCTCCAATTTCTTCGTTCGCTTGTGCAGGATTCTCCGATTTATCCGGCAAAGCCAATTTCGGAAACAAACTTTGACTTTTTTTTCCTTCGATATGATGATAATAAAACTCCATTGATTGTCGTCTGAGATTAGAATTTACAGATGGAAAACTATTCGTAACCTTTTCAATAGGAATTTTAAAATTATATAATTCACTAATGCACAACTGACTAGCGATATAAGCAATCGATTTATTTTCTTGCATCCGTTGGTACGGATGGTTGAGCGTTATCCGAATTAATTCGAGTTTCAAATACTCGCTCACTTCCTCAAGCGTACAACTTTCAATAAAATGTTTGTTGTATTCAATTTTTCTTTTACCTGACCGAAGTCGTTTAATATTATTATTAACAACCAGTAGATGACTGCAATAAATCAGAAAAAGTAGCGGTTCAGTTATAAAAAACCGACTTACACAATCGTTTATTTTTTCGCTTGCATTCATTTTATATTGCTGATAAAAGTAGTAATAAAAAGGCTCGAAAAAGGAGATTCTACAAAAATCAATCGGTTGATTTCATTGTAGTTTGTATTTTCAATTTCTGATATAAAATGGGCAATTACCTCATTTTGTTTGTTTTTTTGCAACCATTTTAAGTAGTTTTCAAAATTGGCTACAACAATTGTAGTTTGTTCCCAAATGTTGGTTTCGGCTTCGAGAAAACAACATATTTCGGTGTTTAATTTCGAGAATTGAACCAAGTCTAAATTTTTTAAATTGCTTTTAATTTTCTCATAATCAAACAACAAATCTCTGGCGGTTATTTTCAAAGTATTCAAACTTTCTTTAAAAGCTACAGAAGCATTTAAACCAATAATTCCAGCAATAGCTTTAATTACTATTTCGTCCACTTCCTGATTTGTTTGCAATAAGTCTGAAACCCTATGCCAAGCTCTACGGTCTGTATTTTTGGTTAACGAATTTTCGTAAGTCGCATTATAGCTAGCAATAATGTCTAAATAATTAGGATTGTGTCTAATAAAAGACAAAACTCGACCATCAAATTTTTCTTTTGTAGCCCACAACAACCACTCATTTACGGTAGGCTTAAAATGATAACAGTTGAAACGAGAAACCAATGCAGGATCCAAATCTGTTATTTGATATTCGTCGCCATCATTGATCGCAGAAATTAGTATGCTCCCTTTTGGAAGCGTTTTACCTGCTAAGGTTTTGTTCAAAGTCAAATCCATAACCGATTGCAATATTTCAGGTCTGGCTCTATTCAACTCGTCTAAAAATAGCACTATTGGTTTACCATCAATTGGCCACCAATATGGGGGGAGAAACACTGAAATCCCAGTGCTTTCATCTTTGTGCATTAGACCAATTAAATCACCTGGGTCACTCATTTGTCCCAAGAAAAACGGTACTACTTTCATTCCTTTTTCGGTAAAATAGCGCTTTAAAATTTCCGATTTCCCGATGCCGTGAGAGCCAATAAGCAATATGTTTTGATTGCTTGGCGTGACTTGTAATATTTGAACTAATTCTGTTGCATTGATAGTAATTTTCATTTTTTGATGCGTTTATTTATAATTGTAAATTGATTCGGAATGGCATTTGTAAATTGTCTTATTTGCTCTATTTTATCAATAAATTCGGCGAGTTTTTGCATATCTTTTTCGAACGATTTATAATAGAATGGAAATTCAATAATTCTTGCTCTGCTAATTTCAACTTGCAAGACTGTTTTGTTTTTGTGATTTTCAAATTGGTATTTCAAATCCTTATTTTTAAGTAAGGAATCTAATTGCTTTTGGATAACATTCTTTTTTATCGAAATAATTTTATCGGATTTTTTATCCTCAAATGCGTTTGTTTCAAGGTGTTTTAACAAAGTAGTAAACAACCGATTTAAATCATTTACATCACAGCGAAGAATATAACTATCAAGACTTACTGACCTTTTACCTTCAATTCTCGCATTGATTTTCAAACATTTATATTGACTAGAGCGCCCTCTGAAATTAGTTGTTTCTTCTATGTAGAGAAAAACACTTAGGTCTTCCGCTTTTATACGAATGCCAACACTTATTCTAGGTCTCATTCTATCAGGAGGATATACGGAAATTCCCGATGGTAAATTGCATAATAATTTAGCTTGTTCCGTAAAATATTGCTTTTTATCTCCTTCCCATTCTTTTATAGGATCATTTTTGTATTGCGCCATAAAATCAGCAATAATTTTATCGATTTCGGCTTTCTGTAAATTCATACTTAGACAATTTTATGAAACAAATAAAGCAGCTGATGGTGCCAAAGTGCGGCAGAGTGAAAATTTTATTCATAAAAAAAACGACACTTTTTTAGGGTGTCGTTTTGAATAATCTTTATATCAATGACTACAAAATATTTAGGTAATAATTATCAAACCAATCTTCATAAATATTAATCATTCTTGCAATTACAGCCGACATAAAAACTTTAACTGTTGTCATATGATCTATTTTGTTCCGATTAATAATTCTGGCGCATAACGAAGAACAAATTTAGCAACATCGTTTCCAGCCATTATGTCAATTGTTTTCCCAATTTCTTCTGATTTTTCTCTAATATATTTTTCCAGTTTTTCGGTTTCAATGCCAGTCGTAATAAGTAACCCAGCATCGGCATTATACTCATTTATTCCAGTGATTATTTGGTCAATTGCTTTTGTTTCAGAATGTTCTCCCGAGTACGATTTCGCTTGAACAATTAATTTGGTTGTTATATTTATACCAATTATCGGGTTTGAAAATTCAATAATTAAATCAGCTCCGTGGTCTGTTCGCCACCCAAATCCATTTTGAATTGAAACAGTATTAGGCATATTGCTAAAAATTTTATGAAGAAAATTTTCAAATTCTTTGCTTTTATTCATTTCTTGAATATTCGCAGTGATTTGCGGCAGTAGTTTGGCTACTTTTTCTTGTAGGTGAATAACTCCTTTGTCAGTATGTTTTGTATCGTTGTAAGTTCCATTTTTTAAATTTTCAATACTTTGTAAAAAATCGCCAACCTCTAAAACACGATGTGCTCTTTGTCTTGGCGCCAAATTTACAGTTGGCAGTATATTCGGATTGTTGCGATTAAATTCAACAATTGTGTCCGGATTAACTGGAACATAATTATTAAAATCCCGTCCATTAAGCACCTCAATTCCTTCGTCAAATTGATACTCTCCAATAGTCTGAACAGCAACACATTTTCCAAATTGTGGCATATTAACGTGAACGATCCAATCTTGACTTTTTATTCGCAATAGAAAGGCATTTCTTCCAAACCATTTTTCTCGTAAAGAACCAGATTGATCCCACATACCAAAACGTGATTTTCCTTTTTTAATCTCGTCGTAAACTTTTTTTCGGTCTTCAAGGATGTCAATTTTTGCAAATGCATAAACTTGTGTTTTCATTTTTTTTAATTTAATTTTTTCGTAAATATAATCTTTTCATTTCAATCCTTTCCTACAAATCCCCCAAATGTTTTAAATACAACTCAGCACAAGCCCTGGCATCGCTCAACGCGTCGTGATGATTTAGCGGTATGTTATGTTCTTGGCACAAATCAGCTAAATTTGACCTATAAATTTTATAAGTGCAGTATTTATTATAGTCAGGAATCGGCAATCCATAATGAAAAAGTGTTTTATCTAAAACAGGAAAATCAAAACTAAAACCATTGTGTGCCACCACGTTTTTGCCTTCTATAAACGGTGCTACTAAATTCCAAATCTGGTCGAAAGTGGGCTCGTTTTTTGTCATTGCAGGTGTTATGCCGTGAATGTCTGTAAAATTTGACCAATAATAATTATTGGGTGGCTGTACCAATAAATTAAGCGAATGGGTAATAATACCTTCTTCTACTTGTACTAATCCAACTTGGCAAATGCTATTTCTGTAACCGCTAGCGGTTTCAAAATCTATTGCGGTAAAGTTTTTCATATTAATTTTCTGAAAATAAAAAACAACTAAATTTTCTTTAATATTTGATTATGTTTTGAAAATGATAATACCTACTATTATGAATATTGTTAGGTTGTTTTTGAAATGAATTTCGGTATTTAGAATGTTTTTTCGTGTGCAAATAAATAACTTTCACTTGCGTGTTTTACGATATAGGCAAAAGAGATTGTGTTTATTACTTCTGTAAATAAAAAATTCCAAATTTCTAAAATAACAGTTCTCGGTGGTTTATCAATTTGGGTACATCCTAAAATAAATTTAGGATTATTTAAACAGCCAACTTCAAATTTTTGAAAATATAATTTAATGTTATCTGCGTGTCTTTTGCCCAATGCTTTTCTTATTAAATTTGATTCTTGGATAGAAATACAGGCTACACTTGTTAAGATAGCCATTAATTGTTCATTATATATAAGTATTCCGTAAGTAGGTTTTAAGTATTTCTTTAGCAAAGGGTGCAGATATTCGATGCTTTTAGGACTCCTTTTGTTAAAAATGTAGTTTGCTGAAATTTCTTCACAATTTTCTCTATCTAAACTGAGAATTACACATAAATCTTCTAGTGAATTTGGCTGTATTTTTTTTAATAAATCTTTGCTATTTTGATTTCCAAAATGAGGAATTCCATCAGTCAAACCTTTTTTGAATAGTTCCATAGTTTGATAATTGTTGATTAATTGTAGCATAATGTTTTGGTGCTTTTAGTTTTTTTCTGTTTAGTTGAAATTCGAGGGTATTTTATATAGTCTAAAATCCTGTAGCGTTCATTGATGTTTATTATTTAAAATGCCAAATGCTCTTCAATAGATTATTAATTTTTTTCTTTTTTCAAAATCTATTGCGGTAAAGTTTTTCATTCTTGATACAAATTTGTCATTTCGCTAACTCTTGCTTTCATTGTTTTAATGAAACTTTCGGGCGATAAAACTTTTACATTGTTACCATATCGCAGCAGTTCCATTATAAAATCGTGAGTAAGACAAATGTACATTTCGAACGTTACAGCATCTTCAGTTTCTGCAATAATGCGTTGGGAATCGTGCAAAGGAAAAGTCTTGATGTACCTTCCTTGCATTGTAGAAAACTGCAAAATCACTTTTTCGGCTGGCATATCTCGTAATATCCCAAAAGCATTTCGGAACTCTTTTTCTACATCAAAGACAAAAGGTTTAAACTTGGTATCGGTAATTTTTAAATTCGAGATTCGGTCTAATCCAAAGGTTTTTACGGTATTGCTACTTATTTCTAAACACACCAAATACCATCGTTGTTGCGATTCTTTGATGGCAATGGGTTTTACTTCACGCTGGGTGCTAAAATCCTCCCAATGTTTTTGGTGGGTAAATTGCAGGATAAAACGGTTTTGAATGGCGTGAATGATGCCGTGAATAAGCTCCGTTCCCAACGATTTTCGTTTTTCGAGAAACACACTTTGCGACAATTTATTTCCCTCTTGCAAGGCGTGATGAATCGAAAACGCTTCAATCATCCGCGTTACCGATTGGTCTCCGATTTCTTCTTCATTGATACCGTAGGTTTTGTCCTTTCGGTCAAAGTAAATATCAATCCCGAAAAGAGTAGCAATATCTTTCTTATCCCGCTCAAAAGTGCGCACCGAATACTCAAAACTGGTATCGATATCGTCCTTTTCTAATTTTCGCAATACATAGTCTTGCAACTCGTTGAAAGTACTCGACCTGCTCCGCAAGCGGTCTATTACGTACAGATACCTTTTGAAATAGATTAATTTTGACATAGTTTTTTTTGATTTATTTTTCAAAGATAATTCATTTGTCTGCCATTTTATGACGGAGTAAAATTATTCATCAATTTAGTTGTATTTGGACAAATTTTCAAACGAACTTTTTGAAACATCAAATTTTACTCTAATGCTATCAAGGCTTCCATTAGTGTTTTTGGCAACTATTATTTCAGCTTCTCCAGCTGTTGGCGATTGTTCATCGTCATCCCATTCTTCTATTTTGTAATATTCAGGTCGGTATAAAAGCAAAACTAAATCGGCATAAGTATCTATAGGAGCATATTTCCGTACATCGGCCAATGTTGGGCGTTTAGAATAATAGTACTTTTCCTTTTCTTTAGGCAATCTGAAATCAAAAAGCACAACTATCGCAATAGTATATTTTGTAGCCAGTTGTTTTAATTGAAATGTGATTTTAGTCAATTCTCTCTTATTTAAAACTTTACCAACTTGGTCTTTTTTATTTTTGGAAATTAATTGCAAGGAATCGATCACAATTATTTCAGCAAAATCAGGAGGAGAACACAAAAGAGAATCTTCAATATCGGACACGGTTAGAAATGGGTAGTCATATACATACAAAGGCAAATTTTCTAATTCCGCCGTTTTTTTGGAAACAAGTTCGATTTCATTTTCGTCGAGCAATCCCAAACGCAACCTTTCTGCCGAAATATTGGTTTGTTGAGAAATAATCCGCTTCATCAATTGTTGCGAAGACATTTCTAAGGAGAAAAAAGCGGTGGGGCATTGATTTTCAAAGACCAGTTTTCTAATCAAGGATATTGCAAATGAAGTTTTTCCCATTCCTGAAACTCCACCTATCAATATTAAATTGGAAGGTTGAAAACCTTTGGTAATAGCATCCAGTTTATCAAACCCAGAAGGAATTCCGGCAATGTGATGTTCGCTTTTGGCAATGGAGTTTAATCTCTCTTTAAACTCTTTACTAATTTCACTTAACGTTTTATATTCCATAAAATCCATAGTTTTTTTTAGCAAAGAAAATGGTTCAGTATGCCAAAAGATGGCGGAGAAAAAAGGTTTTATGAAAAACAAAAAGACATCGTCTAGCTCCGATAGAGGCGATATCCTCGTAGCGTAGCGAAGAGATAAAGCCGAAAGCGGGACAACTGGTTTTGAAATCACTAAATGGTTTGCTCCTTAAGAGGCACAATGTAATCTGTTATATCTTCAGTTTTTCTAAAATCTTTGCCGAGGTTGCTATTTTCAATCTTCGTACCTTTGCACTTTAGAAAATGACAAGATAATGATTGAAATAGGAAAATACAACACGCTCACCATATTGCGTGATACCAAAGTGGGTTTGTTTTTGGGTAATCCAGAGCAAGATCCCGAAGGAATTCACGACATACTGTTACCCAATAAATACGTTCCGAACGAATGGGAAATAGGAGAGGAGATTATTGTTTTTGTGTATTTGGATCACGAAGAACGTCCCGTTGCTACCACTTTGGAACCTTATATTTTGTTGAATGAATTTGCCCTTTTGCGGGTGAATTATGTCAACCAAGTGGGTGCTTTTATGGATTGGGGAATGGAAAAAGATATTCTCGTTCCGTTCAAAGAGCAAGCACGACCAATGGAAAAAGGAAAACGCTATTTGGTTTATCTTTATTTGGACGAAAAAACCAAGCGTTTGGTGGCTTCGAGCAAAACCAATCAGTTTTTGAAAAATGACCATTTAACGGTTGAAAAAGGAGAGGAAGTCGATTTGATAGTTTCCCATATTACCGAATTGGGCATTAACGTCATCATCAATGAGCGACACAAAGGCTTGTTGTATAGAGATGAAGTTTATGACGATGCGATTCGAACAGGGGATAGATTGCGGGGCTATATTAAAACCATTCGACCCGATAATAAGATAGATGTTTCCCTGCAAATTCAAGGCTATCAAAACATTGAACCTAATGCTGATAGGATTCTTGATGAACTTCGAGCCAGTCGAGGATTCCTGCGATTGACGGATAATTCGCACCCCGAAGACATCAAAACGGTTTTGAAAATGAGCAAGAAGACCTTCAAAAAAGCAATTGGAACTTTGTATAGAGAAAGATTAATAGAGATTAAGGAAGACGGAATTTATTTGGTAAAGGAATAAATCTATTCAAGGATTTAAAAAAAAAGCCTATAAGAATTTGAAATCTTATAGGCTTTTTTGTAGAATAATTATTCAGATAAATATGTTTTGAATTAGAATTTCAAATTCACTTTCAATTCAAATTCGTCATTTATTGCTTTGTCTCCAATGCTTCCGAAGAATGATTTTGAATTGTATTTAATGTCATATTTTGTACGATCAACATTGAAAGTTGTTGAGGCAGTATCTCCGTTTACAGTCAAATCAAAAATAACAGGTTTAGTGATTCCTTTAATTGTTAAATCGGCTGTTACTTTATATACATTAGCTGATTTAGTTCCAATTTTTTTGAAAACTAATTTTGCAGTAGGAAATTTATCAGTTCCAAAGAAATCATCTGCTTTCAAGTGACCGTTCAATTTTCCTTGATATTCGCCAGATAAATCGGTTGCTGTCAGAGAGGTCATATCTACTGTGAAAGTTCCTCCTTTTAATTTTTTTCCTTTGAATACTAAAGCACCGTCTTTAAAGTTTACTGTCCCGTTGTGCTGTCCGGTTACTTTTTTGGCTAACCATTCGATTGTACTTGTGCTAGTATTGATGCTTTTTGTTTGAGCAAATACTGTTGTTGTAGATAAAACGACTACTAATGATAATGCAATTGATTTTAAACTTTTCATAATGTAATTTTTTTTTGGGGTTTATAATTAAAGTGTAATAAATAATTCTTCGTTTGATTTTCTAACTTTTTTTAGATGTTGAGTGGCGTCTTCTGTGCTTCTATAACCAATTGGAGCTAACAATGAGGCATTCAATCCCAATTTGTCAAATCCCAATATTTCGTTTACTTGTGCGGGAACAAAACCTTCCATCGGAGTAACATCAATTTTTAATTCGGCGGCAGCGTTCATCAAATTGGCTAAAGCCAAATAGGTTTGTTTTGAAGTCCAATTTGCTTTTTCTTCCTGCGATTTTGCTCCAATTCCGCCTTTCATAAAATCGCCATAACCTTTTATAGCGGTATCGGGTAGATTTCTGGTTTGGGCAACGTTTTTCAAATAACTGTCAATGTCTTCATCTGTAACATTGGTTCGATTGGCAAAAACGATTAGGTGTGAAGCATCAACAATTTGTGATTGTCCCCAAGCTGCAGGTTGAATTTTGGCTCTCAAATCTGGATTTTCTATAATAAAAACTGTGTAAGGCTGCAATCCATAAGACGAAGAGCTCAAACGGATAGCTTCTTTCAAGATGTCTAAGTCTTTATTTGAAATTTTTTTGGTTGCGTCGAATTTTTTTGTTGCGTATCTCCAGTTTTGTTGGTCTAAAAAAGTACTCATAATTTGTTTTGTGTTTATTAATTTCTATATTTTTCTAATAATTGGTTTAATAAAACTACTTCTTCTTCATTCAAATTTTTCGAAAAAGATTCTTCGTGGTTTTTTACTTTTGGATCTAATTCTTTTAAGACATCTAATCCTTTTTGGGTAATGGCAACCTCAATTTTGCGTCGATTCACAGGACAAACTTCTCGTGTTACTAATTCTTTGAGTAATAATTTATCGACTAATCGTGTTGTATTACTGGTTTTGGCTAACATTCTCTCTTGAATGACACACATATTGGCTGGATTTCCCTTTTGTCCTCTCAATATTCTTAGTACATTGTATTGTTCTCCAGATATGTCGTAATGCTTTAAAAGCTCATTAAACTTTTCGGCAAGAATATTTTGGGTGTACATAATATTGAGGATAATTTTTTTGGAATTCTCCATCGGTACAGTCGATTTTATAACATCTTCAATTTTCATATTCGTATGAATATTATTTGTTGGTACAAATGTAGTATGATATTTATTTGTATATACAAATATTGTGTTATTTTTTTGTTAATTTTATTGAGAGTAGGAGTGATTAGTATAATCGTAAAATCCAAATTTCCATTCACAAAAACAAAATTTCCGTTTTTAGGGCAAAAAATCAAAAAGCAGAGTTTGAGTTTCTGGCTTTTTATTTATTTTTTCAAATATTTTTGAAAAAAAACCTGCAAAGTATCAAATTGCAGGGTTTGGGAGTAAAATTAAGAAAGGAGTCTATTCTAGTTTCTCGGCAGATTTTCGGATGCGGTCTGACAATTCAAATAATGCATTTCTCAAAATTTCGGTTTCTTGCTCATTAAATTCGCCGTGTCCGCCATTTCCATCTCTACCATTTAGTTTGTTGTATATCCAAGATGTAGATTTACCAAAATAGTCTTTGGCAATATCTGGCCAAGAAACATCTAATATAATTGCATCTAATTGTGTTTTTGCCGTTGGTTTAATTACTGTTTTCATATTCTATATTATTTAGTTAAATAAATCAATTTCCTCTTTCGAGGTATTTTGTTACTCGTCCATCAAAGTGTCAAATAATTCTTTTGCTAATTTTCTTAATTCCCTTGATGGGTTGTGTTTACTGTTTTTGTAATTTCTAATTTGTTCTATCAACTCCTTTTCCTGTTCTGTTAATTCCATTTTTCCTTGTTTTAATTCCCATTACGAATATACTAACAAAAAGTATAGTAATCTAATTTTTAACAACTATTTTGACTTTTTCTTTCGTTACTCTAACTCCCTTTCTTCAAATATTTATCAAATTATCGAATGTTACTTTTAGTTTTTGATTAAAACTTCCTATTTTTACCAAAAAACAATAATATGAATTTGACACAAGAAGATTGGGTTTCGCAATATGAAGCCGATGAGAATGCAATTATTTTAGATGTAAGAACTGAAAATGAGTGCAATGAGGGAATTATTGCCAATTCGGTAAATATAGATATTTATGAAGGACAAGGTTTTATAGCAAAGTTGGAAGCCTTGGACAAATCGAAAAACTATTATGTTTATTGTCGTTCTGGAGCCAGAAGTGCCAAAGCTTGTGAAATAATGCAGGGCCTTGGTTTTGAAAATACCTATAATCTACTCGGTGGAATATTAGAATGGAATGGCGATCTAGTTTAAATGTGCTTTCGCAAATTTTACTCTTTTTTTAACCTCTTTACAATTTAAAATATCCAATCAAAAATGAATATAATACCTCAAGAATTTCAAATAAACTCATTGATTGTTCAAGATACCTATTTGATGAATGGCGAATTAATTAAATGGAATGGAAAAACCACTCCTGTTCATTCCACCATTTCATCTACAATAAATTACGAGCCTACTTTGTTGGGAACCATTCCTTTTATGGGAGAAAAAGAAGCAATGGAAGCCGTAGAAGCAGCCAGTCGAGCCTATAATAATGGTCAAGGTTTGTGGCCCACAATGAAGGTTGTTGACCGTATAAAATGTATGGAAAATTTTGTTACTCAAATGAAAGCTACTCGAGCTGAAGTAGTGAAACTTTTGATGTGGGAAATTGGAAAATCATTGGGCGATTCCGAAAAAGAATTTGACAGAACTGTCGAATACATTTATGATACTATTGCAAGTTATAAAGAGTTGAACAGTCGCAGTGCGCATTTTACTAAAGTGCAAGGCATAAATGCAATGGTAAGAAGAGGTCCATTAGGCGTAGTTTTATGCCTTGGTCCTTACAATTATCCTTTGAATGAAACATTTACTTTGTTGATTCCCGCCTTGATAATGGGGAATCCAGTTATTTTTAAACCAGCAAAATATGGCGTTCTATTAATTTCTCCTTTGTTAGAAGCTTTTAGAAGCAGTTTTCCAAAAGGGGTTATTAATATTCTTTTTGGTCGTGGTCGCGAAGTTGCTACACCAATTATGAAATCGGGCAAAGTTTCTATTTTGGCATTAATCGGAAACAGTAAATCGGCCATTGCTTTACAGGATTTACATCCAAATAAAAACAGACTGCGATTAATTTTGGGATTGGAAGCAAAAAATCCTGCCATTATTTTACCCGATGCTAATTTAGATTTGGCTATCCAAGAATGTGTAGCAGGCTCATTGTCATTTAATGGTCAACGTTGTACGGCATTAAAAATTCTATACGTTCACGAAACGATTGTTGATGAATTTAACAAACGATTTGCAGCAAAAGTAGATGAATTGATTTATGGAAATCCTTGGGATAAATCGGTGTTTCTTACCCCATTACCCGAAACGGATAAGCCTGATTACATACAGGAATTAATTGACGATGCTCAGAATAAAGGTGCAATAGTATTAAACAAAAAAGGGGGCGAGCGTTCGGAAAATTTTATATTTCCCGCTGTTCTTTATCCCGTAAATAAAGAAATGAGAGTCTATAAAGAAGAGCAATTTGGCCCTGTAGTTCCCATAATTTCTTTCAAAAATATTCAAGAACCACTCAATGATATGGCCGAATCTCAATATGGTCAGCAAGTGAGTTTGTTTGGTCAAAACATCAAAACCATTGCACCGCTTATTGATACTTTGGTCAATTTAGTTTCGAGAGTCAATTTGAATAGTTCTTGCCAAAGAGGACCTGATGTTTTCCCATTTACAGGAAGAAAAGATTCTGCGGTTGGGACATTGAGTATCCACGATGCACTGCGTTCTTTTTCGATTAGAACATTTGTAGCTTCAAAAGACAACGAATACAATAACGGAATATTACAAGATTTACTAAACAGTAAAGAGTCCAATTTCATCAATACAGATTATATTTTGTAAACTGACACAGAAGGGATTTATAACCGCATTAGTATTACTTTTGCGGTTTTTTTATTTAAAAAACTTTTTATATTTATAATATTTTGTTTATTAATGTATAATAAATAGTATTTTAACAACTATTTAAAATTATTTGTATTTTCAATAATACTACTTATTACGATATTAGTTATAATAGCGTTATTTTTTAAATATTTCGTGATAATTATAGTGTTATTTTAAAAAAACAACAGTAACTTTACTGTATAAATTAAAATTTTGACACAATGAAAAGTAATTATTTGTTTTTAGCAGCTTTTGCATTATTGTTTTTTGGAAGCAACAGCGTTATTGCCCAAAAAAATTGGGCTATTCCAGAATATACAAAGGGTCTAAAAAATCCTTTTGAGGGAAATGTGGCTGCAACGGCTGAAGGTAAGGTAATTTATGGGCAAATGTGTGTTTTATGCCACGGAATTTCAGGAAAAGGAAATGGCGAAGCTGGATTAAGTTTAGAAAAAAAACCAGCCAATTTCTTGGCCTTAAAATATCTTGAAAGTGAAACCGATGGCGAAATTTTTTGGAAAATAACTGTGGGAAAACCTCCAATGTCATCTTATGATGAGTTATTGACCGAAGACCAACGCTGGCAATTAGTAAATTATATCAGGGAACTTAATAGAAAGAAATAAATTTTAACTAAAATGAAAAAAGGTATCCTTTTTTGTTTGTTATTGACTTGTATTGGATTTGTTAACTGTAATAAAAATCAAAGTCAAAAAAGTATTGAGAATCAAAACTTGGAAGAAAAACCACTGAGTGTTCAATGCTATATTGCTTTTTATGAAAAAGATACGATTGATTTAAAAATCAATACTTTGAAAAACGGTAAAATAACGGGCAATATGGATATGAAATTGGAAAATATGCCTATAAAAGCGGGTAAAATTTCAGGAGAATTTCGTGGAGATACTCTTTTTGCCGATTACTCTTTCACTCAAGGTACAAATGACAAAGTAGTTTTCAAAAACCCAATGGCTTTTTTGAAAAGTGGTAGTGAGCTTATTTTGGGTAACGGAAAAATTGAGACTTATTTGGGTGCTTCTTATTTTGCAAAAGGCGAACCTATAGATTTTGAAAACGTAAAATATAAGTTTAAACCGTTAGATTGCATTAAGAAATAAGATTTAATTACTCCCAATGAAGTGAATCTATTTTTAAATTGAAATTTGAGATTTGTTTTACTAATGAGAAAACTGGAAATTATCCCAAAATGGAGAATTGCCTAAAAAAATTGAACCTTTAAAATAATTTATTATGAGTTTAGTTTGGATTACTAAAGCAAGTTATTTGAGAGATTATCAAATAGAAATTGAATTTAACAACAACAAAAAAGGGATTGTTGATTTTAAAAACCATCTAGAAAAAAAAATATTTGAACCTCTAAAAGAAATTGATAATTTCAAAAAATTCAAAATTAATTCTTGGACTATAGAATGGGAAAATGGCGCAGATTTTTCTCCTGAATTTCTTTTAGAAAACCTAGATTTTCATTCTGCTTAATTTCAAAAAATTAAAGAATACTCCAAAAAATCATAAATTGTAAACTAATTTATTTTTCAAACAAAAAAGCATAAATTTTTCTATACAAATCATCATCGTGAAGTTTGTGTCCTAAGCCTTTAGTTTCGATAAATTGAACATCTTTCCAGGTACTAACAATTTTTTTTGCTTCGCCAAATAACACTACGGCATCATCAATATCGTGTGCTACCAGACCTTTTATGTTAATTTCAGAAGCAAATAATTGACTAGAAAATTGTTCCATTTTTCTATTTAAGAAGTTAATGTATTTTTGTTCCAGTGCTTTTTCTATTTTGGAATTTAAGCTCAATAAGGCTATAAAATTCTGGAATATAATTTTAAAATCACTTGGAGAGCCCAAAATCACCATTTTTTGAATATTAGGATTTTGATACTTGTATTGATAGTACAAACTCGTTTGACCTCCCATTGAATGACCAATGATATAATGCGGTTGGTATTTTTTGGCTGCAATATCAATAAAAGCTGCATATTTGGGTACTGTGAATTCTTTACCGCCAGACAATCCTTGTGCCGGCCCATCAATGGCGATGATAGTGCTTCCAGATTTTTTAAGATATGGCAACATTTTTTTCCATCTTGACGAATTACTTTCCCAACCGTGAATTAGCAAAATAATGGTATCATTTCCTTTCCAAATGTAAGTTTGAATAACATCTCCCTCACAAAATATAGTTTCAGATTGAGCATCTTTTAGCGTTTTTGGAAGTTTATCAACAGTGAATTTTCCTTTTCTAGGTTCGCTAAAATAACCGTGTGCTATTCGAATTGCTTTTTTGGGTGCTATGAAACTCATCAGGTTAATATAAAACCCAATAGATTTGGCCAACAAAAAATAAAATGTTTTTTTCATAAAAATCGAATTTTCACATTGAAGTTATTTAAACTTTTAGCAAACGGGAAAAGTTGAAATCACTTCACTCACAAAATATAAAAAAAAAGTCCGCATTGCGGACTAAATATAAGTTAAAAAAGTCCAGATTGTGGTGTCGGGACTTAAAAATTTTAGAATTTTGCAAAAAGCTGTTCCATTTTGACTTTCTCTTCATCAGCCAATGCAGTGTCCACCAAGATTCTTCCTGAATGTTCGTCGGTAATGATTTTTTTTCTAGCAGCAATCTCAACTTGTGTTTGTGGCGGAATGGTAAAGAATGATCCTGCAGAGGCTCCTCTTTCGATAGAAACAACAGCCAATCCATTGCGAACACTTGAACGAATTCTATCATAAGCGGCTAAAAGTCTTGGCTCAATTCCAGCTCTATATTCTGATGATTTATCAGACAAGAAAGCTTCTTCTTTGGCAGTTTCAGCCATAATATCATCTAATTCTGATTTTTTATGTTTTAAATGATTTGTCTTAGTTTCTAATCGCTCTTTCGATTCTGTAATAATTTCTTTTTTATGCTCAATTGAAGCTTTCATTTCTTTGATTTGCTTTTCGGCCAATTGAATTTCTAATTCTTGAAACTCTACTTCTTTAGTCAAAGAGTTGAATTCTCTATTGTTTCTAACGGTATCTTGTTGTTTTGTATATCTTTTGATGGCTTCTTTGTGTTCATCAATTGCGTTTTTCTTTACTTTGATAACCTCTTCAATAGTTTCAAGATCTTTTTTCAATTTCTCTGATCGTGTGCTCAATCCTGCAACTTCATCTTCTAAATCTTCTACCTCAAGAGGAAGTTCACCTCTCACGTTTCTAATTTCGTCAATTCTTGAGTCAATCAATTGTAAATCGTAAATTGCTCTTAATTTGTCTTCAACACTCAATTCTTTTGTAGCTGCCATATTCTATAAGTACTTAACTGGATTTGTATTTTCTTCTGATAAAACGATCCTGCCTGCTGGCAAGGAAGGTGCAAAATTAAGGATTTTTTTTCTAAGAAAATCAACAATATAATTTTTTGTATAACGTTCGCTTTCAAAATGCCCAATATCGGCCAAAAGCAACTGATTTTCAGCTTCATAAAACTGATGATATTTTAAATCTGACGTCAAAAAAACATCTGCTTCTGCCTGAATGGCATTTTTTATAGCAAAACTACCCGAGCCTCCAAGGACGGCAACCTTTTTTATAGTCTTGCCCAAAAGTGAACTATATCGAATTCCATCGGCTTGCATTTTGATTTTGACGAGTTTTAGAAAATCTTTTTCTTCCATTGGAACTTTCAATTCGCCAATCATTCCCAAACCAATATTTTGATTTTTGTTCTGTAAATCATAAATTTCATAGGCCACTTCTTCATAAACGTGATTTTTGAAAAGAGCCGTCAGAATTTTGTTTTCCAAGTGTTTTTCAAAAGTGACTTCAATTTTGATTTCCTCGGTTTCCATAAATTCAAATCGCTCTCCAATTTCGGGATTGCTGTGTTCATTGCCCATATATGTGCCAATTCCCTTTGAGTTGAAACTGCAATTTTCGTAATTACCAATGTTTCCAGCTCCGGTATCAAACAAGGCATCTCGCAATTTTTCTGCATTTTCGGGAATAGTGTAAGTGACTAATTTTCGAATAAAGTTCGACTTCGGAATCAGGATTTTTGTATTGGTTAAACCCAAGGCATCACAAAATATTTTATTAACTCCATCTTTGTGATTGTCTAAAGCGGTGTGAACTGCATAAATAGCAATGTCGTTTTTTATGGCTTTTATGACAGCTCTTTCTACATAGTTTTTGCCTGTAATTTTCTTCAATCCCGAAAATAAAATGGGATGAAAACAAACCACCAAATTGCATTTTTTAGCAATCGCTTCATCAATTACACTTTCCAAAGCATCGTGACAAACCAAAACTCCCGTTGCTACCAAGTCTTGATTTCCAACTAATAAACCTACATTATCAAAATCTTCGGCATACGCCAGTGGTGCCATTTCTTCGAGTACGGAAATTATTTCTTTGATTTTCATTCTTATATTATTTTACAATTAACAAATTAACGAATAAAGCATTCAACTTAGAAATATTTCAGAAACGATTTTTGTATATTTGTAATTCAAAAAATCAATTGTTATGACAACATTAACTATAAAAATAGACAAACGCACCAAAGCAGGAAAGGAATTTATGGCAATGTCTGAACCTTTTTTTAACAATGTAGAAGGTATAGAAATTGTTGAAACTAATTCTAAAGAAATAGAAAATGAATACTATACTTATAGTCCTGAATTTAAAGAAAAAATAAAAAGAGCTCAAGAAAATATTAAGAGAGGTGAATTTGTAACACTGAATCCAAATGATATATGGGGAAGTTTAGGGTTGAAGTAACAAAAGTTGCTAATAATGATATTGAAAAGCATAAAAAATCAGGAAATAAAGTATCGATTAATAATATTGCTAAAATTTTATTAGATCTTTCTGTAAACCCATACGAAGGTTTTGGAAATCCTGAAGCACTGAAGTATGAGTATTCAGGTTTTTGGTCAAGGCGAATTAATCAAAAAGACCGAATGATTTATAAAGTGGAAGAGGATATAGTAACAGTTTTTGTGGTTTCCGCAATGGGGCATTATTCTGATAAATAACTTTATGAATTTACTCCGAAAAATACTTTTTCCCTTTGCCATTTTGTATGGATTCATTACCAGTATTCGGAATTTTCTTTTTGATTTTGGAATTCTCAAATCCTATTCTTTCGACGTTCCCATTATTGCAGTTGGAAATTTAAGCGTTGGCGGCACCGGAAAAACACCTCAAATTGAATATTTAATTCGGTTGCTTTCGCCAAAATACGAGGTTGCCACTTTGAGTCGAGGATACAAAAGACAGTCCAAAGGATTTATTTTAGCCAATTCATCTTCAAATGCTGAAATCCTTGGCGACGAACCTTTCCAGTTTTATTCCAAATTCAAAGATATTCAAGTAGCTGTTGATGCTGATAGAAAAAACGGCATTGAAAAATTGCTTTCGCAAACAGATAAACCGAATGTTGTTTTATTGGACGATGCTTTTCAACATCGGAAAGTTAAAGCAGGATTTTATATTTTGTTGACTTCCTACGGCGATTTGTATTCGGATGATTTTTTGTTGCCCACAGGAAATTTACGAGAAAATAGAGGTGGGGCCAAAAGAGCCAATGTTATTATAGTTACGAAATGCCCTGAGAATCTTTCTCTTGACGAACAAAATAAAATTAAATCCAAATTGAAATTGGAAGCCAATCAGGAATTGTATTTCTCTTTTATTGATTATGAAGATTCTGTATATTCTGAGGATAAAATCATGAAAGTGAGCGAAATCAAGAATGTTGATAAATTACTTTTGGCTGGAATTGCAAAACCCGAACCGTTTTTTGCATATTTGCAAATCGAGAAAGATGAAAAATTAGTTTTTCCTGACCATCATCATTTTACTAAAAATGACTTATTGGAAATTAAAAATAAATCACAAAACAAATTAATTATTACTACCGAAAAAGATTATGTGCGGTTAAAGGGGAAGCTTTCAAAAGAACAGCTTTTTTATTTACCCATAAAAAGCAAATTTATTTCGGCTGCTGAAAATTTTGATAAAACCATTACAAATTATGTGGGAACAAGTACAAGAAACCGTTAATTTTATTAAAGATAAAATCAATTTCACTCCAGAATATGGTGTCATTTTGGGTTCGGGATTGGGCAGTTTTACGGATGATATTTTAATCGAATTTACTTTGCCGTACAGCGAAATTCCAAATTTTCCTGTTTCAACCGTTCAAGGTCACAAAGGGGCTTTGGTTTTTGGAACTATTGGCAACAAAAAAGTAGTTGCAATGCAAGGTAGATTTCATTTCTATGAAGGTTATTCGATGAAAGAAGTGACTTTTCCCGTTCGTGTTATGAAATATTTGGGAGTCGAAAAATTGATTGTTTCCAATGCTTCAGGTGGTGTTAATCACAATTATGAAGTGGGTTCAATTGTGATTTTGAAAGATCAAATCAATATGATGCCTGAACATCCTTTGAGGGGAAAAAATGACGAACGTTTTGGCCCAAGATTTCTAAATATGAGTGAACCTTTTTCTAATAATATGATTTCTATGGCGAAAGCATTGGCCAAAAAGATAAATATTAAAGTTCATGACGGTATTTATCTTGGACTACAAGGGCCCACATTTGAAACGCTAGCCGAATATAAAATGGTGAAAATTCTTGGTGCCGATTGTGTAGGAATGTCAACTGTTCCCGAAGTTATTGTCGCTCGCCACATGGATATGGAATGTTTTGGATTGTCGGTAATTACTGATATGGGCAATGAAGAAAATATTGAAACTGTTTCTCACGATGAAGTGCTAGAAGCAGCTAAAAAAGCTGAACCCAATGTAAGACGATTGATAAAAGAATTGATTTTGAAGTATTAAAAAAGGTTATTCGCTAAATTAGTTAATCGTTTAACCTCAATTTTCAAACTTCTAAATTCAAAATTCTAACTTCCCAAAATGATAACACTAAAAGGTGAAAACATCTATCTCCGAGCACTCGAACCCAATGATTTGGAGTTTGTGTATGCTATGGAAAACGACCAAAGTATTTGGGAAGTCAGTAATACCCAAACGCCTTACAGTAGGTTTTTGGTGAAGCAATATCTCGAAAATGCCTATCAGGATATTTATGAAGCCAAACAATTGCGATTGGCGATTTGTCAGGATGAGGATTTCCCCGCACTCGGATTAATCGATTTATTCGATTTTGACCCGAAGAATAATCGGGCAGGAGTTGGCATTGTGATTCAAGCAACAGAAAACAGAAAACAGCAAATTGGTTCCGAAGCTTTGGAACTTTTGATTCGATATGCATTTTATCATCTAAATCTACATCAATTGTATGCAAATATTGGTACAGAAAATGAAGCTAGTATAGCTCTTTTTACTAAATTTGGATTTCAAAAAGTCGGCACAAAAAAAGATTGGATTTTAGTCAACGGTCTATATAAAGACGAGGCTATTTTTCAATTAATTAAAAAAGAATAGACACAGATTACACGGATTAACACAGATTTGTAGTTTTTCAAATGGGTTTAAATTTTTTTTGGTTCTACTGGAAATGTTGTAAACATTCAGTTTTTTTCAAACCATTAAGAACAAGGCAATTAAATTTTAAGTCTATAATAATGCAACTTAATTATTTTAATGGTTTAAATTATTTGTAAGTTTATAATTTAAATGTTTTGGCATTCCACACAAAAGCAAGTAGAACCATTTTTTATATTAATCTGTGCAAATTTGTGCAATCTGTGTCACAAAAAAAGCCATTTTACGGGTTTTAATTTATCAACTTTAAAAATTTGAGTTTTGAATTTAAAAAAACACCTCACGATTGCCTCTGTAATTTTCATTTCGGTATTGCTGATTTATGGCGGAATTATAGCCAACCAAATTTTTTCTAATAACACCAAATTTTCAGAAAAAGAATTATTCATTCACGTACCAACAGGTTCCACTTATGAAGATGTGCAGCAAATAATTGCCCCTTTTGTCGAAAATATGAATCGTTTTGAAATGGTGGCTAGCAAAAGAAACTATCCAGAAAACGTAAAATCGGGACGATTTTTATTTACCAAAGGTATGAGCAGTTATGATTTGGTTAAATCTTTAAGAAGTAATGTTCCCGTCAAATTGGCTTTTAACAATCAGGAAAGGTTAGAGGATTTTGCAGGAAGAATAAGTTCACAAATTGAGCCTGATAGTATATTATTATTGAAAACCTTCAAAGAATCTATTTTCTTGAAAGAAAATGGTTTTACCGACGAAAATGTATTTGTAATGTTCATTCCCAATACTTATGAAGTTTATTGGAATATTTCTGCCGAAAAATTCCGTGACAAAATGATTAAGGAATATCACAAATTTTGGAACAAAGAACGAATTGAAAAGGCCGAAAAACAAGGTTTAACTCCTGTTGAAGCTGCCATTTTGGCTTCAATAGTACACAAAGAATCGGTCAAAAAAGACGAAAGACCCAGAATTGCAGGAGTTTATTTGAATAGAATGAAATTGGAAATGCCACTTCAAGCTGACCCTACCGTGATTTTTGCCATTAAGAAGAAAGACAATAATTTTAATCAAATAATTAAAAGAGTTTTTTATAATGATTTATTTTTAAACTCTCCCTACAATACCTACAAAGTGATTGGACTTCCTCCTGGTCCCATTGCAATGCCTGATATTACGGCGTTTGAGGCAGTTTTGAATCCAGAAACACACGATTTTATTTATTTCTGTGCCAGCGTAGAGCGTTTTGGTTACCACGAATTTGCCGCTACTTTGCCAGAGCACAATTTGAATGCCAAAAAATATTCAGATTGGATAAACGGTCAAGGGGTTTTAAGGTAATTTGGAAGAATATAGAAAATGTTTTTTGTGACCAATGAATTTTGGAACAATGACAAAAAACTATGAAATTTATTTTTTTTGAATGAAAAAAGCTGTTTTTTTTTAATCAATTTCGATTGTGTTTTTATATAAAATTAAAAAAAATCTTACTTTTAAAAAAAAATTCTCCTTTTTTTGAATGTATCTAAAATCCCATCTCTAACCTTTGAATACTAGCTTCACAGCGGTTTTGATTTTCAATTTCTGAAATTTTTTAGAAAAGTTTAACAGCTTGATTGTCAGGTTTATGATTTTTACGCTATCTTTGTACCGTAGAAATTTCAAAGGGTGACAGCGTTTGAAGAAAAACAATTTATGATAAAGAAATGGTCTTTTTATACAACTTTGACTATTATTATTGCCTTTTTAAGCTCGGGCTTTAAAGCATCTGATTCAGACTCAGACTCCAAAGAATGGTTTATTATCAATGAAGATGAAGCAAATCATTATTTATTTCCCTCCAAAAAACCAACAGAATACACAGATTTAAACATTCCTTATACAGGGAAATTCTTCATTGGCTACAAGGAAGCTATTGCTTTCAAAGAATCACAAGGCAAGTACAAAAAAATTAATTCTCTTGGATACATGGGAAAATACCAGTTTGGTAGGCAGACTTTGAAATCCATTGGTATTGATGATTGCGAACAGTTTTTGAATAGTCCAACAATGCAGGAAAAAGCATTCGTGGCGTTATTTTCTAAAAACAAATCGGAATTAAGAGATGTTATCGAAAAATACGATGGTCAAATAGTTTCAGGAATTTTAATAACAGAATCGGGTATTTTAGCAGCTGCTCATCTTGGAGGAGTGGGTTCTGTAAAAAAGTTTTTTAGACACAAAGGAAAACGCTACTTTAGAGATGCTTACGGAACTTCGATAAGAAGCTATATGCGAGATTTTGGAGGTTATGAAACTTCTGGAATTGAAGCTGATAGCAACGCTAAAGTGAAAATGTAAATTTATTTTGAATGTTTTAAAAATTAATTGCCTTTGGTTTTTTAACCAAAGGTTTTTTTATGGTTACATTTTATGAATAATAAAAATAGTTGGGCGATTGTGCAAATCCACTTGTGTTTTTTTCCATTCTGAAGCCCGCATTGTTTTGATGAATTCAGTAGGCAAAGTGATATCGGTTGCCACACAAATATAGGTAGATGGATTCAAAGTTTGAATAATATCTTCAAGCATTTTGTTGTTTCTATAAGGCGTTTCAATAAAAATTTGGGATTGATTTTTGTCTTGTGATAATTTCTCCAAGTTTTTTAAAGCTGTTTTTTTCTCGGCTTTATCAATAGGAATATATCCATTAAAGGCAAAACTTTGTCCGTTCATTCCAGAAGCCATAATCGCCAATAAAATAGAAGAAGGACCAACAAGCGGAATGACCTGAATTCCCTTTTCGTGTGCCAATTTTACAATCACAGCGCCAGGGTCAGCAACTCCAGGACAACCTGCTTCACTCATTAAACCTACGTTTCTGCCTTCTAAACAAGGTTGTAACATCTTGGAATGTTCAGAAATTTCGGTGTGTTTGTTTAGGGAACTCAATCGGAGTGTGGCTTGCACTTTTTCAGGCTGAATACTTTTAATAAATTTTCGAGCCGTTTTTTCATTTTCAACAATGTAGTCGTCAAGAATTTCAATAGTTCTTTTGATGGTTTGAGGCAAAACATCAATAGGATCGCAGTCGCCTAAAGTAGTTGGAATTAAATAGAGTTTTCCTTGTAGTGTGTTGTTTTTCATTTGTTTATATTGTTTTAATAAACATCATATATTTTTGCGGTTCACACTCCCTCTCCTTTGGAGAGGGTTGGGGTGAGGATTTTACAAAAGCAATTATTTAAGTCACTTTTATTATAAATACAACTCATTTATCCTATTGTCAAATAAATACATAAGCATTTGGAATGTTAAAATTTTAAAAATGAACCACTGTTTTCAACACAATCAAAACTCCTATTATTATGAAAATAAAATCATACCTTTTAGTCTGTTTTCTTCCCAAAATCTTTAGGAAAAATCAAAAAACGAGATAAAATAATTCCAGGTATAGTGGCCAAAAACACCCAAATAAAGAAATTGCCATATCCCAAATATTGCTGAATATAACCGCTCAACATTCCGGGAAGCATCATTCCTAAAGCCATAAAACCTGTCGCTATGGAGTAATGTGAAGTTTTCGATTCTCCTTCAGCAACGTAAATTAAGTACATCATAAAGGCGGCAAAACCAAATCCGTAACCAAATTGTTCCAAGATAACGACTGCATAAATATAATAAACAGATGCAGGATGAAAATAAGCCAACAATATAAAACCAAGAATGGGCAAGTGCATCGTTAATATCATCGGCAACATCCATTTTCCCAAACCTTGTTTTGAAATCGCAATTCCACCCAAAATCCCACCAATGGTAAGCGCAATTAATCCGAAAGTTCCATAGATAATTCCTACATCTTCTGTGGCCAGACCTAAACCGCCAACATCCGTTTTATCCACTAAAAATGGTGTTAGCATTTTAAGTAATTGGGATTCTCCCAAACGAAATAAAAGTATGAAAGCGAGAATCAATCCAATTTGTTTCTTTTTGAAAAAACTGGCAAAAACTGTGGCGAAATTTTTCTCTTCGGTTTCCCCAACTGCGATTGGTAATTCTGTTTTTGGAGTGGAAAAATAGTTGTAAACCGTTAAAAATGTCATAATTAAACCAACAAAAATCATTGTGTAGGACCACGCTTTTTGATTGTCGCCGTATCGATGTTCTAAATATCCCGCTAATAAAATAATTAATCCGTTTCCCGTCAACATTGAGGCCCTGTAAAAAGTACTTCGAATTCCTAAAAAGAAAGATTGCTGGTCTTTGGTTAAAGCCAATAAATAGAAACCATCGCTCGCTACATCATTCGATGCAGAAGCAAAGGCTGCTACCCAAAAAATGGCTAAGCTCAGAAGAAAAAAATGGTTAGTAGGAATAATAAAACCGACAATTAGAAAGGCAATCGAAATGAACAACTGCATACTCAAAAACCAGTTTCTTTTGGTTCCGTGCAAATCTATAAACGGACTCCACAGTGGTTTGATAACCCAAGGCAAGTATAACAAACTGGTATAAACTCCAATGTCTTCATTGCTAATTCCAAGGTTTTTGTACATCAATACCGAAACGGAAATGATGATTACATACGGAAAACCCGAAGCAAAATTCAATAAGGGTATCCAAAACCAAGGTTCATTTTTTGTTGTTGAGGTGTTCATATTAGTTTGGTTTTATTTCGGTGTGTAAATGGACAATTTCTGGCACACTTTCGTTACCATAAAAATCGATAAAAGTGAAAGCCACTTTTTTAGAATCCTTTAATTTGTCTTTAGAAATGCAATATTTTATCGATTCACTTTTGGCGTTAATGAATACTTTTTCAACAATTTGACTAGGATCATTACTGTCCAATCTCATATTATTTTCGGTGCTGTAAACCACAAGGTATCGAATTTGTTCAGACTGCGTTTTTTTGAACGAAAACTGCAATGAATTTTCTTCTATATGAAATGAAAGTATCAAAGGTCTTTCGTTTCCAGTTTTGATGTTACTCGGCACAGGCAAAGGAATGGCAGGATATTTATATTGATTGTTTTCTAATAATGTTGCCACATCTTTATTGTTGTTTACAAAAGCTTTGGCACTAAAATAAGCATTTCCCTGAATGTTGGAAAAGGTTCTAGTTAAGTCAATTTGATTGGGAATTTCCCCAGAAACAAACCATTTTTTATCGGAATCGCTTTTAATTTTGTAGCTCCCATTGCCAATGTAAACATTCACATTCGATGAATTATCAGCCCACCATTTAATTAACTTTGAATAAGAAGCTGTTTTATGATCGATGCTCCAATACAATTGTGGCAAAATATAATCGATGTATTTTCCTTCCATCCAAGCTAGAGGATCGGCAAATAAATCGTCGTAATTGGTTTGCCCTGCTTGAGTGTCGGAGCCTCTGGGATCAACAGATTTGTTGCGCCACACTCCAAACGGACTGATGCCAAATTGCACCCAAGGTTTGAATCTTTTTACGGAAAAATAAATGGTTTTCAAAAAGGTGTTTACATTGTTGCGTCGCCAATCGTCAAGCGTTTGTTTGTAGGCATATTTTTTGAAAGAAACAGAGTCATTAAACACTTTGCCCGTAACTCTGTAAGGATAAAAATAATCATCAAAATGGATGGCATCGATGTCGTAATTGTTTACCACTTCTTCCACAACAGCGGTCAGATGGCTTTGAACTTCAGGCAAACCAGGATTATAATAATATTTTTCTTTTCCAGTCTCGCCATATTTAATCATCCAATCACGATGTTTAAAAAAATCGTGATCCTTGCTTAAGGTTTCAATTTTGGTATCGAATGTGGCTCGGTAAGGATTGAGCCAAGCGTGAAATTCAAAGCCTCTTTGGTGTGCTTGTTCAATCATCCAAGCCAAAGGGTCATAATTGGGGTTGGGCGCTTGTCCTTCTTTTCCTGTCAAATAACGTGACCAAGGTGCCAATTGTGTGGGATAAAATGCATCACCAACACTTCGTATTTGCACAATTACGGCATTGTAATTTAGTTTTTTGTAGGTGTCTAAAATTTCAATAAAATCGGCTTTGTGTTTTGCAACAGAATCAGTACTCGTTTTTGGCCAATCAATGTTGACAACGGTGGCTATCCAAACGGCTCTGAATTCATTTTTTGGGAATATGATTTTTTCTTGTGCATTTCCACAAATTGAAAAAATAAAGATTGGGCAAATCAACAGCAAAGTCTTATAGTTCATTATTTTTTAATCTATTTAGTAAAAAGTCAAAAGTAGTTTTTTAAGTGAAATGTATTCAATAAATTTTCGATAAAATTCCACTTTTTGGAGCAATACAATTTCTTTGCCAAATCTATTTTAAGGATATTCTAATAATTCTCCATTTCTATATTGAATTATAGATTTTTGGAAACTAATGTTTTTATATTTGTCGCTTAATTCTATTTATTACTCCATTTTGCGTTAGGGATTGAAGCGAAAATCCTTTATTGTGGCTTTTTTTGCCACAATAAAGATTGTAGTGTAAAGCCCGACCCTCGGGGAACGCACAAATAATTAAATTTTTAAATGCTGTTAAATTTAGAATAAAGCCATATTTGTAACTTATTTTTCGAGCAATGCCAACTCCATTTCAATTACAACAATTATCCGAATCATTAGAAGGAACACTTTTGTTCGATGACCTTCATAAAACCATTTATGCTACCGATGCTTCGGCTTATCGAATGAGACCCATTGCGGTGGCTTATCCAAAAAATAATAATGATATTATCCAATTAATTCATTTTGCAAATCAAAATAAAATCTCGCTAACGCCAAGAACTGCGGGAACTTCACTGGCAGGACAAACTGTTGGAAACGGAATTATTGTAGATGTTTCTAAACATTTTGCCAAAATTATTTCATTTGATGCCAATAAAAAAACTGTTACCGTTCAGCCGGGAGTGATTCGAGATGAGCTGAATCTCTTTTTAAAACCTCACGGATTATTTTTTGGACCCAATACTTCCACCTCAAACCGCTGTATGATGGGCGGAATGGTTGGTAACAATTCTTCGGGAACAACTTCGATTCGATACGGAGTAACTCGCGATAAAATTGTCGAAATCAAAGCCATTTTGAGTGACGGTTCTTTGGCAGTTTTCAACGAAATTTCTTCTAATGATTTCATCGAAAAGACAAAAGGGAATTCGCTCGAAAGCAATATTTACAAAACCATTTACAACGAACTTTTAAATGTAGAAAATCAAAAAGAAATTGTAAAGGAATTTCCAAAACCAGAAATTCATCGCCGAAATACAGGATATGCGGTTGATTTATTATTGAAATCTGATTTATTTTCAGGAAATGAACCCACAATAAATCTTGGAAAATTACTTTGCGGAAGCGAGGGAACTTTGGCTTTTACCACAGAAATTACATTGAAACTGGACGATTTGCCTCCAGCGAATAATGTGATGGTGGTGGCTCATTTTCATACTGTTCAAGAAAGTTTAGAAGCCGTAGTTGTGGCGATGAAACATCATTTATATACTTGCGAAATGATGGACGACACGATTTTGGACTGTACCAAAAACAATCGGGAGCAAGCCAAAAACCGACTTTTTATCGAAGGAAATCCAAAAGCGATAATGATGTTTGAAGTCGCTTCAGAATCTATTGAAGATGCCGAAAAAAAAGCCAATAATTTAATTTATGATTTGCAAAAAGGCAATTTCGGTTATGCTTTGATAAAATTATATGGAACCGATATTGAAAGAATTATCGAACTCCGAAAAGCAGGACTTGGACTTTTGGGAAGTATTGTAGGCGACAATAAAGCCGCCGATTCTATCGAAGATACAGCGGTAGAATTGAGCGATTTGCCCAATTATATCGCCGAATTTGCTGCAATGATGCAAAAACACAATCAAGAGGCAATTTATTATGCCCACGCTGGAGCAGGCGAATTGCATTTGCGTCCGGTTTTGAATTTGAAGAAAAAAGAAGATGTAGTACTTTTTAGAACCATCGCTACTGAAGTCGCCCATTTGGTCAAAAAATACCGAGGTTCGCTCAGTGGAGAACACGGTGACGGAATGGTTCGTGGAGAGTTTTTACCCTTTATGATTGGCGATAAAAATTATGAATTATTAAAAAGAATTAAATGGGCGTTCGATCCTAATGCCATTTTCAATGTTGGAAAAATTGTGAACACCTCAAAAATGGACGAAAATCTTCGGGTGGAAGCGGGTAGATTAGAACCCGATATTCAAACCATTCAAGATTTTTCGGATAGTTTGGGCGTTTTGCGTTTGGCAGAAAAATGCAATGGCTCTGGCGATTGCAGAAAATTACCTTCGGCAGGAGGAACTTTATGTCCAAGTTATCGTGCCACCCGCAACGAAAAAGATACTACAAGAGCTAGAGCCAATGCGTTGCGAGAATATTTGACACATTCTGAAAAAGACAACAAATTCGACCACAAGGAATTATATGAAGTTTTTGAATTGTGTGTCAGTTGCAAAGCCTGTGCCAGCGAATGTCCCAGCAATGTGGATGTTGCCGCTTTGAAATCGGAATTTTTATACCAATATCAAAAGTCTAATGGTTTTTCTGTTCGAAATAGAATTTTTGCCAATAATTCTAAATTAAATCAATTGGGAAGTTTGCTGCCAAGTTTTACCAATTTTGTGGTAAATCTGCCTTTGGTAAAGAAAAGTATGGGAGTTGCAACCCAAAGGGAAGTTCCTTTGTTGGCGAAAACTACCCTCAGAAAGTGGTATAATAAAAATATCAATGTCAATATCAATGACAATTTCAATGGCAAAGTCTATTTGTTTTGTGATGAATTTACCAATTTTTATGATGTTTCGGTTGGGATTGATGTCGTTGAATTATTGACCAAATTGGGATATAAAGTGGAAATTGTAGAACACGAAGAAAGCGGAAGAGCTTATATCTCGAAGGGTTTTTTGGAAGAAGCTCAAGTTATTGCCAATAAAAATGTGGCTATTTTCAAAGATTTAATTTCAGAAAACACACCCTTGATTGGAATTGAACCTTCGGCGATATTGACTTTTAGGGATGAATACATCCGATTGGCGAAATACAAGGAAAGTGCAGAGAGAATTGCCAAAAACGCACTCACCATCGAGGAGTTTTTTAAAAAAGAAATTGCATCAGGCAACATTCATTCCGAGCAATTTAATGATTTGGAGAAATCCATAAAAATTCACGGACATTGTCATCAAAAATCCTTAAGTTCGATTGAAGCTACTTTTACAATGCTGAATTTACCCAAAAATAGCGCTGTAACAATCTACAATTCAGGATGTTGTGGTATGGCGGGTTCTTTTGGTTACGAAAAAGAGCATTACGAAATCAGTATGCAAATGGGCGAAGATACTCTGTTTCCAAAAATTCGTTCAACCGATTCAGAGACATTAATTGCAGCTGCTGGAACGAGTTGTCGCCATCAAATTTTTGATGGGACAAATAGAAATGCCTTGCATCCTGTAACCATTTTGAAGGATTTTTTGAAATAGCAGTGTTAATAGCTTATTTGCTATTTAATTAAGAGGTTCAACTGGAAATAGTGTGAACATTTAGCTAATTTTTCCAACCATTAAGAAAGGTAAGGTTCATTAAGCGGATTGAAACTTATCCCGACAGATTCGGGACTTAATGATCTTAATGGTTTATTTGTAGGCCGGATTAATTTAATGGTTTTAGCTTTTAACACAAAACCCAGTGGAATCAATTAAGAAGGTTTATAAATCCTTCCTGTTTTTTAGGTTTTAAATATTTTTTTAACGGCGAATTTCAAGTCGGGAAAAGTGGGGCTTTGCAATTTACTATCAAAAATCAATGGTTTTATTCCAATGTATTTGTCGTTTTGCAATACATAAATGGCTATTGTTTTTTCGGAAGGATTAACCATCCAATATTCCCTAACTTTATTCTCTTCGTACAAATCATATTTAATATTCATTTCTTTTTTTGAATTACCTGGAGATAAAATTTCAATAATCAAATCTGGTGCACCAATGCAACCTTTTTCATCAATTTTGGTTCTATCGCAAATCACACACAAATCGGGTTGAACAACGGTAATAATTTGATTGTCAGCTGTACTTTCCTTGTAATTAATTAATCTAACGTCAAATGGGGCTGCATACAATTTACAAGTTCCTTTGTTGATATAACTTCTTAATTCAAAAAATAAATTTCCTGAAATATCTTGATGAAAGCTATTGGGTGCAGGACTCATTTTAAATATTTTTCCTTTTATCAACTCCACACGCTCTTTGAAATGCCACAGCAAATAATCAGCATAAGTATAACTTCCTTTTAAATTGAGTTGTTTTATGTTGGTAATTATGGTACTCATTTTTAATTTTGATTAAATATTTTTTTAACGGCGAATTTCAAATCGGGAAAAGTGGGGCTTTGCAATTTACTATCAAAAATCAATGGTTTTATTCCAATGTATTTGTCGTTTTGCAAAATAAAAATGATTATTGTCTTTTCGGAAGGATTAACCATCCAATATTCCCTAACTTTATTCTCTTCGTACAAATCATATTTAATATTCATTTCTTTTTTTGAATTTCCTGGAGACAAAATTTCAATAATCAAATCTGGTGCACCAATACAACCTTTTTCATCAATTTTGGTTCTATCGCAAATCACACACAAATCGGGTTGAACAACGGTAATAATTTGATTATCAGCTGTGCTTTCCTTGTAATTAATTAATCTAACGTCAAATGGAGCAAAATACATTTTGCAAGATGTTTTTTTAAAAACTCTATCTATTTCTCTTGATAAATTCCAAGCTGTATCTTGATGAAAGCTATTGGGTGCAGGACTCATTTTGAATATTTTTCCTTTTATCAACTCCACACGCTCTTTGAAATGCCAAAGCAAATAATCAGCATAAGTATAACTTCCCTTTAAATCGAGTTGTTTTATGTTGGTAATTATTGTTCCCATTGTTTAATTTTTTATAAAATTAAGTACAAATTTACAAATTAATCAATAACAATTTCAATAACAATTTCAATAGCAATATCAAAACATAGACTATTTGTGGTACAGGCAAAAAAATTACAGGAATCTTTATTAACAACTAAACTTTCCAACAAAATTTATTTCCCAAAACCTCATAAATTGAATTAGTTTTCTATATTTGGAAATTCAAAACATTTCGCATCATATTTTAATATCTATTGCATAATTTACAATATTTCTACCAATAACGATAAAAATCACAAAATGGCATTTTCCAGTTTATTCAGAAAAAAAACAGTTCAAGATATTTTAAAACAAGTAGAAAAAAACGAATCTGATGGTCATAACGCCTTAGGAAAACATCTGACAGCTAGAGACTTAACTGCTTTCGGAATTGCTGCCATTGTTGGAGCAGGAATTTTTAGTACCATTGGGAAAGCCAGCGCCGATGGAGGTCCAGCAGTAATTTTTCTGTTTTTGTTTACCGCCATAGCTTGTAGTTTTGCTGCTTTTGCTTATGCTGAATTTGCCTCAATGGTGCCAGTTTCAGGAAGTGCTTATACCTATTCTTATGTCGCTTTTGGCGAAATTATCGCTTGGATTATAGGTTGGGCTTTGATAATGGAGTACGCTATTGGCAATATAACGGTCGCTATTTCTTGGAGTGATTATTTTACGGGCTTGCTCGAAAGTGGCGGAATTCAATTGCCGCAATGGGTTCAGATGGATTATTTAACGGCTTCGAACGGATTTAAAGATGCCACTGCCCTGATGCAAGGCGGAAAATCTTTCGAAAATTTGAGTGCTGGTTTACAAACTTCTTATATCGCTTGGACAACTTCTCCCGTAATTGGTTCTTTTCATTTTGTTGCCGATTTGCCTGCATTGTTAATTATTATTTTGATAACTGCTTTAGTGTATCGTGGAATGAAAGAATCCAGAAATGCTAGTAATTTGATGGTGGTAATTAAGGTTGCTATTGTTCTTCTGGTAATTGCCGTGGGTATTTTTTATGTGGACACCGCCAATTGGCATCCATTTGCACCCAATGGAGTTAGCGGAGTTTTGAAAGGCGTATCGGCAGTTTTCTTTGCTTATATTGGTTTCGATGCCATTTCCACCACAGCCGAAGAATGTAAAGACCCGCAGCGCGATTTGCCAAAAGGCATGATGTGGGCCATAATTATTTGTACTATTTTATATATTGCTATTGCTTTAGTTCTGACCGGAATGGTGAGTTATAGTGAATTAAACGTTGGCGACCCATTGGCTTTTGTATTCGATAAATTAGATTTGAAATGGATGTCGGGAATTATTGCCGTGAGTGCCGTAATAGCAATGGCAAGTGTTTTGTTGGTTTTTCAAATGGGGCAACCTCGAATTTGGATGAGTATGAGCCGTGACGGATTGTTGCCAAAACGTTTTTCAAAAGTGCATCCCAAGTTTAAAACCCCTTCTTATGCTACGATTGTAACTGGTTTTGTGGTGGCGGTTCCAGCTTTGTTTTTGAACTTGACTATGGTAACTGATTTGTGTAGCATCGGAACTTTGTTTGCTTTTGTTTTGGTTTGTGCCGGCGTTTTGGTTTTGCAAAATAAAAAAGATATTCCTCGTGGAAAATTCAAAACACCCTATATTAATTCTAAATTTATAATGCCAATTTTGATTGTAATTGGACTTATTTTTTCTTTTGGTTACAACCAAAAAGCCACAATGGATTTTTTGACCAATGAAACCCAAATAAAAAGTTCGGCCGACATAATTACGTCTTTAGACAAAGAACATTACGCAAAAGTATCGGCTTATTTGGTGAGTTTAGAAAATAAAAAAAATACTAATGCAACACCTGATTTAGAGCTACTTTTGAGCCAATATCAAGCTGATGATGTAAAATATCAAGACGTAATCAAAGGTTTGCCAGTGGATGATTCTCATAAATACGAAAGTGGTTTTGACCTTTTTAAACACAAAATTCCAATGTGGATTTTCTTGATTGTTTTATTTGGATTAACGATTTGGTCTTATAAAGAAAATTTATCCTTGATTCCTTTGTTGGGTTTAATTTGTTGTTTGTATATGATGGCAGAATTGAGTGTTTGGAATTGGATTTATTTCACGATATGGCTGCTCATCGGACTTATGATTTACTTTGGATTTAGCCGAAAAAATAGTAAATTGAATGTAAAATAAGGTAGTGGTTTTTTTTAAATTTGTGGTAACTTTTTTAACTATATTTGAAATCACAAAAAACAGCAAATGGAAAATTTACCAAAAGGAAGTCCTAAATTGATTAATGCTTGGGCATTTTATGATTGGGCAAATTCAGTTTATTCACTAGTAATTGGCACGGCGGTATTTCCTATTTATTACGAATCGGTTACGAGTTCCAATAAGGGAATGGTACATTTTCTCGGAACAACATTCCATAACACCACTTTGCTGTCCTATTCTTTGTCATTTTCATTTTTGATGGTAGCTTTTTTATCTCCAATTTTGTCAGGAATTGCAGATTATTCGGGCAACAAAAAGAGTTTTATGAGGTTTTTTTGCTACTTGGGTTCGCTATCCGTGATCAGTTTGTTCTTTTTTAAAGGAACAGATACAATTTGGATTGGAATTTTTGCAACCATTTTGGCAAGTATAGGTTTTTGGGGAAGTATTGTTTTTTATAATTCCTATCTGCCCGAAATTGCTTTTCCCGAACAACACGATAGGGTGAGTGCCAAAGGTTTTATGTTTGGTTATACAGGCTCGGTACTGCTTTTGGCTTTTAATTTGGCTATGGTGCTGCAACCCGATTGGTTTGGTATTACTGACCCAACTTTGCCAGCGAGAATTTCTTTTTTAATGGTTGGAATTTGGTGGATGGGATTTGCGCAAGTATCATTTTATTTTTTACCCTCTAATATTTACAATAAAAAACCAAGAACAAATTTAATTTTTAAAGGAATGAATGAACTAAAAGTAGTTTTGTTAAGTTTGAAGAAATTGACTTCTTTGAAACAATTTTTAATTGCATTTTTCCTTTACAGCACGGGAGTTCAGACGATAATTTTATTAGCGGGTATTTACGGAAAAGTAGAATTAGGCATCGAAACAAGCCAACTAATCATTACTATTTTGTTAATTCAAATAGTGGCTATTTTTGGGGCTTTTCTTTTTTCTAGAATTTCAGAAAATATTGGAAACATAAAAGCCTTGAAATTGACCATTGCCATTTGGGGATTTATCTGTTTTGCTGCCTATTTATTGGATAAAAATAATGAATATATTCATTTGCAATTTTATGCTTTAGGAGGAATGATTGGAATGGTTTTGGGTGCAATTCAGTCTTTGTCCCGTTCCACTTATTCTAAATTATTACCCGAAACCGAAGACCACACCACTTATTTTAGTTTCTTTGATGTGACCGAAAAACTTGCCATTGTTATTGGAACTTTTATTTTTGGTTTCGTTGGTGCTTTGACCAATTCGATGCGTAATTCGATTTTTATTCTATCTATTTTCTTCTTGCTGGGTTATATTGTATTGAGTTTTATGAAGAAAATTAAACCTGTAGATTTGCATTAATTTTACTTCTTTTATTCATTCAATTAGAATTTGGAAAATATAAATTTTGGCACAATGATTGTCATTTTTTAGCCTTATCCAAGTTTAGGGCTTTTTACCGCTATTTTATTAAATTTTAATCTTCAGTTGCCTTATATTTGTTGCCCGAATGAATCATTTAATGACAAAAAGACTTAAATAATTATATGTCAAACCATAAAATACACACCCTTGACAATCTGTCACTCCAAGAATTTGATACTGAAACCGAATTAATTCCCTTATTGACTCCCGAGGATGAGGAGGAAATGGACAACGAAGAATTACCAAATACTCTGTCTATTTTGCCATTGCGAAATATGGTTTTATTTCCTGGAGTTGTAATCCCAATCACGGCGGGTCGTGACAAATCGATAAATTTAATCAATGACGCTTATGCGGCCGGAAAAATTATTGGTGTGGTTGCCCAAAAAAACGAAGAAATAGAAGATCCCACCAAAAACGATATTCACCAAATAGGAACTGTTGCACGTATTTTGCGTGTTCTCAAAATGCCCGATGGCAATGTAACCGTAATTCTTCAAGGGAAAAAACGCTTTCAAATAGAATCTGTTGTTTCTGAAATGCCCTATTTTACTGCCAATATTGCACCTATTGGCGAAAAAAGACCAACCAAAAAAGACACCGAATTTTTGGCAATTTTGGATTCAGTGAGAGAATTGGCAATCCAAATTATTAGAGAAAATCCGAACATTCCAAGCGAAGCCACCTTTGCTATTCAAAACATTGAAAGCCAATCTTTTCTGATCAATTTTGTAACTTCTAATATGAGTTTATCTGTTGAGGAAAAACAAAATCTTTTGTCTATTAATTCGCTAAAAGACAGAGCATTAGAAACGCTTCGTTATATGAATACCGAGTTGCAAAAATTGGAATTGAAAAACAATATTCAATCTAAAGTTCGTTTTGATTTAGACCAACAACAACGCGAATATTTCCTTCATCAACAAATGAAAACCATTCAAGAAGAATTGGGTGGCGTTTCGCAAGAGCAGGAAATGGACGAAATGAGTACCCGAGCAAAGACCAAAAAATGGGACGAGAAAACGCAAAAACATTTCGAAAAGGAATTGTCAAAAATGCGTCGAATGAACCCGCAAGCTCCTGATTTTGGTATGCAAAGAAATTATTTAGAATTGTTTTTAGACTTGCCTTGGGGCGAATATTCTAAAGATAATTTTGATTTGAAGCGCGCTCAAAAAATTCTCGATAGAGACCATTTTGGATTAGAAGAAGTCAAGAAAAGAATGATTGAACATTTGGCTGTTTTGAAATTGAGAAATGATATGAAGTCGCCAATTATTTGCCTCACAGGACCTCCGGGAGTGGGAAAAACATCCATTGGAAAATCGGTTGCCGAAGCTTTAGGAAGAGAATATGTAAGAATATCATTGGGAGGATTGCGAGATGAAGCAGAGATTCGTGGACACAGAAAAACCTATATTGGGGCAATGCCGGGAAGGATTATTCAAAGTTTGAAAAAAGCAGGAACTTCAAATCCAGTTTTTGTTTTGGATGAAATCGATAAGTTATCCAATAGCCATCAAGGCGATCCATCATCGGCTTTGTTGGAAGTTTTAGACCCAGAACAAAATAATTCGTTTTATGATAATTTCGTCGAAATGGGTTACGATTTATCGAAAGTGATGTTTATTGCCACTTCCAACAATATGAGCGAAATTCAACCTGCGTTGAGAGACCGAATGGAAATCATTAAAATGTCGGGTTACACCATTGAAGAAAAAATTGAAATTGCCCGACAGCATTTGTTTCCACGACAACTGAAAGAACACGGACTAACAATTAAGGATTTGTCTATTGGACCAAAACAATTAGAAAAAATTGTCGAAGGTTACACCCGCGAATCTGGCGTTCGTGGATTGGAAGCCAAAATTGCACAAGTCATTCGGAATGCAGCCAAATCCATTGCAATGGAAGAAGAATACAACAAGAAAGTGACCAACGAAGATATTGTGCAAGTACTTGGAATTCCAAGATTAGAAAGAGACAAATATGAAAGTAATGATGTTGCTGGAGTAGTCACTGGACTGGCTTGGACGAGTGTCGGTGGCGATATTTTATTTATAGAATCCTTGATTTCTCCGGGAAAAGGGACGATGACCATTACAGGAAATTTAGGGAATGTAATGAAAGAATCGGCAACAATTGCTTTAGAATACATCAAAGCCAATGCTGAATTTTTAGGTTTAAATCCAGAGATGTTGACCAAACACAACATTCATTTGCACGTTCCAGAAGGAGCTACGCCAAAAGACGGACCAAGTGCTGGAATTGCAATGCTTACCTCATTAGTTTCAGTTCTGACACAGAAAAAGATAAAAAAAGGATTGGCAATGACGGGAGAAATTACTTTGAGAGGAAAAGTTTTACCAGTTGGCGGAATAAAAGAAAAGATTTTAGCTGCCAAAAGAGCCAATATCAAAGAAATTATTTTGTGTCATGAGAACAAAAGCGACATCGACGAAATAAAACCCAAGTATATCGAAGGCTTGACTTTTCATTACGTCAAGGAAATGAGCGAAGTATTGAAAATTGCCATTACAGACCAACAGGTTAAGAATCCAAAAAAAGTGTAATTTTTTTTGAAACGAATCAATTCCATCTCGATATTTCGGGGTGGTTTTTTTTGAAATTTTGTGTACTATTTTTTATTACTTTTATTCAAAAGAAAGCTGATCAAAATTATTGATGGATTTTAGAGTTCAATATAATGGCAATTCAATAAATCTTTGTTCTATTTTCTTTATTCTAAAATCCAAAATCCTTTGTCAAAAAGATTCTTAATAACTTTGATATTTCTCACTTTCAATTTTTATCAAATTACACTACATTAGCAAACTCGAGGTCAATGAGAAAAGCTTTGACCTAACAGAACACAGTTAAATTCGATAAAACTCAAAATGTCAGATCAAGCCCAATATAACGAAGACAATATCCGCTCACTCGACTGGAAAGAACACATCCGAATGCGTCCTGGAATGTACATCGGAAAATTAGGCGACGGCTCCTCGCCCGATGATGGTATTTATATTTTGCTCAAAGAAGTCCTAGACAATTGCATCGACGAATTCGTGATGGGAGCTGGGAAAACCATCGAAGTAACCATCAAAGATAAAACTGTTACAGTTCGCGATTATGGTCGTGGAATTCCACTCGGGAAAGTGATTGATGTGGTTTCCAAAATGAATACGGGTGGAAAATACGATTCGTTGGCTTTCAAGAAATCCGTTGGTTTGAATGGTGTTGGAACAAAAGCAGTCAATGCTTTGTCTCATTTTTTTCGCGTAGAATCGGTTCGTGAGGACAAGCAAAAAGCCGCCGAATTCTCAGGAGGAAACTTGGTTTTGGAAGAGGAAATTATAGAAACTACCAAACGAAAAGGGACCAAAGTTACTTTTATTCCTGATGAAGCAATTTTCAAAAATTACAAATATCGCTATGAGTATATCATCAAAATGCTCAAAAACTATTGTTATCTCAACAATGGCTTAACGATTTTATTCAACGGCGAAAAATATTTTTCTGAAAATGGATTGAAAGATTTATTAGAAGAAACCATCAATGTCGAAGATTTAGAATATCCAATCATTCATTTGAAAGAAGGCGACATCGAAATTGCCTTGACGCATAGTAAAACGCAATACAGCGAGGAATATCACTCTTTTGTCAACGGACAAAACACCACACAAGGAGGGACACATTTGGCTGCCTATCGTGAAGCCATCGTGAAAACTATTCGAGAATATTACAACAAACCATTTGAGGCTTCGGATGTTCGAAAATCCATTGTTACCGCCATTAGTATCAAGGTAATGGAACCTGTTTTTGAGTCGCAAACCAAAACCAAATTAGGTTCTACAGAAATGGGTTCAGAACCCGGAATGCCTTCTGTTCGTACTTTCGTCAATGATTTTGTAAAAAATAAATTAGATAGTTATTTGCATAAAAATCCTGCAACTGCCGATGCGCTTTTGCGTAAAATTATGCAAGCCGAAAGGGAACGAAAAGAACTTTCTGGCATTCGAAAATTGGCAAAAGACAGAGCTAAAAAAGCCAATTTGCACAACAAGAAATTACGAGATTGTCGGGCACATCTTACCGATACCAAAAATCCAAGAAATCTCGAAAGCACCCTTTTTATTACCGAGGGAGATTCGGCTTCGGGTTCCATCACAAAATCGCGTGACGTGAATACCCAAGCGGTTTTCAGTTTGCGTGGAAAGCCATTGAATTCTTACGGAATGAGCAAGAAAATTGTGTATGAAAACGAAGAATTCAACTTGTTGCAAGCGGCTTTAGACATCGAAGACGATATGGAAAACCTGCGTTACAACAACATTGTAATTGCGACCGATGCCGATGTCGATGGTATGCACATTCGATTGTTATTGATTACATTTTTCTTGCAATTTTTCCCAGAATTAATCAAAGAAGGTCATTTGTATATCTTGCAAACACCACTTTTTAGGGTTCGAAACAAGAAAGAAACCATTTATTGCTATTCCGAAGAAGAGCGTAAAGATGCCATAGAAAAACTGAAACCCAAGCCAGAAATTACCCGATTCAAAGGATTGGGAGAAATTTCGCCAGACGAATTCAAGAATTTTATTGGCGAAACCATTCGGTTAGATCCGATTATGATGGATAAAAACACTTCGGTTGAGCAATTGTTGTCTTTTTATATGGGAAAAAATACGCCAGACCGACAAGAATTTATCATCAAAAATTTGAAGGTGGAATTGGATACTATAGAAGTGAGTTAGAAAACTTAGATATTATTTTTATTGGACAACCTCGAAAACATATCGGTTCAAATTGAGAATATTCATTCTTATTTTTGCGATTACGCCAATAAGAAAGTTAATTATGCTCAATCAAAACAAAAGTGATTTGGTCACCAATTGTACCTTGATAGAAAATCAACTAGCAAATTTTTGCCAGTAAATACAAAACTGTTCTTCCAATTAAGGAAGATTTGATAAAATTAATTAAAAATTTAAATTATGAAAAGAAGTATTTTAATATTGGTCTCTATTTTAATCCTAACATTGTCAGTTTTAACTTTTATTCGTTTTTCGAATGATCATATAGAATGTGGTACAATTGTAAAAAAAGAGGTGGATAAAAATGGCAATAAAATTAATAAGGAAGAGCATATTTGCAAAGAAAAATATAACTTTTGATAAATTATTACTGAAAATAATTCAGCATAAATGAAAGACGAAGAAGACGAAGACAACATCATCCCAGAAGGTCAAGACGATGACAATTCAGAAGATAATTCTATTGATGAAAATCAAGAAGAAAACGATTCTGATGCAATTATCGAAGTAGAAGCCAAGCATTTCGAAGGCGGACATTTCTACGAAAACGACGAAAACAGCGAAGATACCATTACCAAAGTTACAGGAATGTACAAAGACTGGTTTTTGGATTATGCTTCGTATGTGATTCTGGAGCGCGCTGTTCCCGCCATCGAGGACGGTTTCAAGCCTGTGCAACGCCGAATTATGCACTCGCTGAAAGAGTTGGACGATGGTCGTTACAACAAAGTGGCGAATGTTGTTGGGCACACGATGCAATATCATCCGCACGGAGATCAGAGTATTGGAGATGCGATGGTGCAAATTGGACAAAAAGAATTGTTGATAGATTGCCAAGGAAACTGGGGAAATATCCTCACTGGGGATAGTGCCGCGGCTTCTCGTTACATCGAAGCACGTTTGTCGAAATTCGCTTTAGAGGTTTTGTATTCTCCAAAAATTACCGATTGGGGCGTTTCCTACGATGGTCGCCGTGCCGAACCGAATAACTTGCCTGTAAAATTTCCGTTGCTTTTGGCACAAGGAGCCGAAGGGATTGCAGTTGGTCTTTCGACAAAAGTTTTGCCGCACAATTTCAATGAGCTGATTGATGCCTCCATAAAAATTTTGAAAGGAAAACCATTCCAACTTTTCCCAGATTTTATGACAGCCGGAATTGCGGATGTTTCCAATTATAATGACGGAATGAGAGGCGGACGTGTTCGTGTTCGTGCCAAGATTGCCCAACTGGATAAAAACACTTTGGTAATTACCCAGATTCCGTTTTCGACCAATACGACAACGTTGATTGACAGTATTTTGAAAGCCAACGAAAAAGGGAAAATCAAAATCAAGAAAATCGAGGACAATACCGCAGCTGAGGTTGAAATATTAATTCATTTATTTCCAGGCGTTTCTCCTGATAAAACCATTGATGCCTTATTTGCGTTCACGGCTTGCGAAACTTCAGTAGCTCCGTTGGGTTGCGTGATTGAAGATAATAAGCCTTTGTTTGTAGGTGTTTCCGAAATGTTGAAAATTTCGACCAATAGAACGGTCGATTTATTGCGACAAGAACTCGAAATTCAGCTAGAAGAACTCAAAAATAAATGGCATTTTTCGACCTTGGAAAAAATATTCATTCGCGAAGAAATGTACATCGATTTCAAATTGTATTCTGATAGAGAATCTCTGTATGTCTATATGTACGACCGATTTGAGCCTTTCAAAAAATCATTTGTGAGGGAAATTAACGATGATGATTTGCAACGTTTGACTCAAATCCCGATGATTCGTATCACGCGTTTCGATTCGGACAAAGCGGATGATTTTATAGCAAAATTGGAGGACGAAATGAAAGAAGTGCAACATCAGTTAGAAAATCTAACAGATTTTGCCATTGCCTATTTTACCAAACTAAAAGAGAAATACGGAAAAGGCAGAGAACGCCAAACCGAGTTGCGTAGTTTTGACAATATTGAGGCCACAAAAGTAGCTTTGCGAAACACGAAATTGTATGTCAATAGGGAAGAAGGTTTCATTGGAACAGGATTAAAGAAAGACGAATACGTTACCGATTGTTCAGATATTGATGATGTGATTGTTTTTCTTCGCGATGGAAATATGATGATTTGCAAAGTCGATGAAAAAAAATTCGTGGGTAAAGACATTATTCACGTGGCAATTTTTGACAAAAGCGACAAACGAACCATTTATAATATGATTTACCGTGACGGAAAATCAGGCCCTTCATATATCAAAAGATTTAATGTTTCGGGAGTTACAAGAGATAAATTTTATGATTTGACCAATGAAACCAAAGGGTCACAAGTGTTATATTTCACGCATAATCCCAATGGCGAAGCCGAAGTAATTACCATTTTATTACGTCAAATAGGCACCATCAAAAAACTGAAATGGGATTTAGATTTTGCCGAAATGGCGATAAAAGGTCGTGCTTCAAAGGGAAATTTGGTAACCAAATATCCCATCAAGAAAATTGAAATAAAGGAAAAAGGAATTTCGACATTGAAACCAAGAAAAATTTGGTTTGACGATACGGTTCAGCGATTGAATGTAGATGCTAGAGGGGAATTGTTGGGCGAATTCAGACCCAATGACAAGATTTTGGTCATTTCTCAAACAGGAAAACTAAAAGTGATTACACCAGAATTATCGACACATTTCGACCAAGATATGGTTATTTTGGAGAAATGGCATCCTAAGAAACCCATTTCTGCTATTTATTATGATGGCGAAAAAGAACGATATTACATCAAACGATTCTTAGTAGAAAACGAAGGAAAAGAAGAAACCTTTATTACGGAACATCCCAAATCACAGTTAGAAATTGTTTCCACCGATTATCGTCCGATGGCGGAATTGGTTTTCACGAAAGTGAAAGGAGTCCAAAAAGAAAATCAAAAGGTAGATATCGAGAATTTTATCACCATAAAAGGTTTAAAAGCTCTTGGTAATCAATTGACTACAGACAAGTTAAAACAAGTTAATTTGCTAGAACTCTTGCCTTACGAAGAGCCAGAGGAAGTTGTTCCAGAGGAGTTGGAAGTGGCAGGCGAAACCGAAATTGAAATGAATGATGAGGACATTCAACTTGACGATGATGGACAGATTACTTTGTTTTAAAAACTAAAAAGCCACTGAAAAGTGGCTTTTTTAGTATTTTTCTATATTGAGAGTTTAATGATATGTAATACTGATTATGTATTTCAATAAAGTCCAATAAAATTGGACTATTTTCATACTATCCCGAATTTTCGGGACAAGTAATCGGCATTATACCATAAACTTTTGGACTATTTTATAAATATTATTGGTATAATTTCCTAAGCAATAAATCTGATTATATTTTGTTTCTTCCTTTATATCCTGGAGTATGTTTAAAACGCTTTAATATTTCAAAATATTATTGGAATATTGTTTAAATGACAACTCTATGATTTTAAATTTCACTTCTTTTTCTTATCGACTTTCATATTCAAAAACTCAACAAACAACGAGAAAGAAATGGCAAAATACAAATAGCCTTTTTGCACTGGCGTAACGTGTCCGCCAAAGATTAATGCATTCGATAAATGAGCACTTTCGGTAATTAACATAAATCCAATTAAAATTAAAAACGATAATCCAAGAATTTGAATGGACGGATGTTTGTTGACAAAATTCCCAACTGGAACTGCAAATTGCATCATAATCAACACCGAAATTACTACAGCAGTAATCATAATATATAGTGCACCTTCAACTCCATTTGTCATCCCAACTGCCGTTAAAATACTATCGAATGAGAAAACCAAATCAATCATAATAATTTGCAAAAGCACCCCTTGAAATGATTTGGAAGCCGACTTACCAATTTGTTTTTCCTCTTCCCCTTTTTCATCCACTTTTTCGTGAATTTCCTTCGTGCTTTTATAAATGAGAAACAATCCTCCCAATAAGAGAATAAGACTTTGCCCAGTTACTCCAGCCGAAAACCAACTAAAATCAATATAAAACCATGGCTTTTTAATTTGGATTAAAAAACTGATACCAAACAAAAGCATAATTCGCATAAACATCGCCAAAAACATTCCAATTTTTGTGGCTTTTTTTCTTTTTTCGGGAGGCAATTTTCCTGTAACTATTGATATAAAAATGATGTTGTCTATTCCCAAAATAATTTCGAGAAATGTCAATGTTAATAAAGCAATCCAAGCGTCGGGGTTTAAAAAAACTTCCATTTTTTGTAAGTTATAAGTTATGGGTTATGGGGTTGAAGTTTAAAGTTGTTTAAAGTTGTTTAAACTGTATGAGGGAATCTTACTCCTGAAATCTGCCATCTGAAATCTGCCATCTGAAATCTGCTTCTGAAATCTACTATCTGAAATCTACTATCTGAAATCTGCTATCTGAAATCTGCTATCTGAAATCTGCTATCTGAAATCTTCTATCTGAAATCTGCCATCTGCTACCTGCTATCTGCAATCCCCTCAACAGTCCCCCGTTGTTTTTGGTCGCTGCCCACAATTCCGAATTCAAAAGTATATGAATTTTTTGAGGTACTCAAAATTTTCATCGAAATTGCTTTTTCTTCCGCCATATTCTTAGGGTGAATTTTTTTCAAAATGTATTCACAATCGCTGACCCATCGAATTCTCGAAGTGTCGGTTTTGCCTTCAAAAGTTTCAATTTCGATGCTGTCTTTGCGTTCAAAAACCGTAGTTTTTTTGACACCATCGACTTCATATTCAAATTTGAATTTCCCGGTTTTAAAATCTTTGCAGTTGCGTTCCACATTGTAGCAGGACATTAGTAGCAGTAGTGGGAATAGATAGATTATTTTTTTCATACTTATTTTTTTTCTGCTCCCTTCTCCTATAGATTGCTTCATTCTTCGCAATGACTGGGCTGGGGATAAGGATTTACTCAATTTTAATATCATATTTATCCAAAAGTCCCACAATGCCGTGGGTCGAAAATTTCGCTTTTTTCATTGGATTAAATTCGGGGTCAATTTTATAATTAAAAGCTGTTCTAAAATCGGCTCCTGCCAATTGGGTGTCATTGAAAATAGCGTTATCCAAATTGCAATTATCGAAAGTAGTATTCGTGAGATTCGTTCCAATAAAGGAAACCTCTTTCATTGAGCAAGTATTGAATACTGTTTTCGGCATTTTCTTGTTGGCAAAAGACGAATAATCCAAAACACAATCCTGAAAACTTACGCTAAATAAGAAATCGTTGCACAAATGGAATTGAATTCCAAGCAATTTACAATCTTTGAAATGCACCGTTTTCAAACTCGTTCCAGTTAATTGTGCCATCGACAAATTGCAATCGATAAATTCGCAATCCATAAAAGTGTTGTTGCAGAAATTACTGTTCGAGAAATCACAGTTCCTGAAAATGCAATCTTCAAATTCCCGATTATTGACTATTTTATCAATTAATGAGACTTTTTCGAAGGTTTTATATGTGTTTAAAAGGTTTTCCATTAGAATTTCTTTGGTTTCCTTGCGGAGTGTCTAACTCTAAGAATGTGGATGTAATCCGCAGTAATTTGGTAAGAAATCATATAATCATAGATGAAGTAAGCTCTAAAACTTCCATCATTGTTTTTCTTTTTTGAGTCCGGTTTGTAAATTTCTGGATTGGTTTTAAGGATTTTAGTGCTATCAAAAATTTTATCAATTACTTTATCTGCAATCTGAATTGATTTACTTTCAAAAAGAATATAAAAATGAATATCTTCTAGTTGATTTAAAGCATCAGAAGACCAATTTATTTCCTTCCCCATTTTTTTGATATTTCTATAGCTTCATTTTCAGAGTAAAAATGACCATTCTTAATACTTTCTAATGCTTTTTCAATATCAATATTATAATCAATATCTGAAGTTTCTGAAGATGAATTTATTGAAATGAAAAGACGTTTTAATTTTTCAACAAAACTAGGGTCTTTTACTTTGTCAACTTCTTGATGTATCCAATTTATTTCGGCTTGAATGTCCATAATGCTAAATTTTTAGTAAATGTAAAAAATTAATCATTAAATAAACTTCGCATCATTGTTTTCAATCCCAAGAACATCAAATAAACTGCACCAATACAAGCGGCAATTCCAATTCCTAAAACCAAATAATGCCACAGATTTTGCTTGTTCATCAATGCATTGTAAATTAAGGAGGGACCAATAAAAAGCAGAGGCAAAGCCCAAGCTAGATATTTTATGGATTTGGATAAAAGTTCTTTATTTATTGACATAGAATTTTGTTTAAAGTTTAAGGTTTAAAGTTTGTGACATACTAGAAAAATCGGCTAACTGCTCCCGAAGCTTCAGGACTGCCTTCTGCAATCTGCAACCAGCAATTTGCAACCTGCAACCTGCAACCTGCAATCTGCAACCTGCAATCTGCAACCTGTAACCTGCAACCTGCTCACTGCGACTGAAAACTGCTCACTGCTTTCCTCACACTTCCATATTTAGCCAATAATTCAGACGCTTTTTCATAAGAAACAGGAATTTCTCCCATAATCATTTTCACTCCGCGATCCACGAGTTTGTTGTTGCTCAATTGCATATCGACCATTTTGTTGCCTTTCACTTTCCCGAGTTGAATCATCGTGGCTGTCGAAATCATATTCAAGACCAATTTTTGTGCGGTTCCGGCTTTCATTCTCGAACTTCCTGTAACAAATTCAGGACCTACAATCACTTCAATCGGAAATTTAGCCGTTTGCGAAAGCGGACTTCCTTTATTGCACGAAATACTTCCCGTGATGATATTATTTTCGTTGCAGGCTTGCAATCCTCCAATTACATAAGGCGTTGTTCCCGAAGCTGCGATGCCAATCACGGTATCATTTTCGTTGATATTGTGTTCCTGCAAATCAACCCAGGCTTGGTTGGTATCGTCTTCGGCATTTTCTACGGCACGTCGAATGGCTTTGTCGCCACCAGCAATGATTCCGTTGACCAAATCGAAAGACACACCAAAAGTTGGCGGACATTCCGAAGCATCCACAACGCCCAAGCGCCCAGATGTTCCTGCGCCAATGTAGAACAATCGTCCTCCGATTTTCATTTTGGCAACAATTTCAGCAACCAAAACTTCAATTTGAGGCAAAGCTTTTTCGACAGCAAAAGGCACCGTTTTGTCTTCCTGATTGATGTTGAATAACAATTCTTGAACCGACATTTTTTCTAAATGTTCGTATTTTGAAGATTGTTCGGTGGTTTTTATGAAGGTCATTTTAAATGTTTTAACGAATGCATCAATAAGAGTATCTCTGTATTTTAAAGTCTTGATGTCTTAAATATAGGCTGAGTACTTAATCATTTTTTCATTAAAAAAACTGAAATATTTCGGCAAATTTACATCTACTAAAAATGAAAAAATCATAGTTAACTGGCAATTTGAATGTCATTTTTATAAGACGAAAGATTTTTTAGAGCAAAAGCAATACAGGCTTGGATGTCTTCTTTTTCAAGAAAAGGATAAGCTTCTAATATAGCTTCTATAGTATCTCCAGCAGATAAAAACTGTAAAATGGTTTCTACAGTAATTCTCATTCCTCTTACCGTTGGTTTGCCATTGCAAACATCTGGTTTTATTGTAATTCGTTGTAAAATTGCTGTTTCCATCTTTATTATTTTTACAAATTTAAGAAATAATTCTTATGGAAATGAATTTTAAATTGAATTAAACAGAGATAGATATACTATAAACTGTTTATACAAAAAAATAGTTGAAAAGATTTTTTATTTCCACAAATAGAATTTTTTCCATCAATGTAACAGTTGTTACTGAACTAAAAAACTTGCCCCTATATCTTTGCCCCATAATCAAGAACAATTAGTATGAGGAAAATCAATTTAATAGTATTCATTGGAATGCTTTCCATATCGGCTTTGGGTTTTGGGCAAGACACTTTGACCATTTCCAAAAAAGAGATTGGACAAAAAGCCAAAGACAAAAACCTGCAACTCCAGATTGCGAATCAGGCGTTCAAATCGGCACAAGCAGATTATCGACAATCCAACGCTTTGTTTTTGCCAAGCATTACAGCTTCGCACACCGCGATTTCCACCACAAATCCCTTGATGGCTTTTGGTTCGAAATTGAATCAGGAGGTTTTAACTGCTTCGGATTTTAATCCTGCTTTGTTGAATGATCCAGCGGTAACCCAAAACTACGCCACCAAAATTGAGGTTTTGCAACCGCTTATCAACGTGGATGGTTTGTACGGACGACAAGCCGCCAAGTCTAAAATGGAAGCTTTTCAATTGCAAACCGAACGCATGGGAGAATACTTGGCTTTGGAAGTCAACAAATCTTTTATGCAATTGCAATTGGCTTACAAAGCTGTAAAAGTTTTAGAAAAAGCAAATAATACGGCTGACGCAAATTTGAAATTAATAGAAAATTATTTCAAGCAAGGAATTCTTCAAAAAACGGATGTTTTGTCGGTGCAAGTTCGTGTCAACGAAATAAAAAACCAATTGCAATACGCCAAAAGTAATGTGCAAAACGCCTCCGATTATTTGGCTTTTCTTTTGAATGAAGACAACACGAATAAAGTCTATAAACCCTTGGAAGAGTTAGACGATACTATTACTATTTCAAGTAGCAATACAACACTTTCTGGAAAACGAAAAGACATTTTGGCAATGGATAAATCTTCTGAAGCTTACGCCAAAATGTATCAATCGAGCAAGATGAATTTCTTACCAACATTAAACGCATTTGGAAGTTACGAACTGTATGATGATACGCTGTTTGGAACCAATGCACAAGGGTATTTGATAGGAGCACAATTGTCTTGGAAGGTTTTTGACGGTTACAAATCCATTGGAAAAATGGAAAAAGCCAAAGCCGAATATCAAAAAGCGGTTGTGGAAAATCAACAGTATAAATCGCAAAGTCAATTGGAACTCAACAAAACCAATCGTCAGTTGAAAGATGCCGAAAACAAAGTGAATCTAGAAAAATTAGCCTTAGAACAATCGCAAGAAGCCTACAGAATCAGAATCAATCGTTTCACGCAAGGCCTAGAAAAAACCACCGATTTGTTACAAGCAGAAACCCAAATGTTCCAGAAGGAATTGCAATTGTTACAAGCGGTTTTCGAATATGATTTTACACAGGAGTATTTGCAATTTTTAACGAAATAAAAACTAACCCTAACCCTGACAGGGTTCAAAACCCTGTCAGGGTTGAAAAAAGAAACAATATGAAAAAAATAATAGCCATCCTTTCCATTTCCGCATTTGTTTTGACTTCTTGTGGAGGAGACAAAAAAGAAACAATCGCCAAAGAACCAGCCATTGCCGTAAAAGTAAGCGGCGTTTCTGAAAACAACAACAGTCCGTTTGTAATGGCAAGTGGAAAAATTGAAGCCGAAAACTCGGCTAATTTGAGTACCCGAATGATGGGTTATGTGACGAAAATTCACGTGAAAGTAGGACAAAAAGTAGGAGCGGGGCAATTGTTGGTCAGCATCAACAACACCGATTTACAAGCCAAAAAAGCCCAAGTTGATGCTAGTATTTTGCAAGCTACAGCAGGTTACAACAATGCTAAAAAAGACTACGATCGTTTCGTGAATTTATTCAAACAACAATCGGCTTCCCAAAAAGAATTGGACGATATGACAGCACGTTACGAAATGGCGAAAGCTGGCTTGGAAGGTGCGAAACAAATG
>Ga0316612_1000037_pt1 | contig 51933 bp, 48 predicted proteins | sample MIS2016226_MG_FD_207676 | JGI IMG/M metagenome (GOLD analysis project Ga0316612, IMG submission 207676) | Microbial mat bacterial communities from Middle Island sinkhole, Lake Huron, Michigan, United States - MIS.2016.226 | ecosystem: Environmental > Aquatic > Freshwater > Lake > Sediment... | reverse complement strand
TTTTGTGGGGCCGAATGTTGGGGAAGGGCTGGCTTTGCGAAATGAGCCAAGTCTGGCAGTTACGTCAACGGTGCGGCTCTATCTGCGCCCCGCAACCGCCGTCGAGGTGATTCAGGGGCCAATCACGCATGAGGCGCAAATCTGGTGGCAAATCAGGGCGGCGAATCAGGAGGGCTGGTGTCAGGGGCAATTTCTCCGAAAACGCTAGATTGGCAAAAAAAGCAAGCTATGTTATAATCACGAGGTGTGCGGGCCGGAGTGGCGAAATGGCAGACGCTACGGTCTTAAAAACCGTTGGAGGCAACTCCATACGGGTTCGAGTCCCGTCTCCGGCACCAAACATCTACTACGAAAACCCCTGGATTTGGATTCAACAGGTCACGGCTAAAGCCGTGGACTCCGAGGGTGAAGTCAACAGGTCTCACGGCTAAAGCCGTGGACTCCGAGGGTGAAGTCAACAGGTCACGGCTAAAGCCGTGGACTCCGAGGGTGAAACTTCCTCCTTGACTTCTCAAATCGGTTGCGGCGGATGCAACTCAGCTTGCATCCTCTCATAGTACCGAACCATCATGGGGCACTTCGCCACTTTCAGCCCACTTAGCCGTTGCCCAATCGCATGGTCGCCCCAAAGCAATTTCGCGCCTCCCCCTTGCGTCCTCCCATACGTCCCTGCTTCACACTGCATCACAGCCCGCTGCAAGTCCCCATTGTTCTGCGTATAGCTTTCAATCGCCATCTTCCGCGAGCGCCCTAGCTGCGGCTGTTCGGCTTTGACCTGCACAACTCGTTGCCCTTCAAAAAAGACTTCCCCCACCGTTTGCCCCGCCGCCGCCGCGATCCTCACGTCGGCCAGCAGCCGAGGTAAGCCCCACCGCTCGACCCCAATGCGCTGCGCTTCCTGATTATTGACAAACATGTGCAAAACATAGCCAGGATACCGACTTTCCCCTAGCAGTTGCGTGATCGTGAGAAGGGGTTGGGTCTTTGCGGGAGTTGCAACTAAGGCTAAAGAGGCTTCCGCATGGGCCCCAAAGCTACTCTCCCGATAGAGCGCAAAGGCAATCACGAGCAGCGCTTGTCCAGGGAAAATCTCAACGATATTCAGGCGCGTCTGGGGCGGCAGAAGTTGGCGAGCGGTGGTCGTTGGGATTTCAAAGGCACAATGAATGCACAAGGCATTGGTGAAGCGGAGCGCGGAGGGCGCAGAATTGGGCATAACAATTTACCACATAGAAAATGCGGCATCTGTCGTTGACAAACGCCGCATTTCTGAATTCTTCCACTTGGTGGGCGATGGTGGACTCGAACCACTGACCTCGTCGGTGTGAACGACGCGCTCTAACCAACTGAGCTAATCGCCCGAAACAACTTAACGCAGGCAGTATAGCACAGCTTGAAAAAAAATGCAACTGGGCTTAGGCTTGCTTCCGTGACTCTAACCCAGCCGCCGCTGTTCTCTTAGCCACCGCGCCAGGCTTTTCCGCCGCTCGATTAGCTCGTTAAGCTCTTCTACAAGGAGCTTCTCCCACCGCATCTAGCCCCTTTGCAAGAGGTGTAAGATACCAGGCTGGAAGCCCGCGCTACGCCTGTCCCTGAGCAGGCTAGAAGTTCACAAAGCGGATGCTCACTAATTGGGTAGACCTTTGCGGTTGGGAAAACCGCAAAGGTCGTTTTTGAAGGTTGGATAAGCAAGAGGCGACTGCGAGCATTCTGCTCGCAGTCGCCTTCCAAGGCCTCCAGCCTACTTAATTTGCGCTCGGACTTTGGCGGTCAGACGGTCAAGCTCCCGCTTGACAACGATCTGCCACTCTTCGAACTCCTCATCCTTTAGAGCGCCCCCACCGTCGCGCAGCTCCATGGCCAAATCCCAACCTGCCTTGCGGGCAAACTGTTCTAGCTCTTGCTGCCGACTAGGCAACCAGCGGCGCTTGATAAACTGCTGAAAGGCTTGCTCCATACGTTTAGAACCGTCGGGGTTAAGGGCGGGTAACTCAAACCATGCCTCCTGATCCTTGGGGTCAGGCTTGGCGATGTTGGTGAAGTAGATCGCTTGATTGGGGATCGAGTAACGGTAGACTCCTGGCCCCTCATAGTTGCCAGGGTTGGAGGCGATTGCGCCGAGAATCATCCGATCTGAAACGGTCATAATGCTTTCTTTCTAGGCTGTAACCGAAACGAGGGGGCGGCTAAAGCGAACCTCACTTGGGCAATAGAGCGCATAGTTAAAGGCTAGGATGTTATGCTCCTCCTTGAGATAGAACCGCCTAAGAGTCCAAAGGATCTCCCCTACGGTCTGCCCCTGCGCGAGACGCAAGAGGAATTGAAGGCCGATGTCATGCGCCAGCTTCTGCGGGGCTTTGACCTCCGTGCCAATAAACCCACGAGCGCCTAACTCTTCGATAAAGAAGGGCATAAAACCGTCGTAGTAGAAGGCATCTTGGGCGGCTCCCTCACAGGCATTAAGGAAGACCAGCGGCTGCTTGCAAAAGGGGGAACTGCCCAGGAGCAACCGCCGCAAATCTGCCAAGCGGAGATGTTCGCGCCCGCTAAAGGTAAGCGTAGACTCGCTGGCTAAGTCCCCTTTGCACCCGCTGACCTGCTCCCCGTGGCAGTAGATATAGATCACCGAAGCGTTTGTAGGTTGGGTCAAGGCCTTCTTGACTTCATCAGTTCCCCAGGCGACGGTGAGGAGGGAGGGAATTTGGCGTAACCGTTCCTCCTGGGCAACGGTAAAGAGCTTCAGGCTAGGGTCATCATTAAAGAGGGCCTGAATGGTCGGCGGTTCTTCATCCATAATGGGGACAGGATAGCGACCTGGGGGCAGGACATCAATGATGTAACGGTAGCCCCAGAAACCTTCATAATCCAAAGTCTCCGCCGTGATCTCCCCTACCTTGTCGTAGAGGAGCGACCAAGGGATGATAAACTGTTGGCTCTCAATGATGACTTGAATGGTACTTCCCTGGGGTAGCTCCCGGAGGTCAGCGGCCAAGCGTTTGAGACCTTGTGGGGCCCTGGGGCCCTGGAAGATCAAGTTCCAAACCTGTTGCCCCGCATCCGCCAGACCAACCAACGCAGGGCGAGCAATCTCCTCCGCCACCACGGTTGTCTCAATGCTGGCAAAAGGGTAGAAGACCTGGCCGCCTAGCACATGCTTGTGGAAGACCACTTCCTCAAGCTTCTTGCGTAAGCGCAGAGTCGCATTCTGAATTTCGGCTCCACTGATGGGGAGTTTGTAGGTCTCGCGGATCGTTCCCGCCAGCAAATCGGCCCGGACAATCGCTTCAAAAGCCTCATTTTGGGGCTGGATGACGATCTCAACGCGGCGACGTTCGACGTGGGTCGTATCCAAGGGTAGACAGACTGAAGTCTGGGTTTGCATGACTGGAACGTGAGGCAGAGGAGGCAAATCGGGCTGGTCGGGCGGGTCATCATCACCGCCCTCGCCCGCCACCACGGGTAGCCAAACGTGCTGCACCGTAGCCTTAGTTTCAGCCTGAACCACGCTGATGTGCAGCTTATCACGGCAAGGTTTTAAGGCCGTCACCACGAACTCGGCCTCCTGCTTGGTTGCGCCTGGCGGGGTAAGGATAAGGGTCGCTTCCAGGGGCTTAATCCGCCAGAACTCTGGGTCACCATCTACGGTTATGAGGAAGGCTACTTCCGCCGTTGGGTCGGCAAAAGCAAAGTCAAAGGGGCGACTATTCTGATTGAGCGCCGGGGCCATTGGCGCACCCACAGCAATCACTAACACATACCGTTGCCCAACCTTCAATGGCTGATTAGGCTCTAAGCCGTCAAAATGCGTATTGAGATGGGGGGCTGTGGCCTCTAAGACCACTTGCTCATTCGCTGCGCCCAAAGTGCCTTTGTGATCCCCAAACGCCTTCGTGATCACCCCCTGAATCACACCTTGGGCATCAACGACAACCAAACTGGCTTCGGCCCGAAAACCAGCCGCCGTGGGAGTTTGGCCCCAGGCCTGAATAAGTTGATCTAAGGCTTCTTGCGCCTCCGCATCGCTGGTGAGATCCTGTGAAAGGGGTGGACAAGCGGTCAGAAACAAGCGCAATTCAGGGAGATCAGCAAGCGCCAGAGAACCTAAAATGGGGCCGTAAATTAGCCAAAGGGTTTCAAGGTCACGGAGGGTCAAAACGGTATATTCGGCTCCGACTCGAACGATGGCGTACCAAGCCGTTGGCTCCGTTTGCGCCTGGAAAGCCTGGAAGACTTCGGCGTAAGTGGTCCGCGGCGTGAATAAGCGGGAAAGGAGCTTGCGCTCCAAAGTCTGGGGCGAAAGAGGCATCGAAGACTCCGATCTTTATAGGTGGATGCTCTTATTATACGGCCTAAACCAAGATACCAGCCCAGCCTTTTGGGGCCAGTCTGGTATCTTTAGGGCTTGTTAGTTGCGGGCGAGTTGAGGGGCGAGAAACCTGGACGCTAAAGCCTATTCAACCGCGTCTTTGACCGATTCCACAATTGAACTTAAAACTTCCTCTTCGGGCATCAGGGCCCACAAGATCAGGTAGGCTAGAGGAGTAAAGCCAAAGAAGAGAAGCCCCAGAACAAAGAGGAAACGAACGATGGTCACATCAAGCCCCGTATACCGTGCCAGGCCGCCACACACGCCACTGAAGACTCGATCATTCCGTGAACGCGCTAATTTAGCTTGCATTTCCTTTACCTTTCAGGTCAAAAGCTAACCAAACACTGAGACGTTGAGGGCTCTAAAAATGTTGCGAGGCAGATGAAATCTACCAGCCATAAAGGATCAGATAACCGATTGTTCCTAGACAGAGATAGGTTCCATAAGAGATATATTCGGGCAGGTTCTGGCGGCGCAAGAGATATTTGGCTAGAACAATCACACTGGCCACTGCGCCTGCGAGAAGCATTCCATAAGCCAGCGCCAACCCTAGGCGACGCGTGAGGCCCAAGGCTGCTCCCAGGAACATGCCCAGATAGACATCGCCCAGGCCGAAGGGAGTTGCTTTGCTGGGAAAGAGCAATTGAGCGCCAAAGAAGAGACCTCCAAACCCAAGCCCTACCACCATCAGGCCCAGGAAAGCCGCTCCCACCGTGTGTCCTGGGATGAAGTTGCTCACTATGATCGCACAGGTTGCGCCCCCTAAGACAATGAAGAGATAGATTGAACGGTGGAGCCAATCAATTGCTCCCGTAACAAGGAGAATACTGCTGACTAAGACTAGGTAGAAGAAGAGCGGTGATAAGCCATGACGAGCGTAGAAGGTGGTCAAGATCAAGGCACTAAGGCCTTCAACTACCGCGTAAGTAGCCCAGTCTGCGATCCCATGCCCAAGCGAGTTATCTTGCCTGGCATGCCCAACCGCAGGAGAGCCATGGTCATGTTCATCTGTACGAGGGAGCCGTTGAATGATGAGATTAAGGAAGACTCCCAGCCCTAAGCCAAGGATGATCAGAATGAGAACCATCAGGCCGTTCTTTCAGCATCACGCAAGGCTTGGTCAAGAGCTTGCCGCATCACGGTGATGGGAGCTACTTTACCTGTCCAACGGGTGAAGGCTAAAGCTCCTTGGTGGACTAGCATCCCCCTTCCATCCAATACCTGCGCTCCGCGACTGGCCCCTTCATGAAGTAAGCGCGTAGGCCGATAGACTAGATCATAGATCAGGATGCCAGGCTTCACTGGAGGGTCAGCCAAAGGAGTCTCATCAGCCTGCCAGCCGATGGATGTAGCATTGACTAAAAGGGAACTCTCTGCAATTAGAGACCTAAGTTCAGAGTCATCGAGGGTTGTGGCGATTAGCTGCGGCTCCTGCGAAGGCACTTTGCAAGTTGCTTTAGGTGGTGAATCTTCCCCCGCACCCCACAGATCTAGCAGAAGATCCGCAAGGAGATCTTCAGCCTTAGCCAGGGTGCGGTTAGCAAGCACCAGTTGAGTAACTCCCGCCATAGCTAGGGTATAAGCTACGGCGCGAGCAGCCCCACTAGCCCCTAAGATCACTACCTTTTGCCCTGCTGGAACGAATTGACCTTCCTCCTGGAGGGCAGTCAGGAATGCAGGTGCATCGGTATTCGCCCCTACCAAGTCCCCATTAGGCAGCTTATAGATTGTATTGACGGCCCCAATTAGGTCAGCTTCAGGCTCTAGGGTATCCAAGAACGAGATCACAGCCGTCTTGTGAGGTAAGGTAACATTAGCCCCCAAGACCTTTGGCTCTCGGAGCTGGGCAATCCGCGCAGGTAAGGCCGCAGCCGTAGTTGGCCAAAGCTCATACTTAGCAGCCAAACCTAAGTGTGCAAAGGCCGCATCCTGCATCCTTGGTGAACAGCTATGACTTACAGGATCACCAATCAAGCCAAGTGAATAGGTTATCATCTTCCTACTTCCTACACTTCAGATACTCTGCTTCAAAGGACTGAAACTGCTTAAAGTTAGAGGCAAAGTTATGAGAGCCATCGAGCTTACAGTTCACTACGAAGTAGAGGTAGTTCTTACTAGCATCTGGCTGCGCCGCACTCCGGAGGGCATCTAGTCCTGGGTTACAGATTGGGCCTGGAGGTAAGCCCGGCCATTTCCGCATGTTATAGGGGTTCTCTGACTTCAGGTCCTCTAGGGTGATGTCCTTCCGCCACCACGTACCCTCCTCCTCGCTATAGCCAAGGGCATATTGCAAGGTAGGATCAGCTTCCAGCTTGCCACTCCCCGTCTCCGGGGCGTTCTCAGGCTTTAGTCTATTCCAAAAGACCCCTGCGATCAACGGCATCTCACTGGTTAAGGCACTCTCCCGTTGCACAATAGAGGCCATCGTGACTAACTGATGCACATTGACATTCGGAACCTGCACCTTTGTCTCGAAGGTTTTGTACTGTTCATCAAAGCGACTGAGCATAGTCTCGATGATCGTTTGCAACTTGGCATTCTTGGCGAAACGGTAGCTATCAGGGAAGAGATAGCCTTCTAGGGAAGCACCTGCTGGCAAGTTGGCTAGTAAGGCGTGCTTGGCGCGGAAAGACGTACTGTTCCGGGCTATGTACATGAAGTCTTCCACCGTCCCAAACCCTGCCTTACTGGTAATGACCGCAATCTCCTCCAACCGTAGACCTTCAGGGATTGTTACCGCCACTTCCACCGACACAGGGTTGGTCTGGAGTTGAATCATAATCTGGCTCATCGTAAGCGTCGGGGTAAGGAGATAGTGGCCAGCTTGCAACTTGCTATCTAATTCTTGGGCCCGGGCCAACGCCGTAAAGAGCAACGGCTGACGGATCAGCCCCGCCCCCCTCAACTTGGCTGCGATCTGGCTAGTACTCTCCCCCTTTTCGACTACGATCTCGACCCCCGCCGCCTTAGCATCCTTACTTACGGGCAGGCGAATCTCCTGGAGAACTAGATACCCCAGGAAAGCTATAATTAGGGCAATGAGTGAAAGACCTAACATCAGGGCACGAATATGACGCATGATTTGGCTAATCCTCCAGGATTCAGTGTGAAAGCGTTTGCTCTTAGCTTGCCCCCAGCTAAAACTGAGGGTTTGGGCAACGCAGCCCAGGCTCCAGAGCCTTACGATGGCTGCCTATTATAGCAGAAAAGTGCAAGGCCTTTGGCTAGATTTGCGTCAAAAGGCGTTCCAATTCGGCGCAATGGCGCGCCCAAGAATAGTGCGCGACAACCCGAGATCGCGCTTGCTGGCCCAGCTTAAAAGCCTGTGCTTGGTCTTCCAAAACGCGCTCGATAGCCCCAGCCAAGGCTTTGACATTCCCTTCAGGGAAGAGATAGCCTTCTTGCGCTTCCCGAATGATCGACCTAAGGGGCGGCAAATCCGTGGTGACTACGGGCAAGCCAGCCGCCATATACTCATAAACCTTGAGCGGCGACCAGTAGAAACCTGCGGCCTGGAGCGCAGGATGCCCAGCCGTCGTGAAGGGCGCAACCCCTACCACCGCCTGCTTGAGTTCGCCTGGGATGGCCGCATAGGGCAAAGCGCCCGTAAACGTGATTTGGGTCGGCCAAGCCTTAGCCAACTGCTCCGCCAAAGCCCGCTCTGGCCCATCGCCAATCAGCTTAAAGCGATAAGGCTTTCCAGCAGCCAAAAGCAGATCGGCGGCCCGGACAAAGTCTAACGCTCCATGCCAGGCTCTGAACGAGCCAACAAAGATGGCCAAGGCTTCTTTGTCCTGGGCCTTCCCATTCCGCTCTGCCGCCGTTTGAAACCGCATGACATTTGCGCCCCAGGGTAATTCGACTATCTTCTGCCGAGGGATTTCTGACGGGATTGTCGTCTGCAAAGGCGTGACGATGCAAGCAGCCCATTGGCATTGTTTGAGGGCCCAATATCGCATTGGGCCGCCTAAAAGATCATCAAGGCGACGCTTAAAGATCACTTGGGGGTCAACAATTAGAGCATTGACCTCCAGGAGGCAAGGAAGCCCAAGCCTTTGCGCCGCCCAGACTCCAGCCCCCGCAAAGTTGTAATATCGCTCCATGATCACGTCTGGGCTAATCTTTTTGACCAAATTGAACAGGGGTTTCCAGGCTAAAAGTGTCAAGGCTTTGGGGACGTTATGCTGATAGAGGTGGAAGCCCGCATACGGCTGCGGTTTGGGCGACCTCAATAGGGGCGCGAAGCCGCTCCAGCCGCTGCGCTGCGCCGCGATCAGATGTACCTCGTGCCCCCGCACCGCCAAGCCTTGCGCCACCTCGGTAGCGTGAGTCGAGCCGCCCAACGAGCCAGGCACAGGGATGCCATTCGCTAAGTAAAGGATTCGCATAGCGCTATATGATAGCATAACAATTGCCCGCCTCAAACAACTGCCACCTAGCAGCTCAAGCGCCCTTGCAGAGCTAGGGAAAGATAGTAGGCTCAAACGGATCAGCGTACCAGCCTCAACCGCATCAAGCTGGTCGATTGAAATATATCGCCATACCAGCCTCTAGCAGATCAGCGTACCAAGCTCTAGGGGATCAGACGAGTAGACATCATAGATGGTTGGTAGTTCGCAGCCTGAACAGGTTTGAGGACTTAGGGGCGGATGGGCTTGGGCTTGACTGGCAGCCATGCACTATGCCATAATAAGCATGGTCTAAAGCCTAAGTGGTTAGAGAACAAACTGCGCTAAAGGGCAGAAAGCTATATGAGGTAAACAATGCAACCACAGATTTTGAACGGACGCTATGAACTTGAGAGCAAGTTGGGCGAAGGGGGCATGGCTACAGTCTATCTTGGAAGGGACTTACGGCTCAATCGGCAAGTTGCTCTCAAGGTTTTACTGAGCCAATTCGCTAGTGATCCTGATTTTCTGGGGCGATTCCAGCATGAAGCAGAAGCTGTAGCAACGCTCAACCATCCTAATATCGTTCGAGTCTACGATGTCGGGCAGGATGGGGATCTTCACTACATTGTAATGGAGTATGTAGAGGGGGGGAATCTCAAGGTCCTCATCAATCGGCAAGCCCCCTTGCCAATAGCCCAAGCCGTAACGCTAACGACGGAGATAGCTCATGGGTTGCAAGCGGCCCACCAGATGGGGTTGGTTCATAGAGACATCAAGCCGCAGAATATCATGGTCACTCCCGCTGGGCAGGTCAAGATCACAGATTTTGGCATCGCAAAGAGCCATTTGAGTACGGCCTTAACGCAGACTGGGGTCACGTTTGGAACAGCAGATTACATCTCCCCAGAGCAGGCCAAAGGGCAGCAAGCTACCCCTCGTTCGGACTTATACTCGTTAGGCGTGACCTGCTACGAAATGCTCACGGGGCACTTGCCCTTCACGGCTGATACGGCCTTAGCAGTCGCAATGCAACACGTTGGGACAGAGCCACCCTCGCCCAGGCTCTTCAATGCCCAAATTCCTCCGCAGTTGGAAGCGCTGGTGCTGAGGGTTTTAGCCAAAGACCCAGCGCTGCGGCCTGGGAGCGCCCAGGAATTAGCGCAACTGCTCCAGAACTACCGCAGCCAAGCCGATCAGCAGACGGTTGCAACGCCGATCAATCCAGCGGGAGGCCCCTTCCTGGTAGCCCGTTCCAACCCCCCAAACCCACCGCAAGCCTGGCCAAGGTCTCCTTCCGCAACGAGTACAGGCCGCAAGACAATGCCTCCGCCACCCCGCTCCCCAATCGCCAGAGTCAGCCAAGGCCAAGGGCTGGGCTGTGGCGGGTTTGTGGTTGGGTTTCTGGTGCTGATCAGCGTCTTAGGGCTAGTAATGATCGTTGCAAACAACATTATTGCCAACATTCCGGGGCCAAAGGCGGTTCAGCAAACCACGGCCATCCCACCCATCTCGACTGCGACCCTGGTCCCAACCGCGCTCCCTAAGCCGTCATCTGAACCTACGTTGACTCCCTGGCTCAGGCCGACCTTGCGCGGCGTACCGAGTGCCATACCTACGGAAGAATTGCCCACCTGGACTCCTACAGCGGAATTGCCTTCCCCAACTCATGTAGCCTTAGTGAGCGTACCCAGCATTGTCAACCTCCCCAAGTCAGAAGCCTTGCAAGCGTTAGACCAAGCAGGTTTGATCCCTGTGGAGGGAACACCTCGCTATGATAATGTTGTGCCCAAGGGATTGGTAGCCGAACAACGTGTGCCTGGCGGGAGCCAACTGGCGAAAGGTCAAGCGGTTTACTTCATTGTTAGCTTGGGGCCTGACCTAGTTATCATCCCTAATTGGCAAAATAAGGCGATTGGGGATGTCCGCACCGAAGCGACGAGGCTGGGGCTAAGGTTAGCCGAGCAGGAAGTAGGGGATAGAGCCATCAGTAAGGACTTCGTAGTCAAGCAAGATCTAAACCCTGGAGCCAAGGTCAAGCCTGGGAGTTCAATCGTGTTGCAAGTCAGCATAGGTGATCAGATCCGCTTTCCCAAGCTGATAGGTCGAACACAGGATGAGGCGGAGAAGATCATCAAAGACTCTAAAGGTGATCTAGTGCTAGTCTTCGTAGATATTCAAGGCGCAGATCGGCTCAAAGACTTCGCTAAGTATGGGCCCAACGAAGTCGTTAGCGCAACGGCAAACGATCAACCAGTCTATACAGATAAGTGGGTTCAACGTGGGAGTCAAATTGTACTTGGGGTACGGGCGGATGACCCCCAAAACCCAGTGAATGACCCCAAGGTAGATAACCCCAAAAAGCCAAAGAAAGAAAAGCCCTGATGCTCACTCAAACGCGAATCCAAACCTACAGGTCGTGGGAAGATAGTGGTGAGATGCCATTGGCTCCCTTGACAGGGTTGTTTGGCAAGAATGGTACAGGCAAGTCAGCAATCTTGCAGTGGTTGCGCCAGCAAGTCCCATTGGCGATCTATCTTAGTCCCTGGCGGGTGGTTCCAGATGGGACTAATAATGTTAGCCAAACCCAAATAGAGATGCCTCTGATCAGTGAGGCCTTGTGGAAGCTAGGCTTGATCCATGAGGCAAAAGACCTGGAAAGCCCAAGTACAGGAGTCTTACAAGCCTTACCGCTCTTGCAAGCATGCTACACAGCACCGCCAGAGTCGCTTATTCTAATTGAGAACCCAGAGAACAATCTTCACCCATCTTCGCAAACCGCTTTAGCAGACATCTTTATCGAAGCAGTTACGACTCGCCAAGTACAGATTATCTTTGAAAGCCATAGCGAGGCAATCCTCCACCGCATAGGGCGCAGGATTGCTGAAGAGCAACTCCCTTCCACAGCAGTAGCCTACTATGCTTGCGAGCGAGGAGCTAATGGTCATTCAACGCTCATCCCCTTGAAGATCAATGAATATGGGGGCGTTACAAACTGGCCAAAAGACTTCTTCAAAGAGGTCATTAACGAACTAGTGGCGGCATCTCTAGCAGAAACTAATCGCTTGGTTGCTGAGGAGGAGAGGACAATCAGACAGAAGCTGGCAGCGTGAACTGTGCGTATCATCATTGACACCAACATACCAATTGTAGCCAATAGACGTGATTCGCCCCAAGCGTCATTTCAGTGTATTAAAGCTTGTGAGCAACTTATTCAAGAGATTATAGATGGCGGGAAATATGTCTTAGTGCTTGATAATAAGCGCCAAATAACCAATGAATATATGCGTAAGTTGAATTTGTCAGGTCGTCCTGGGATTGGTGATGCTTTCCTCAATTGGGTAATGAGAAATAGGTGGAACCCGGAGTGTTGTGAGCAAGTAGAGATCACTTTGAAAGCCGATGCCCAACATGCCAGTGATTTCACTGCCTTTCCTACTGATCCGCGCCTGGCAAAGTTTGACCTTTCAGACCGCAAGTTTGTTGCAGTAGCGCTTACGCATCCCGCCAAACCGCCCATTTATAATGCGGTAGACACTGATTGGCGGGATTTTCAAGAAGCGTTAGAAGCTCATGGGGTCAAAGTTATCTTCCTTTGTCCCGAAGCTATGCTTCCAAACTCTAAAGGAGAAACCTAAATGCTCACTCAAACAAGAATCCAAACCTACAGATCGTGGGAAGATAGTGGTGAAATGCCATTGGCTCCCTTGACAGGGTTGTTTGGCAAGAATGGCACAGGCAAATCTGCAATCTTGCAGTGGTTGCGCCAGCAAGTCCCAGGGGCGATCTATCTTAGCTCCCTTTGCGCCATCCCAACCAATGTTAATGGTCAGGCAGAAATACCTGTAATCAATGAGGCGCTGCGGAAGCTAGGTCTGATCTATGAGCCAAAAGCCTTGGAAAGCCCTAATCCTAGAGTCTTACAAGTTTTACCGCTCTTGCAAGCATGCTATACAGCACCGCCAGAGTCGCTTATTCTAATTGAGAACCCTGAAGCCTATCTTCACCCATCTTCGCAAACCGCTTTAGCGGACATCTTTATCGAAGCAGTTACGACTCGCCAAGTACAGATTATCTTTGAAAGCCATAGCGAGGCAATCCTCCACCGCATAGGGCGCAGGATTGCTGAAGAGCAACTCCCTTCCACAGCAGTAGCCTACTATGCTTGCGAGCGAGGAGCTAATGGCCTTTCAACGCTCATCCCTTTGAAGATCAATGAATATGGCGGCGTTACAAACTGGCCAAAAGACTTCTTCAAAGAGGTCATTAGCGAGTTGATTGCCGAATCCGAAGCAGCACAGCGTCGGATACACGCAACTAAGGAGAAAGCACGCGAAATGAAAGCTGCTGCTTAGACGTGTATATTATAATTGATACCAATATGGCTGTTGTTGCGAATGGTCAAGACACTCCGCAAGCATCTTATGAATGTGCTGAGGCTTGTCGGCAACTTCTGAAAGACCTTACAGAACGAAATCTCCATATCTTAGTGATAGATGATGAATGGCGAATTATCAATGAGTATAAGCGGCAGTTGAAGGCGATAGGTTATCCAGGCCAAGGTGATGCTTTTCTACTCTGGCTGTTGACAAATCAATGGAATCCAGAGTGTTGTGAGCAAGTAGAGCTTACTTTGAAAGCCGATGCTCAACATGCCAGTGATTTCACTGCCTTTCCTGCTGCCCCATACCTAACGAAGTTTGACCTTTCAGACCGTAAGTTTGTTGCGGTAGCGCTTACGCATCCCGCCAAACCGCCCATTTATAATGCGGTAGACACTGATTGGCGGGATTTTCAAGCCGTGTTAGAAGCTCATGGGGTCAAAGTTATCTTCCTTTGTCCCGAAGCTATGCTTCCAAACTCTAAAGGAGAAACCTAAATGCTCACTCAAACAAGAATCCAAACCTACAGATCGTGGGAAGATAGTGGTGAAATGCCATTGGCTCCCTTGACAGGGTTGTTTGGCAAGAATGGCACAGGCAAATCTGCAATCTTGCAGTGGTTGCGCCAGCAAGTCCCAGGGGCGATCTATCTTAGCTCCCTTTGCGCCATCCCAACCAATGTTAATGGTCAGGCAGAAATACCTGTAATCAATGAGGCGCTGCGGAAGCTAGGTCTGATCTATGAGCCAAAAGCCTTGGAAAGCCCTAATCCTAGAGTCTTACAAGCCTTACCGCTCTTGCAAGCGTGCTATACAGCACCGCCAGACTCTCTCATCCTAATTGAGAACCCAGAGATTCTGCTTCATCCGACATCTCAAGCAGAATTAGCCGATCTCTTTATCGAGGCTGTTACGAAGCGCAACGTGCAAATCATCTTTGAAAGCCATAGCGAATACTTATTGCACCGTTTGCAACGCCGTATTGCTGAAGAGCAAATTGCTAACGAAGCAGTCGCCCTCTATTTTTGCGAAATTGGCGAAGCTGGTGCTTCAAAACTAACAACTTTGCAAGTCAATGAGTATGGAAGCATTTGCAATTGGCCCCGTGACTTCTTTGGGAATGAGATGGATGATTTATGTGCTATGGTAGATGCAGAAATGAAGCGCAAACGCAAAGCCCGCAAGCCTGTAGCGCAGGAAGTATTAGCCTAGCACATGTACCTTATCCTTGATACCAATGTTATTGTTGTTGCCAATGGTAATTCGGCCCAAGCATCTGCCCAATGTGTCATTGAATGTAACCGTATTCTCCGCGAAATTCAGGATGGCCAGCATATTCTTGTGCTAGATAACGCTTGTCGTATTCTGCGTGAGTATCGAAACAATTTGAATCTAAGCGAAGAATATCGCCCTGGAGATCGCTTTCTCAAATGGCTCTTGCGAAATCTCTATAATCCGCAGCATTGTGTTCAAGTCGCCCTTCCTTTGCGCGAAAATGCTACCGATGACAACGATTTTGCGGCCTTTCCTGCTGACCCGCGCCTAGCGAAGTTTGACCTTTCAGACCGTAAATTTGTTGCGGTAGCCCTTACGCATCCCGCCAAACCGCCCATTTACAACGCGGTAGACACTGATTGGCATGATTTTCAAGAAGTGTTAGAATTGGATGGCCTCAAGATCGCGTTTCTTTGCCGAAGCGAGATGGCCCAGCATTCAGGATAAATTTAGCAAATAGGAGCCTAAACCAGGGATGAAGAATTTTTTAGCAAGTTCTGAGATCGCCGAGATTGCCGAAAAAGTGCAAAATGGCGAACGATTAAGTTTTGAAGATGGGCTACGGCTCTATCAAACGAAGGATTTTCTCGCTGTGGGGGCTTTAGCCGCCGCCGCTAATCGCCAACACAATGGCGAAAAAGTCTATTTTGTCCAGAATCGCCATATAAATCCCACGAATATCTGCTTTTCGCATTGCAGTTTTTGTTCATTTCGGCGCAATGGCAATGAGCCAGATGCTTATATTTTCACGATTCCGCAAATCATTGAGCGGGTTAAAGCAAATTTCACCCCTCGAACCAGCGAGTTCCACATCGTAAGCGGTTTACATCCCGATCTAGACCTCGATTACTATTGTGAACTAATCCAAACACTCAAAGAAAACTTCCCCAATGTCCATATTAAAGCTTTCACGGCGGTAGAGATTGAATATTTGGGACAATTGACCAAATCTAGCCGCGAGACGGTGTTGCAAAAACTGCACATGGCAGGCCTTGACGCGATGCCAGGCGGCGGAGCCGAGATTTTTGCGCCACGCATCCGCCGCAAACTTTGCCCCGAAAAAGTTGATGCCGCAGGCTGGTTGGATATTCACGGCATTGCACATCGGTTGGGAATCAAGACTAATGCGACAATGTTGTATGGCCATATTGAAGGAATCGAAGATCGGGTTGATCATCTCCTGCGCTTACGCGAACAACAAGATAAAACTGGCGGTTTTATGACCTTTGTGCCTCTGGCCTATCACCCGATGAACAATCAACTTGGCAAGATTCATAATTTAGATTTCACGACAGGGATCGAAGACTTACGCACAATTGCTATTAGCCGCTTGCTTTTGGATAATTTTGCTCATATCAAAGGCTATTGGATCATGATTACGCCTGCTTTAGCCCAACTTTCGCTGGCTTTTGGCGTGAGCGATCTTGATGGCACGGTGGTTGAAGAGCGAATTTATCATGATGCCGGAGCTTCCACCGACCAGCAAATTACGCGCCAGGAGTTGGTCAAATTGATTCAAGCCGCGCAGAAAATCCCCGTGGAGCGCGACGCGCTGTACCGCGAAATAGAGGTGTTTGCTTGAAGAAGGGCCGTTTGTCGCTAACCCCCATTGAGCTATTTCGCACCCTAATTGAAGTTTTCCTCGCCTTTTTGCTCTTTTCAGTGCTGCTTGGGCACTTTGAGATTCTGCAAAATAGCATGGAGCCAAATTTTCATGAAGGTCAGCGCATTCTGGTTTGGAAGCTCAAGAGTTTGCTTCCTCCGCAAATCGCCAAGCCTGCTCTGGCTGCCAATGGGCCGCAGCAAGACCTTTTGACGCTCAAACGCGGGCAAGTTGTAGTTTTCTACGAAACTGCTGATCCCAAGCTCAACCCGCTCATCAAGCGCGTGGTCGGTTTGCCTGGTGAAACCATCGACCTGTATCAGGACAAAGTCTGGATTAACGGCAATATTCTTGGCGAACCCTACCTCGCAGGGTTTTCAACTAGTTGTAGCGTCTCCTGTAAACCGCTGACCTTGGGGCCAAACGATTATTTTCTCCTGGGCGATAACCGCCCTGTGAGTCGTGATTCGCGCAGTTTTGGGCCGATTCCTGTGAATCAGATCGTTGGCCAAGTCATTTTACGCTATTGGCCCTTCGATCAAATAGCTTTTTATCCCTAAAAGCTCTTTCTGCAAGGTGAGGAGAGTTTCTATGCTTGCGGTTGGCACAATAGATTATCTGAACACGCAGCCCATTGAGCATTATCTCGATGCCTTTTTGCCCAACATCCCACGGTTACGTAACACCCCGACGGTGATCAATGAGGCTTTGGTGAAGGGCCAAGTGGCCGTGGCGGCCATTTCGTCTTACGAATTTGCCTGTCACGCCCAAGATTTATTGTTGATTCCTGATTTTTCGATTGCGACGCTAGGGGCCGTCAACAGCGTGCTTCTCTTTACTTGGCGCGCCGACCCCCGTGAACTTGATGGCGCTTTAGTCGCCTTGAGCGACCATTCGGCCACGAGTGTGAATTTGCTGCGCGTTCTCTGTGAACAACACTACCACATTTGTCCTGAATGGCGCACGATGCCCCAAGACTTGGAGACGATGTTGGCGACCTGCGAAGCGGCGTTGCTGATTGGCGACCAGGCTTTGAGGGAGGGCGTGCTGCGCCGCCATATCGGGCCACGTGGCTTGCCCTATTGTTTTGACCTGGGCGACGAGTGGCTGAAGTTGACAGGGTTGCCCTTTACGTTTGCAGTTTGGGCCGCCCGCCGTGACCAGGCCGCCGCAATCGAGGCGGCGGGCATTATTCCCGCGCTCGCTGCGGCCAAAACGCAAGGCCTCCAAAACATCGCAACCCTCGCCGCAGCTTATGCGCCACGGCTAGGGTTGCCCGCTGGAGTCTGTGCCAAATATCTTCGAGATCTCCGCCATAACTTGGAAGAATCTGATTTACAAGGGTTACAAACTTTTTTGACCTATGCGCTCCCCGCTTTTACTTGGCAACAGGTGCGCTATTTTGGTTCTCAAAGGGAGTGATTTAGCTTAGGCGCGGGAAGGAAAACAAAAAAGGTGGGCTGCCCCATGCTTCGGCCATTTTGAAGGAGCGAGGAACTTAGGGGAAAAAGAGGCGAAAGTTAAACGGGGTTTCTTAGCGCTGGAGACCGATATTTCAGTGGGGCAACACCTTTTATTAGCCTTTAGGATACTAGAAAATCCCTCGCAGTGCAATAGTTCTTTAGTCCCTTTCTGGGTGGACCTGCCTTTTGGAAGCCCTGCTTTTCCCCAAAAATTTTATGCTACAATAGGTCCCAGGCCGTTCTTGGCCTAGCTGGCCGGAAACCGCGATTTGCTGAAATCGCATCCAAGGTTTCTCCTTTTACTTGAATCATAGATGTCGGGAGTTCTACTTATGACCCTTGAGGAAGCAATAACTGATCTTACCAAACGCATTCTGGCTATCAGTCCAGAAGCGGTAATTCGGGTGATTCGGACTTCCAGTAACGAGGCTAGTCTGCGGGCCTACGCGGCGGCTGAACACGAGGCGACAATCAAAGACGCAACGTGGGAACAAACCTTCAAGCTGCTCACCGAGCAAGATCTTGATCTTTCGGTCATTTTCTACGACATTACAAACCTTCCCAAAGAAGGCAGTCTGGAAGAAGCAGGTTAAGTAACCCGTTTTGGGCAGAAAGTTTTTCAACAACCCGCGAGAAAGAATAACGTTTTAATGAAACCCGTGCGGATCTTGATTACGGACGATCACACTTTAGTGCGGGCGGGGTTTCGGGCGTTGTTGCAAAGCATCGAGGGCCTCGAAGTTGTCGCCGAAGCCGGCGATGGCCGCGAGGCTCTCTTGTTGGTTGCAGCGAAAAACCCCGATCTTGTCTTTATGGATATTGGCATGGCGGGCCTAAATGGGCTGGATGCCACCGCTCGCATCACGAAAGATTTTCCCGCGGTGCGGGTAATCATTCTTTCCATGCATACCAATGAGGAATATGTCCTTCAAGCGCTGCGGGCTGGGGCGGTGGGCTATTTGCTGAAGGAGTCCGGCACTGCTGAACTCGAATTGGCGGTCTGGGCGGTGGCGCGGGGGGAAACTTATCTTAGCCCAGCGGTTTCCAAATATGTGATTGCCGACTATGTGCGGCGCGTGGGGGGCGAGCCAAACTCCCTGGCGCGGCTCACGCCCCGCCAGCGCGAAGTTCTCCAACTCATCGCCGAAGGCCATACCACGCAGGAAATTGCTCACACGCTCAAAATCAGCGTGAAAACGGTAGAGACGCATCGTTCGCAATTGATGGAGCGGCTCCAGATTCACGATATTGCAGGGCTGGTCCGCTATGCGATTCGGGTCGGCCTCGTTCTCCCCAACGACTGAATAGTCGCCTCTTTGTTCAGTTTTTTCTTGCCCGGCCTCTAAAATTAAGGTCTTTTGCCAGCAGCCATCAGGAAAATCCTGATTGTTTCGGCTGGCTTTTCCCGTTAGACTGAAGGTGAGCATAGAGTAAAAATTTGAGGCTGGTTTTTAGCGAGGCTAAATCTGTAACGGGGCCGTTTTTTCCTTTTTTAGCTTGGCAAAAAAGCTGGCTTTCTTTGGTGGGTCAGGTGAAAAAAATAGATTAGAGGAAAAAAACTGTGATGAACGAAGTAAAACGCCAAAAGCTTCGGGAGCTTGCGGCCCAAATGACAAGCACGCAAGACCCCAACCAGTCCATGTTGGCGCAGGGAACAATCGAACTTTTGAACTACACAGATGAACTTTTAGAGACTCTCGCTGTGGCAACTGAAACGTGCTACGAAGCCGTTTATATTGCTTATGAAGGCCCGCAGTACAATAGTATTCTTGGGCTGTAAGCCAACGAGCCAAAGCCTCGGCGGCTTGTTGGGAAACTAGCTTTTAGCCTTGTTCAATTAATTCGTTGTTCTAATCCGAATAGAGTAGGATTCTATGGAAACCTTTTTTTCACACCGAGCCACCAAAATTCAGTGGCCGCAAAAGCCTTTCGGTTCCGAAGAGCGGCCCAAACTTGCTTCGATTTTAATCGTTGAGCGCAATCCCATCTTTTCGCGCATTGCTACTTTAATTTTGCAGAAACACTACGACAATGAGGCCGTTGTGATCGGAATTGCGGGGCAGGCCGAAACGGCGCTTCTTCAGGCCCAGCTGCTTAACCCCAACATCCTGCTCCTCGACTTGTGTTTGCCTGGCCTCCCTTGCTCGGCTCTTATCCCGCGCTTGCGGACAGCTTCGCCCAAAACGGTGATTGTCGCGCTTGGGGTCCTGGATACCCATGGCTCGCGCCAAGCGGCGCTGGCGGCGGGGGCCGATGAATTTATCCCCAAAGCGATACTTAACACCAACCTGCGCCCGGTCATCCAGCGTTTTGTCCCGCTCTTTTCCTGAATTCTTCCCAGGATAGAAGTTTGTAGTAGTTTTACATAAACTAGCGGAGTTTGCCCCTGGGCCACCCTAGGGGCAATTTGGTTTGGGTTTGCGCTGCGCCCGCGGTTTGAGTTTGGGCCCCTGGCTGCGGCAAAGCGGGAATAGTTATGCTACAATAGTTTCCAGACCTGGAGCCAACCGCTGGCTTCTGTTTCGGCGGCGAGCCACCCTGGGCGAATTTTACCCTGCCCTCTACCCTTCCGGGCTAACCCAAAAACGTTTAGCGCCCAGGTCCCCAAAAGCTCCCTTTTTGGTGGGGAGAGCAAAGCGCACTGCATTGGGGCAGCAAGATGTAAGTGTAAGCTTTCAACCGAGCAAGACACAATTCTGTCCCAAGCGAGCAAAGAGCCTTCGTTCGTTGCTCTACGCTCTACTGAGCTTGATAATCCGATTGAGGGAATGATCGAAATGCACACGCTCCAACCCATTCCGCCCACTTCCACTGAACTGGGAAATCTCATTAGCCATGGCAAACAACGGGGTTATGTCACGGCGGATGAAGTGCAACATGCGGTGCCGGCGGCGGAAGAAGCTGCCGAAGCCCTGGATGCTATCTTGGATAACCTGAATAAGAATGGCATCCGCATCATTGACGAAGAGTCCGATGCGATTGTTGTGATTGACGAAGATTTTGGGAACGACCACTACGATGCGTTACTCGGTGATAGTGTCCGCCTCTATCTGCGGGAAATTGGCCGCGTGGCGTTGCTCACCCCGGAGCAAGAACGGGAATTAGCCCAGCGCATCAAGGATGGCCTAAAGGCCCAGGCCCAGCTTGATTTGGCCGAAAAACCGCTTGAAGAGGCGGCCAAAGGCGAGCTTCTCAAGCAAGTGGAGGTGGGAAAAGAGGCCCGCAAGGAGATGGCCGCTGCGAACCTGCGCTTAGTTGTCAGCATTGCCAAGCGCTACCGCGAACGCGGTCTGCCGCTGCTCGACCTCATCCAAGAAGGCAGTGTGGGGTTGTTAAGGGCCATCGAGAAATTTGATGTGGCTAAGGGGTATAAGTTTAGCACCTACGCAACCTGGTGGATTAAACAGGCTCTCAGCCGCGCTTTGTCCGACCAGTCGCGGTTGGTGCGCTTGCCGGTGCATCTCGGCGAAACCCTGAACCGCATCCAATCGGCGCGGCGCGAATTGACCCAGAAAGAAGGCCGCGACCCCACGGATAAAGAACTTGCGCTCTTTTTGGATATGACCGAAGAAAGGCTGCGCGAACTGCGCCGCACGGCCCAAGACCCGATTTCCTTGGCCATGCCTGTGGGCGAAGAAGCTGATAGCACCTTGGCCGATTTTATTCCTGATCCCCATGCCCTCGATGCCGATGATGCTGCGGCCAACGGCATGTTACGCGACCAAATTGGGGAAGCTTTAGGGCATTTGACCGAAAGAGAGCGCAATGTCTTGGCTCTGCGCTACGGCCTAGTTGATGGCCAACCGCATACACTGGAAGAGGTCGGGCGGCATTTCAAGGTCACGCGGGAGCGCGTCCGCCAAATTGAGGTCAAGGCCCTTAGGAAGCTGCGCCACCCGCGCCTCAATAAACTCTTAAAGGATTATATTGACCCCGTTTAACCCCCTTTTTGCCAGCCTCCCCGCGAGCTGAGATAACTCCATTCTTTATATGGAAACCCTTTCAGCTTGGCGGGCCGCTGGCTTGAGCCAGCGGCCCGCCAAAGGCTTTAGCCTTTGGCCCCCGCGCGCCAAAGAATTAAGGCAAAAGCTCCTAAAGTTTGCAAGCCAAGCACGGTGAGAAAATAAAAATTGTGCCCATTCCTTGCGGCTTGATCAGTAGAAATGAAGAGAGATTCAAGGCGGGCTGCACCAAAAGGCATGAAAAAGTAGAGACAAAAACAAGTCAAAGTTGCAGTGCCTAGTTCGTTGCGGCGAGTAAAAACCCAGCCCAGAAAGAGAGTAAAGGGGATAGCAAAAATGGTCCAAACGAGAGGCCGTAATTGAGCTTCACCGCGACTGCCATGAGTGCTGAAATAGTTATAAGTCGCCCAAGCAAGCCCAATTAGCGTTACAAAACTCATTTTCCCAAAGGTTGGAAAGTCAAAATTTGCTGTTTTTCCCGGCTTGTGTACGTTTGAACCTGTCATTTTTTAATCCTCAAAGTTCAAGAAACGATTGATTTCCCCGCCAACCCCGCAGCCCATAACCCTTCCCCTGGATTTTCTCTGCCTTCGGCGGCATGCCACAACTCCCGCACATCAGTGGCACGGCGCATTTGCCCAAAGGTCGTGCGAATAAAAGTTACCCGGCGCAAGCGGGCCGCGGGAATAGGCCTTTCCAATTGCTCTATAGGACCCAGTTCTAAGCAATAATAGAGGTTCTGGGCCCGTGGATGCGTGGTTTCAGTAGGTAATAATTCTTTTCTGGCCGCTATGCGATAGCGCAAAATTGCAGCATAATAGCGGACCGCCCACTTTTCTGCGCCAAAAACTCGCGTTTGATAGAAAGCAAGGTATTCTGCCGCAAGCTGGGCCGGCGCACGCGCCACAGGGATGCGATACCAGCCCTGCTCCTTTGCGACCTGAAGGTCACGGGTGTGGTTTATAAGCGCAATCAGTACGGGGGCCTGGTCGAGGGGCATGCTTATACCACGTGCGATTGAAGTTTGGGTGGCCTCAATATTCTTGTGTTCCATAGCTAAAGTCTCTTGAGTCCTTGCAACCATAGTTGCTTGTACAACTAACTATGGTAATTGAATCTAATAGTACACGATTTTTCTGCTTTTGGCTAGAATCAGATTTATGTTTGTATCTTTCCATTAGGGCATTTTTTACATTCGTGAATCAATTTGGCAAGAGGAGGCCTTTGCGGTCTCGCAGCCCGCAAAGGCCTCCAGTGTATCATCCTGTAACCCAGCTTTTTGAAGTTTGTAATTCAGGCCTATATGGTATAATCGAGGCCCACGAGGATTGTGCAAACATAAAGAGGATGTAATAGCTTATGGGAACATACGACTGCATTGTGGTTGGCGCGGGCATTAGCGGATTGAGTACGGCGTATGCGTTGCAGCGGCGCGGCGCGAAGGTGCTGGTAGTCGAGGCGAGCGCGAAGGTCGGTGGGGCGATGAGCAGTGAACAGACTCCGGAGGGGTTTGTTTTAGAGAAGGGCCCGAACACCATTGTTTGTGGCAGTGCCGACATGCACGAGCATTTCGCAAATTTGGGGATTGAGAAGGAGCTTATGCAGGCAGATCGGCAAGGCGCACGCCGTTATCTGCTTTTGAATGGGCAACTTGAGCTTATCCCGCTGGGGCCTGCGGGCGCAATCACAACGCGGCTTTTCTCCCCAAAAGGGAAATTGCGGCTGGCGGCGGAGCCTTTCATTCCCCGTGCTAAGACTTCTGACGAGAGTGTCGCGGCCTTCTTTACCCGTCGTTTGGGGCCTGAGCTTGCCCAGCGCGTGGTCGACCCCTTTGTTTCGGGCGTTTATGCGGGGGATGCGACGGTCTTGTCTATCCGCGAAACTTTCCCAATGATTTGGGAAGCCGAGCAGAAATATGGCAATATCGTGTGGGGTATGATCAACATTTTGCGCGAAAAGGCTGCCGAGCGCAAGAAGACAGGCAAAAAGCGCGTCAAAAGTGAGATGATTAGCTTTCGCGGAGGTGTTGTTCATTGGCCGCAAGCGATTGCGAAGGCTTTGGGGGCGGAAAATGTTTGGCTTAATTGCTCTGCCACTGCGCTCCAGCGCGTTGACCAGGATTGGCAACTTACTGTTCAGCGCAATGGGAAAGAGGAAACCGTTTCAGCTGAACGCTTGATTTTGGCTACGCCTGCGGGGGCCACGGCAAATCTGCTTGAATCTGTGGATACCAAAGTTGCGAAAGCGTTGCGCGAAATTCCCTATCCTGCGGTTGCGGTAGTTCACTTAGGCTATCGCCGCGAAGATGTAGCTCATCCTCTTGATGGCTTTGGAATGCTTTGCCCCTCCCATGAAAAGCGCGATGTTTTGGGGACATTGTGGAGTTCGACGCTCTTTACTGAAAATGCTCCGCAGGGCAAAGTTCTCCTTACTTCGTTTGTTGGGGGAGCAAGACGGCCATATTTCGCAATGCAAGCTGAGGATTCGCTGCTGGAAGCAATTATTCAGGAGCAGCAAAAGCTCGTAGGGGCTAAGGGCCAACCAGTTTTCAAGCGGGTAACGCAGTGGCAAAGTGCAATTCCGCAATATGTTGCGGGCCATACTGAGCGAATGGCGCAGGTCAATCGGCTGGAAGCGATGTGGTCTGGGCTTTACATCGTTAGCAATTACCGCGATGGCGTGAGTGTTGAGAAATGTTGGCATAAGGGTAATGAGCTTGGCCAACGAATTCCCTTTTCCAAACCAGCTTCTTGACAAGTGATTTAATCTACTAAAAAGAAAAGGGCGAGACTTTCTTTTGCAAGGAATTAACAAGAAAACTCTGCGGCAAAAGCTGCAAAAGCAACGCGCTGCTTTGGCAGATCGGCCTCTAAAAAGCGAGGTTATCTGTCAGACCTTGCTTAATCTTCCTCTCTATCAAGCCGCCAAAGTAATTCATTGCTATTTGCCAATGCGTTCAGAAGTAGATACTCGTCCTTTTCTTACTTCAGCCTTAGCACAAGGGAAGAAAATCGTTGTTCCCATTGTTTCAGATGAAGGAAATGAGCTAATTCATAGCTGGCTTAATACGTTTAAGGTTGAGGATCTGCAAATTGGGCTATTGAAGACCCTGCAGCCTCGTAACCTTTATCCTGTTTTAGGCGAGGTTTGGGAACTGGTAATTGTACCTTTGCTGGCTTTTGACCGTCAAGGTTATCGGTTGGGCTATGGGAAAGGCTTTTATGATCGCTTTCTCGCCAAGACTTCAAAGCCTACGGTTGGGGTAGCTTTTGCGGGCCAAGAAGTATTGAATATCCCCCACGAAGCGCATGATATACCGCTTAATTGGCTCATTACTGAGCGAGAAATCCTTAATATAACTGAGAGGTAGAGAAAGAAGCGTTTTTAACCAGTTTATTCACAGGAGTTATTATTTTATGAGCGAAAAGACTGGCCGTAAGTTGTTAGAACGCTATAATCCCGCTAATCTTGAGCAGAAATGGCAAGAGCGTTGGGAAGCAGATGCGCTTTATAAGACGCAGGATGGCGATGAACGCCCCAAATACTATATTTTAGATTTCTATCCCTACCCCAGTGGTGATGGTTTAAGCGTTGGGCATTGCCGCAATTATGTCCCAACAGACCTTTTATCTCGCTATTATCGCATGAAGGGCTACAACGTTTTGCACCCAATGGGCTGGGATGCCTTTGGTTTGCCCGCCGAAAACGCTGCTATCAAGCAGAAAACAAATCCTGCCTTACTGATTGAGAAGTTTGCAGCGAATTATAAGCGCCAAATGCGGCTTATTGGCACGAGCTATGATTGGTCACGTGAGATAAATTCGAGTCATCCCATCTATTATCGCTGGACACAATGGATTTTCTTGCAACTCTATAATTCTTGGTATGATTCAAGAGTTGATAAAGCGCAACCTATTGCAGCGTTGGAAGCAGAATTGGCCGAACATGGCACAGCAAAGCTGAATTTAACCCTCTCAGAAAAGGGAATGACGGCGGAAGAATGGCAAAATCTCTCAGCTTCGCAGCGACAAGACTTTTTGCGCCAGTTTCGCTTGGCTTATCGGGGGGAAGCGACTGTCAACTGGGATCCCGTAGATAAGACCGTGATTGCGAATGAAGAGGTTGATGCTGAAGGGCGGGCGTGGCGAAGTGGGGCTTTGGTCGAGCGCAAAGTCTTAAAACAGTGGTTTTTTCGCATCACGGCCTATGCAGAAAGACTTTCCCGCGATTTAGATACAGTTGATTGGCCTGCCAGCATCATTACGATGCAAAGAAATTGGGTTGGGCGCAGTGAAGGCGCAGAAGTTAGTTTCAAAACAGAGCAGGGCCGTGAAATAATCGTTTTTACCACGCGCCCAGATACGCTTTGGGGTGCGACCTTTATGGTTTTAGCGCCTGAGCATCCGCTTGTTGCCGAAGTAACAACGAATGAACAGCGTGAAACGGTTGAGGCGTATGTAGCTGCTACGAAAGCGAGTCGGGCGAAGAAAGTCGTGGAAGAGGAAAGAGAGAAAACAGGGGTTTTCACAGGGGGCTATGCGCTCAATCCTGTCAATAAGCAAAAGATTCCGATCTGGATTGCTGATTACGTGCTAATGGGCTACGGCACGGGAGCGATTATGGCTGTTCCAGCTCACGATAAGCGCGATTTCGACTTTGCACTCAAGTTTGGCTTACCGATTATTCCTGTTATTGCCCGGCCCGATGATTATGCCCGTAGCCGAATTGCGCCAAATATCTATCGGAGCGGTTTGCTAGACGCTTTGAAAGTTGGTGGGTTTACTTTTGAAGATCGAGATGGCGAATTACTAATTACATTAAAAGGGAGCCAAGCTAAAAAATATGCTTCGCTCGTGCAATTTTTCCTCAAAAGTGGGCATACAGAAGTCGTTGGCTCTGGTTGGTTAGTCATTTTCCCCGATACCACAATCCTTTTTAGTTCCATTGAAGCCGATGGTTTTATTCAGAAAAAGCTCAAGACTGAGCATTCATCATATATGAGCTATCTCGCAAGTATTCCTTTTTACAACGAAATAATCTATCATGCGGAGTATGGCTCACCGATAAACTCAGGTCCAATCAATGGTTTGCCTGGGAATGAGGCTGTTAGTAAAACGATAGATTGGTTGGAAGCGCAGAAGATCGGGAAACGGCGGCTAAACTATAAAATGCGGGATTGGCTTATCAGTCGACAACGTTATTGGGGCACACCAATTCCAATTGTTTATACTGAAGATGGTTTGGAAAACCCTCTAAACGCTGCTGATTTACCCTTGACTTTGCCAAATGTTGAGAGTTTTGAGCCTACGGCGACGGGTGAATCGCCCTTGGCCCTAATTGAGGATTGGGTCAATGTTTCTCTGCCCGACGGCCAAAAGGGTAGCCGCGAAACGGACACGATGGGCACTTTTGCCTGTTCTTCGTGGTATTATATGCGGTTTGCTGACCCACGAAATGAGCAGACCTTTGCTGAAAAGCAGAAATTAGCCTATTGGTTGCCCGTAGATATGTATGTTGGGGGCGCAGAACATGCTGTCATGCACCTCCTTTATGCCCGTTTTTGGACAAAGGTCTTGTATGATCTCGACTTTGTCTCGTTTATTGAACCCTTCCAAAAGCTCCGAAATCAGGGCCTAATCCTCGCTGAAGATGGTCGCAAGATGAGCAAATCTTTTGGAAACGTCATTACGCCCGACGAAATGGTGAAAGATTATGGGGCGGATGCGTTGCGCGGCTATGAATGCTTCATTAGCGATTTTGAGTTAGCAGTGCCCTGGAGTACGCAAGGGGTTGCGGGGATACAGCGCTGGCTTGATCGCGTTTGGCGAATAACCTTAGCGCCAGAACAAGATCAGGGCGAAGAAATCGCATTTACAGAGGCTGATCTCATCCGTCTAACGCATCAGACGATAATGCGGGTAGAAAAACTCATTCTTGATTTTAAGTTTAACTCAATGATCGCGGCTTTGATGACTTTTACTAATGCACTTTATCGGGCCCGCGATGCAGGTTTGGCTCATTCAAGCGCTTGGGAAACCGCGATTGAGGTTTTATTGCGCTTGATTGCCCCTGTTGTTCCCCACATTGCCGAGGAAATCTGGAGTCGGTTGGGCAAACCTTATAGCATCCATCAGCAAACCTGGCCCGTCGCTGATCCGGCCTTAGCTGCGGAGGATCAATTAGAAATTGTCCTCCAAGTTAATGGGAAAGTGCGGGATAAGATAACCGTTGCGGTGGATATTGATGACTTAACTTTGCAGAATTTGGCTCTCGATAATGAGCGAATTCGCAGTTTTATTGGCCCTAAAACGATTCGGAAAGTGATTGTGGTCTCAGGAAAACTCGTCAATATCGTTGTTTAACGGCCTTTTCTGCGCCAGCCCGAAAGCCACGCCAGTAACCGATGAATGCTCCGTGAAGAGCGGGTCGCGGTTGCGGGCTGGCTTTGCATAAGGTTATCGGGGAGTTCTGGGGGGAGAAGAGCTTGCAAAGCATGGGGCATAACTTCAATGGTAACTGGAGTTTTGCCCATTAAATCGCCATCTACCTGGACGGGAAGCGCAGGTTTAGCGACAATGTGGATTTTACGGGCGCGATAATAAGCAATTTCGGGGTCAAGACTATAGCGTTGGCCAAAGATTAAGACGGTATGCAAGAGGGCACTGGCAAGACTATCGCCTTTGATTACGCAAACATCTAATAAACCATCATCAATGCTTGCACGATTAGTGATTTTGACTACTCCACCATATAATTGAGTATTCCCAACAACGATTAAAAGGATCCGGCCCTTTATTTTTTGCTTCCCATCTAGGATCAATTGCACACGGGTTCCCCGAATAGACAAAGCTATTTCGATTGCACGCAAAATATAGGCCAAAGCCCCAAAATACTTTTTTTGGGTGGCATTAATTCCCCCTGCAATTTCAGCATCGAGGCCAATTCCGGCCATCAAGAGAAAATAGCGCGACCCAATGCGGCCCAGATCAATGGCTCTGGGCTTCCAGTGCAAGAGCATAGTGGCGGCGGCAGCGGGCTGCATCGGCAAACCAAGCTCACGGGCCCAAACGTTCACCGTGCCAAGCGGTAACGTCGCCAAAGCCGTATTGCTGCCCACTAAGCCGTTGATTACGTCGTTGATTGTCCCATCGCCCCCAGCGGCCACCACCACGTCGTAGTGCTGCTCGGCGGCCATTTTAGCCAGGCTTGTCCCCGCTCCTGGCGCTGTAGTGGGGCACAAATCTACTTGCCAACCTTCAGTTCGCCAAACTTCAGCGGCCAAAGTGAGTTCCGCTTCCAAAGCCTCCGATTGCCCAGCAGTCGGGTTAAATACAATCATTGCCCGCATAGTAACCCTTTATTTAAGTTTTGCTTCTCATTTTTTGAAGCACCCATTAAGTAAGAAAATGTCCGCGTGTGTTGACCTAATCAGGTAAAAGCAGACCAGCCTGCGGTGGAGGATCAGCGGCAACGGGGAGCGTAAAGGAAAAATTACTGCCTGTGCCAACAAGGCTTTCAACCCAAATCTGGCCCCCATGAAGCTCAACCAGGGAACGAGCGATATGCAAGCCGAGGCCTGTGCCACCAACCTGGCGGGTTGCGGTATTGTCCACGCGGTAGAAACGCTCCCAAATTTGCGGTATCTCTTTGGGCGCAATGCCAATCCCTTGATCGCGTACACTGACGATGAGCCAGCGCCCAGGTGGATGTTCTGGGGGTAGCTGGGCCGCTTCATAAATAACTAATTCTATTTCACTCCCTTGCGGGCTATATTTCACCGCGTTGGTGATAAGATTGATCAAAATCTGTTTGATTTTATTCCGATCCGCATAAACTGGGGGTAAGCTATCTTGCATCCTGATCAATAAACGGTGATTTTCTAAGAGGGTAAGTTCCCGAGTCAACTGGGTAATGACTTGACGCAGAGGCAAAACCCAACGATCAAGCTTCATTTTACCCCGTTCATACCGTGAAACACCCAGCAAATCTTCAACTAACCCCGAAAGTCGCGTAGCTTCATGAAAAACTGTCTTTAGAAACTGCTTTTGTTCCGCAGGTTCAAAATCGCGTTCAATTAGAAGATCGGTATAACCTAAAATTGAGGTAAGTGGAGTGCGTAATTCATGCGAAACCACCGAAATAAATTCATTTTTCTGGCGATCTAGCTCGCGTTGGTCGGTAGCATCATGAATTAGCCACAAGTGCCCCGTGATTTGATTTTGAGAATTGCGGGTAGGTACAGAACGCAGATGAAATTCTTGCGTTGGATTTTGGAGTTGCACGGTAACAATCTGCTCTTCAGCAGGGGAGCGCAACCCACTTTGCCAAAAGTTGTTGAGGCAAAGGGTGTCTACCAAACGGGGCAACAGAGCCTTGACCAAGTCATGAGGCAGCCAAAAAGATTTGGGGTTAAATTCGGTTAGATTCCAGGTTAGGGCCCAAGCAGGGTTGGTACACAAAACTTGCCCTTGATGGTCGATTAAAGCTAACCCAATGGGCAAATTCGTAAAAACTTGCTGAAGTTGCAGACTGATTTCAACCAGATTTGCAGCGGCAGGCGGCTCAGACAGCAGGGCCAGCGCATGGCTACTGAGCAACTGGTTGGATTCATTGGTTTCCATGAACAAGCACCTGGAAGTGAAATTAAACTCGGAAGCACTTCCGAGAACAACGCTTCTGTCTGCGTATGGTAGCAGAAAACACAACCATCTGCAAACCTGCCCTAAATTGACAAACAAAGTAAGCTCAGGTATAATAGGCAACGTGTGAGGGCCGCTAGCTCAATTGGTAGAGCATCTGACTCTTAATCAGCCGGTTGTAGGTTCGAGTCCTACGCGGCTCACCACAAAGCAAAAGCATCTCCCGTGCGGAGGTGCTTTTTTTGTTCAGGTGAAAACCTATGACCTTTTTGGCTTAGCCAAAAAGGTCACAGAATCCCAAAGTAGAACGAGAAAAAAAGACTTCTGAGCAATTTTCTCAGAAGCCTTTTTGCTTGGCGACCCTGGTGCGACTCGAACGCACGACCTTTTCCTCCGCAGGGAAACGCTCTAATCCACTGAGCTACAGGGTCAAACTTGACACGTTTGCTATCATACCACACCTGGCCTGATTTGGCAAGTGGGGAATGCACCCTTTTTGGCTGGATTCCCCACCCACCCTAAATTTTAGTCTTCTTCAGCAGGTGTTGCTGAGGGAACTTCCCAAGCTTCCGGCGAGCGCCACAAAGAGGAGAGAATCAACTCTCGGATGAAGATAAACTCTTTCGGGAGCTTATCATAGAGCTTAATGAAGAGTTCCTCATGCGACAAGATCTCCTGCTTCCAGAGTTCCCGGTTGACTGTCATCACTTGTTGGAATTTTTCGGGAGTAAAGGATTCCAACCCTTTCCATTCGAGTTCCTCGTATGGAGGCATCCGGCCAATCGGGCTTTCAATCCCAATGGCTTGCCCATTTGCCCGTTCAACAATCCATTTGAGGATCCGCATGTTTTCGCCAAAACCTGGCCAAAGGAATTTACCTTTGTCGTCTTTGCGAAACCAGTTGACCCCAAAAATGCGGGGGGGATTGGAAATTTGCCGCCCGAATTGCAGCCAGTGATTCCAGTAATCGGCCATGTGATAGCCACAGAAGGGCAACATCGCCATTGGGTCGCGCCGCACGTTGCCAATAGCCCCAGCGGCGGCGGCGGTGGTTTCGGAACCCATGGTCGCGGCTAGATAGACCCCAAAATTCCAGTTGAAGGCTTGATAGACTAGCGGGACAACGTCGCTGCGCCGCCCACCAAAAACGAAGGCTTTGATTGGTACACCTTTGGGGTTTTCCCAATCGGGGTCAATGGAAGGGCATTGCGAAGCGGGGGCCGTAAAGCGGGCATTCGGATGCGCCGCAGGCCCATTTTCGGGCTTCCAGGGCTTGCCTTTCCAGTCAATTAAGCCTTCTGGTGGGGTTTTGGTCATCGCTTCCCACCAAACATCACCGTCGGGGGTAAGCGCGACGTTCGTGAAGATGGAGTTTTCCTTACAGGATTCCATCGCATTGGGGTTTGAATCATACGAGGTTCCTGGAGCTACCCCAAAATAGCCATATTCAGGGTTAATGGCATAGATCCGGCCATCTTCGCCCGGCTTAATCCAGGCAATATCATCGCCGACAGTAGTTACTTTCCAACCATCGAAGCCTTGTGGGGGAATCAACATCGCAAAATTGGTTTTCCCGCAGGCACTGGGGAAGGCCGCTGCGACGTAGGTTTTTTCACCCTTGGGTGATTCTACGCCCAGGATGAGCATGTGTTCGGCCAACCAGCCTTCGTCACGGGCTTGCACTGAAGCGATCCGCAGCGCAAAGCACTTTTTGCCCAGCAACGCATTGCCGCCGTAGCCGCTCCCAAACGACCAAATAGACCGCTCTTCGGGGAAGTGGACAATATATTTGTGGTCTTTGTTGCATGGCCAGGGGACATCTTGCTGCCCTTTCGCTAAGGGCATCCCAACTGAATGCAGACACGGGACAAACTCGCCATCCCCCAACACGTCTAGCACCGCCCGGCCCATCCGTGTCATGATCCGCATGTTGGTCACCACATAAAGCGAATCGGTCAATTCAATCCCAATGTGGGCAATGTGGGAGCCTAGCGGGCCCATGCTAAAGGGAATGATGTACATCGTCCGACCTTGCATACAACCGTCAAAAAGCCCCAGCAAGGTCTTTTTCATCTCCCGGGGATCCACCCAATTGTTGGTGGGCCCAGCATCATTTTTACTAACGCTACAGATGAAAGTGCGATCTTCAACGCGAGCTACGTCGCCAACATCTGAACGGAATAAATAGCTGTTGGGGCGTTTTTGCTCATTCAATTTGATGGCCGTGCCTTCCTTGACCATCAAATCAAACATGGCTTGATTCTCTTCCGCAGACCCATCACACCAGTGAACCGCATCTGGCTTACAGAGATTCACCATCTCTTCAACCCAGGCCTTGAGCTTTTCATTCTTTACATAGGGCGGAAATTCCACAAAAACCTCCATTTTGCTGCTTCTTGGGAAAACTTAAAGATAACTGCGCTTGAGAAACCGACGCAGAAGATGACGGATGTTAAAAGGAAAGATCCGAGTTACCATGGAAGTCAGGAAGATACCCATCAATTGCCAGAGCGAAAATTTTGGCTGAACTATTTGACGTAAAACTACGGGATCATTGAGTAATAAAGGCGAATTCCCCGTAACTCTAAGGTTTAAAGTAGTTTGCCATTCTTTTTCAACCCAGAATAGATCAGGCATGCTGCGCTGAAAGAAATGGTAGGCTGGATTATGTTCGTACAAATAGTCAAATAACTCTCCAAAAGGTTCTGTTTCCTCTTTGGGATATAAAACTAAAGTTTGGCCTACCAAATTAACATACCAGCGGTGAAAAGCCCAATGGAAAAGCCGTTCGGCAATCTCACTGGGACAGCCAATGTAGCCCGCCTTGCTGACCCGCTCCAGTTCCCGCGCAAATTGTTGGGGATGATCTAAGTGTTCCAAAATATGTGAACAAATGCTATAGGCAAAAACACCATTTTGAAAAGGGAGATAATGCGCGTCGGCGACCACAAGCGGGCGATCAACACAGAGGTCGCCATGGCGCTCCGTGTTGTCCCTGAGATAGCGATCTACTAACACATCCGCTCGCGGATGAGGATTATCGCCACTCCCGATTTCTAGCACACGGCCTTTTGTAGGTGGCCTACAGGTTTGGTTCAATTCAAAAAGTCTCCACTCAAACTATCACGCAGGACTTCGAGGTTTTCGAGGGCCAAACCTGTGCCAATCGCTACACAATGCGCGGGCTGATCAGCGACATAACAAGGAACGCCTGTCACTTCGGTCAGAAGTTCATTGGCCCGCCGCAACATAGCCCCGCCCCCAGTCATGATCATGCCTTTGTCAATAATATCGCTGGAGAGTTCAGGTGGTGTTTCGGCCAAAACAGCGCGGACCGTATTGACAATCGCTTCCAAAGCTTCTTGAATCGATTCAGTTACTTCGTTTGAGTCGACTTCAACCGTGCGCGGAAGGCCCGTGACTTGGTCCCGGCCCCGAACTTGCATCGTAAGGGGGCGCTCCATTGGAATCGCCGAACCAATTTCGATCTTGACACTTTCAGCAGTTCGTTCCCCAATCACGATATTATATTTGCGTTTGATGTAAGTTGCAATCGCTTCATCCAATTTATTGCCCCCAACACGCACTGAATCGCTGACTACAATATCGTTTAGAGAGATCACAGCTACTTCGGTTGTTCCGCCGCCAATGTCAATGATTAAGTTGCCCGAAGGCTGGGCGACAGGAATGTTAGCGCCAATGGCGGCGGCTAAAGGCTCTCGAATGAGCCACGCTTGCCGCGCCCCAGCGGCCAAACCCGCATCCCGCACGGCCCGCATTTCGACGCTTGTCACCCCCGCAGGAATACAGATCATCACTTCGGGTTTGCTAATCCGAAACCGCCCACAAGCGCGCCCAATAAAGTATTTGAGCATCGCTTCGGTCACGACATAATCTGCAATTACTCCATTTCGCATCGGGCGGACAACTTCAATGCTTTCTGGCTCGCGGCCCAGCATAGCCAACGCATCTGCGCCCACCGCCCGAATTCGGCTATTCCGTGTTGAAAGAGCGACAACCGAAGGCTCGGCAATCACAATCCCTTTGCCCTTGACATAGACAAGAACATTTGCTGTGCCAAGGTCAATTCCTATCTTTTGCCCCATAGTTTCAGTTCTACTACCGATAAATTTAAGCTAGAAATTGCTAACTAAAGCTAACAAGCTCTAACAAAGCACGATTAAGTGGTGTTCCCCGTGGGCCGCATTGTAACACAAACATGCAAGGCGTTCAAATCCTTGGCCACTTGGGAAAGAGAGTGTTTCGCTACATTTTGCGCCGAATACGCCGCGACTGGGCCACTTTCAGGCGAGTCAAAGCACGGTACAAATCACCTCTTAATTCAGCAACTTTGTGGGGGTCTTTTTGCTGTTGGATGCGTTCTTCAGCCATGCGCCGAGCGCGTTCCGCCCGTGCTTCATCAATCTCATCCGCCCGCTCAATGGTGTCAGCCAAAATCATCACGCGGGTGGGCAAAACTTCCATAAAGCCCCCAGAGACCGCAAACCCAGTGCGTTCCCCATCTTTAATAATGTCTAATTCGCCCGTAGCCAAAATGGTGATTAACGCGCAGTGGCGGGGCAAAACCCCAATTTGCCCATCTTTAGTGGGCACATTGATCTGGTCAACATCTTCAGAAAGCGCAGTCTTCTCGGCTGTAACAATTTCTAAATGAATTGGCATCGGTCTTTATCCTTCCTTTAACAGAGTAAGGAAGAGAATTGGCACAAAGGACGCATTAAACTCGCTCTATCCCTTGTGCCAACCCGCTAAAGTTGTTCTTTGCTACTTATGACTGGCCTCAAAATCGGCGATAACTTCGTCAAGCGAACCTTGCATAAAGAAAAGTTGCTCTGGGATATGATCGGCTTCGCCCGCCAGCACGCGAGCAAAACTCCTGACAGTCTCGCTAATCGGCACATACTTCCCGGCTCGCCCCGTGAATTGCTGGGCTACCGTGAAGGGCTGGCTAAAGAACCGCTCGATCTTGCGGGCCCGTTGCACCATCAACTTATCTTCATCGCTTAATTCTTCAATCCCTAAGATCGCAATAATATCTTGAAGGTCTTTGTAACGTTGAAGAACCCGCTTGACTTCCTGCGCCACACGATAATGTTCAATTCCAACGATGTTTGGATCAAGGATGCGGCTGGTCGAAGTCAAGGGATCAACCGCAGGATAGATTCCCTTTTCTGAAATGCCCCGCTCCAATGTAATTGTGGCATCAAGGTGGGCAAAAGTTGTCGCGGGGGCAGGGTCAGTATAATCGTCGGCGGGCACATAGACCGCTTGCATCGAAGTAATGGAGCCGCGCTTGGTAGACGTAATGCGCTCTTGCAATTCGCCCATTTCTGTGCCAAGGGTGGGTTGATAGCCGACTTGCGAAGGCATCCGCCCTAATAAGGAGGAAACTTCCGACCCAGCCTGCACAAAGCGAAAGATATTATCAATAAACAACAATACGTCTTTGCCTTCGTCGCGGAAATATTCAGCCATCGTTAAAGCCGTCAGCCCTACGCGCATCCGCGCTCCTGGGGGTTCATTCATTTGGCCAAAAACCATGACTGTTTTGTCGAAAACGGTTGTATTTTCATCAATGCGCGATTCCCGCATTTCGTGAATTAGGTCATTTCCTTCCCGTGAACGCTCACCGACTCCTGCAAAAACCGAAAAACCCGATTGCTCTTTAGCGATATTGGCAATAAGTTCTTGAATAACCACGGTTTTGCCGACTCCCGCTCCACCGAAAATGGCAGTTTTGCCGCCACGGGTGAAGGGCGCAACCAGGTCAATCACCTTAATCCCGGTCTCGAAAATTTGGGCTTTAGTTTCTTGTTCTTCAAAAGAAGGCGGTGAGGTATGAATTGAGGAATGCCAGGAAGTCGAAACGGGGCCCGCGTTATCAATCGGTTCCCCTAACACATTAAAGACCCGACCCAAAGTGGCCGGCCCTACGGGAACCGAAATTGGTTTGCCGGTATCAATGACTTTGAGGCCCCGTTTCAAACCATCAGTGGTACTCATTGCTACGGCTTTGACTTCCCCATGGCCCAATTGTTGTTGCGTCTCGCAAATGAGCCGCTCGCCATTTTCTAAAGAAACTTCAAGGGCGTTATAGATTTCCGGCACCTGGTCGGGGGGAAAGGTGGCATTGATCACCACGCCGATAATTGCCGTAATTTCGCCTGTCGCTCCGGCCATAAAAACGTGCTACCTTTCTGCTTCGTAACCTCGCGGCTACCCTTCCATTAAGCTCAACGCGCCTGAAGCAATCTCACTTACCTCGTTGGTAATGGCTGACTGGCGCACTTTGTTGTAGGTCTGGGTCAAATCCTGTACCAAATCTTTGGCGCTATCAGTGGCATTCCGCATTGCGACCATCCGCGCACTATGCTCGCTGGCGATACTTTCCAAAATAGCTTGATAAATCTGGGATTCTACAAACCGGGGCAATAATTCTTCCAGAACTTGCTCTTGGTCGGGTTCGTAGGTGTAATCATTGCGTTCGCGCTTCGACTCGACGGGAGGTTCAATCGGCAAAAGTTGCTTGAGCATGGTCTGTTGCACAAGTGTATTGACAAATTGAGTATAGATTACATACGCTTCGTCTTGCTTATGCTCCAGAAAGTCCATGATCACATGGTTGGCAACACTCAAGGTATCCACAAGTTTCGGCGTATCGCCGAGGCGCGTAAGACGATAGGTAATATCAAACTGATTGCGCTGTAAGAAATCGGAGCCTTTTTTACCCACGGCATAGAACTGTACGGCTCGCCCCTGGTTGCGCTGTTCATTGTTAAAGCGCGAGCTGCGGCGCAAAACATTGGACACAAGGCTGCCGCATAGCCCCCGGTCTGGGGTAATGATGATCAAGCCGACATTTTTGATCTCTTTGCGGACATCTAACAGCGTATCTTTGCGCTTCCCGCCCGTCATGCGAGCCGTTAGCTCCCCCATGACATCCCATAAGCGTTCCGCATAGGGGCGAGCAGCCAAAACGTTGCGCTGGGCCTTCCGCATTTTGGAGGCCGCCACCATTTCCATTGCCCGCGTGATTTGGGCTACATTCTTGGCCGAACGGATGCGCCGCCGAACTTCACGGGTGCTGGGCATCCTGCTTTCCTTTCACAAACTCAGAACTCATAGCCAAAAGTTTCCAAAGCTCGCTGATAGGCTTCAAACGATGGGTTATCAAGTTAGCCCAAAGCACCCAAACTCAATTCCTCGCTGGATCATGCTGGATAAGTTCGAGCAGCGGGGGCTTGATCTAACCTGCATCGCTTGATTCACCCATCCCTACTCATAAATCGTGGTTTGCTTAAACTCTTTGATCGCATCTTCCAGGCTCTTTTTGAGTTCTGGGGAGGGAAATTTTTTATCCAGCCGGTTGTTGAAAATGGCTTTCCCAACTTCGCCCGCGTGCAAAAACTGGAGAAAATCATTGCGCCATTGGCTAACCCGATTGACGGGCACGTCATCCAAAAAGCCATTGATGGTTGCAAAAAGAACAGCGACCTGGTTTTCAAGGGGCAAAGGCTGAAATTGGGGCTGTTTCAAAATCTCTTGCAGCCGCAAACCCCGGTCAATCTGAGCTTTTGTCCCAGCATCGAGGTCACTGGCAAATTGGGCAAAAGCAGCCAATTCCCGAAACTGAGCTAATTCTAGGCGCAGGCGGCCAGCCACATAGCGCATCGCACGGGTTTGAGCGGCTCCTCCAACGCGGCTGACGCTGATTCCAACGTTCAAGGCTGGGCGTTGGCCGGCATTGAAAAGGTCGGATTCAAGGTAAATTTGCCCGTCCGTGATCGAAATGACGTTGGTGGGAATGTAAGCGGAAACGTCATTGGCTTGAGTCTCAATAATGGGCAAAGCGGTGAGCGAACCGCCCCCAAACACATCACTGAGGCGAGCAGCCCGTTCCAATAACCGCGAATGAAGATAAAAAACATCGCCAGGATAGGCTTCGCGGCCTGGCGGGCGACGGAGAAGCAAGGAAACCTGGCGGTAGGCTACGGCGTGTTTGGAAAGGTCATCATAGACTACCAGCGCGTCGCGCACCGTGCGGCCCTCAATTTGCACGCCGTTTTCCATGATCTCTTCGCCCATGGCACAGCCCGCATACGGAGCAATGTATTGAAGCGCAGCGGATTCAGAGGCCGAGGCGACAACAACAATCGTATGCTCCATGGCCCCATATTTTTCGAGGCTGGCGACAACTTGAGCGACTTGCGAACGCCGCTGCCCAATCGCAACGTAAATACAAACCAGGTCTTTGCCTTTTTGATTGATAATCGTATCAATGGCCAAAGCCGTTTTCCCAGTTTGGCGGTCTCCGATGATTAATTCGCGTTGGCCCCGCCCAATTGGAATGATCCCGTCAATTGAGGTGATTCCCGTTTGCACAGGGGTATCTACTGATTGGCGCGTAATTACGCCTGGCGCAATGCGCTCAATCGGGCGCAATTTACCCGTTGAAATCGGGCCCTTATCGTCAATTGGTTGCCCCAGCGCATTGACCACGCGCCCGATTAGCTCCTGGCCCACGGGCACGGAGATCACTTTTTCCGTGGAATAAACCTCATCGCCCTCGCAAATATTCAAGTATTCGCCAAGAATGATGACCCCCACAGCTTCTTTTTCCAAGTTGAGGGCAATCCCATAAACGCTTTCAGTGCGCTTGTCTGTAATGGGAAATTCTACTAGTTCCGAAGCCATGACATGGTCAAGGCCCTTCACCCGTGCGACTCCATCACCGACAGTAACAACTGTGCCAACATTAACCTTGCGTGGTTGGAGGTCTTTGGCCCCACTAATGATGCCCTCACGAAGCCGTAAGAGGAGGTCATCTGCTACTTTTACCATTCCTGCTGCTACCTTTCCGGTATTCAGAAGTGCAACTGTTTCGATCTTTTGAATTAGGCAGAGCTACCTTGCGCCAAGAAACAGAACTTTTCCTAGCTTGCAAAGGGTTGGGCAGGAAAAAAGCGGGTAGAGGCGCTTCCTCTTCCGAGGTTCCCCCACCCGCCGAGTTTACCGCCGTGTTGCCCTGCAAGCGTAGCGTATTGGAAGCGCGGTCTGCCTTGGGGATAAGCATGCGTGTGTCCGAGAGTCTTTCTTCAGCCCAAAGCACCCTTCCCGCTCATTAGCCAAACCCTAAGCTTTCACGCCCAAGGTGGGCTTGAATCCCTGACAAAAAAGCTTGCTTGCACAATGCCGAACTACTGTGTAAGTAAGGTATGTTGAATCGAACCAAGCCGCAGGCGGATGCTATTGTCAATGACCTGATCGCCAACGCGAATGACCAAGCCCCCAATCAAGGATTCATCAACCTTAAAGTGAACGGTTAGCTGGCCATATTGCGCTTGCAGTTTGGTAGTGGTGCTTTTTTGTTGGGCGGTACTCAAGGGCACAGCACTGACAACCTCGGCCTGGAGCTTCGCTTCTGCGGTGAGCAGGGAAGCTTCGAGCGCTTGGACGATCTCTGGCAGGCGGTCCAGCGAATTTTCTTGGGCCAAGGAAAGTAAGAAATCTTTTACTTCGGTCATAGTCCCTGGCGGTAAGGCTTGTTTGATCGCCTCTGGCTCACTGCTCTTAGCCCCGGTAAGTTTCGGGACCGCCTGGTGCAGTTGGCCCAACATTTTGGCGATCAAGGCTTCAGAAAATGTGTGTGCAATAGCACTGGATGTCGTTGCCATTGTTTGTTTGAACACCCTACAGGCTCTTCAGAAAGAGCTTAATTTTTTCGATCCAACAAGGCCAAGGATTCTTCAATTAGTTTATCGTGACCTTTGGCGGCCAGTTCTGCTCGCAAGACCTTGCTGGCGGTGAGCATCACCAGATCGCCAACTTGCCCCTGAACATCCTTCAACAGCCGGGCTCGCTCCTGCTTAATTTGCTCTTGAGCATCGGCCTTTAATTGAGCAGCTCTTTGCGTAGCTTCCGCAATAATTTCACTCTCGCGTTTTTCCCCACGCTCCTGGGCATGCGCCAAGATCGTGCTGGCTTCTTGCCGGGCCTTACGCATTTCCTCGTCATAATGCCGCTTGGTGTCGGCGAGTTGTTGCTTGAGATCGCTGGCATCCTTTAAGCTCTGCTCAATCCGTTGAGTCCGGTCTTGGAGCATGCCTAAAATCCGCTTATAAAGCAACACATACAGAATAGCGGCCATGACCCCGAAATTCAAAACCTGCGAGAGCAGTAAGGCTCCATTGATCCCTAGTGCTTCCATTAAAATTCTCTCCCGTTTGTTAGCCTATCGTGGCCCATGCTACAGAACTTTGAAGCCAATGAGGAACGATATAACTAAACCAAAGATTGCCAGTGCTTCGGTGAAGGCAATCCCCAGGAACATATAGGTTACGACTGTGCCTTGAATTTCGGGGTTGCGCCCAATCGCTTGCAATGCACCCGAGACAATAATGCCAATGCCTACACCAGGCCCGATAGCTGCCAGACCAATCGCAAGAGCAGTTGCGACTAGGCGGAGACCCTCACTATCCATTTTTTCGATTCCTCCATAATCCAAAGAAAGAACGCGCTAGGCTTTTCGATCAATTCGAGAACAAACTTAACTTAATCGGAGCGACTAAAATCGCATGAGGTAGTGCCAAAGGCAGGAGGGGTTAAGCTTAGATTCCAGAATCCCAAAGGCTTAAAGCCATTGGCTTCCTGTTGCCAAAAAACACTACCCTTCCAGGACTACCCACGCAAGAAATGAAACCTTAGTTTCAGACACAAAAAAGCCCCCCATTTTTCCTACCTAATGGTGGGCTTCGTTATGTCCTCCGCCGTGGGCGGTGACGGCCAAGGAGATAAAGGCCATGGTCAAAACAGCAAAGACAAAGGCCTGAATCAGGCCGACAAAGACTTCAAAGAAATAGAAAGGCAGTGGTAAAGCAAGCGGAATCAAGAAGGCCATTACCACTAAGACGACTTCTCCCGCAAAGATATTGCCAAAGAGCCGGAAGGCAAAAGCTAAGATGCGAGCAAACTCACTGATAAGCTCTAGTAAGCCCACAACAAAGCCCATAAAACCTTCTTTGAAGTTGAAGAATTTGCCCAAATAGCCAATTCCCAGAGCTTGGAAGCCCAAATACTCAATGTAGCAAAAGACGATTAGGGCGAGGGCAAAGGTGACATTCAAATCAGCACTTGGTGAGCGAAAGAAGGGGACAAAAACCTTACCCTCTGGACAGGTCTGCGGGCCTTCTTTTGTTTCAGCTTGAGCCTTTGCAGGAATCCAACCCTCAACAGGACGACTGGCCGCTAAATGAAGTTCAATGGTGGCCCCTTGATGCTTTGTTTCTTCTACCATACAAAGGCCAACTGACCCAACTCCTGGAATCAACCCAAGCCAGTTCGAGAAGAGAACAAAGAAGAAGATGGTCCCGACAAGGGGAAACGCTCGGTCAACATTTTCCCGGTTGATTTCACGAAAGGTGTTATAGAGGCTCTCAATGAGCCACTCCATCATATTCTGAAACCCCCGTGGGATAAGTTGAAGATTTTTGGTCGCGGCAAAAGCCAAGAGGATCAGAACCACATCAACGATCAGCGTCAACAGCAGAGCGTTGGTAAAAGGGAAACTTTCGGGGCCAAAAAGGCGTTCGGCCCGAACCACCACATGCGGTTTGCCAGTTGGCATAATCACTTTACTGAAAATGGCCAGTGCCAATACCGCTACGCCAATAAGGGAGTTACGGATCTTCGGTGACAACGCGCTACCTGCTATCTTTCTTGTCTGCAAGCTATGCAACCAACAAAGGTTCCCGGCGACGGAGGAGTCCTAGGTTGCTTAACAAAACCGCCCTTCTGTCTTCTAAGTCAACCTAGCTTGCCATAATTTCAAGGAAAAAAGAGTGAAAACCACCTTTGTTCCAAAAACTGTGAAACAACGAAATCCCGCATTTTGCCACTCAAATGCTGCTAGATTCTTGTTTCATTCTTTAGATATTTCCGTGCCGGTTTAACCTCGGCGAGTATAGCATAGCTATGCAGAAAGTGCAAATTAGGTAAGGGGTTCTTGCAATTCGCGGATTGCGCGCTTGGTATTGACCCAGACTGCCCCAATTTTGGAACTAGCAACTTTTTTATTGAAAACCAAGACCAGCAAGAAGCGCTGCAAAATATCGAAGCAATAGAGGTCGTAATTTGTCCCTTCATGAATGAAGAGGGCGGTCCCTTCAGCTTCACCTAATTGGCGGGCGACCTCCCCAGTGGTGGAGAAGCCCGTCGAGAGAAGGGGCAATAAGATCATGGTTGGCAGCCGGTCTACGCTCCCGACTTCAACTAGCACCATCCCGGCCCGGTCTGTTAAAAGGACACATTGCGGGCCAAGCTCTTGGGAAAGCTGACTCATAACGTTCCGAATCAAATTGAGATTCTCCGCCGTAAGGATTAAAGTTCCTGTTTCACGGCGGCGACGACCAAAGCCAGAATCAGCCGCTGGCTCTGCGGGCGGCAAAGGGCGACTTTCAGGGCGTTTTGGCGGCGGATTCTCACGGCTCTTGGTGGCCAAAGTGCGCGACGAAAGCCTGGAGCGTAAAGCAGATTTGTGTTCACCCCGCGGCTTTGGCTCTTCCTTGGGGGGCGGTTCCGGCTCAGGTTCCGGTTCCGGGCGCGGAGTGTTGACCGCCGCAGTCACCGCAGCCATGATCTGCTCTTGCAATTCCTCCGAAGTGACGGGGCCTTGCAGGCAGAGATAAACTCCCGCTTCGGCGGCCTGTTGGCGAATTGAGTCGTCTTCGGCTTGACTCCAGAGAATAATTTTGGTCGGCAGATCAAAGCTAGGTATGATACCTGCTAAATCAAGCCCACTCATCTCGTCGCCCAGATCCAGGTTGGTCAAAATCGCCATGGGTGAATCGGAATTTACTTCCCAGAGCGCCTCGTTTGCGGAAGCCAACTGTCTGGTTTCAATCGTGTCCCCTACATTTGGGGGGAGTGTCCGGAGGATTTCATTGTCGCCTGCAATTACGAATACGCGGTGAGCCATTGCCTTTGTCTCGCTTTTTCCCTGCTGCAATATCACGGCACAAAATCAATCTCAACCAAGGTTTTTCAAGATTTTTAAGCTAAAACTTCGACGGCGGTTTGGGGAACCCAAAACGGTGGATGCGCTTCTTGACTGACCTCTACGGCCAGGACACGGGAGCCAGAAACAATGCGGTAGGGCCCCGCCGAAAGAGCGCGGACCCGAGCGACTTGGCCCAGATGGGCAGTATCGAGGAGCCGAACTTGGGCCCCAGGCCGGAGCGTCGCTGGCGGAGGCTGAACTTGACCGCCACTACTGCGGCCTTGGGGGATAATCACCCGGGGTCGCCGGAAGGGCCGCTGCAAAGAAGTTAGGCCTTCAATTAAAGCCTCTTGCCCATCAAGCGAACTCAACAGATCAAAGATCGGCTTAGTCATGGGGTGAATCCCAAACCCTTCTGTTACCACAAGGGTGAGACCTGGGTCCGCAAGGTGCTGCATTTCAGGGAAGCGCCAGGAGTGAATCCCAGTTTGCCACTGACTTTGGTTGGCCCAGCCCAGAAAAGCTCGTAACTCTTGCTCCTCGATGCCCCCAACGATGATTCCCCGGACTTGCTCCTTGACCGCTTGCCGCAGAGCCTGGGCCGTGATGCCTGCGCCGCCAATCAAAATTGCATACGTACTTTTGACATCAATCTGCTCATGGGTGATTACTTCGGCGGGATCATAGACCAACAAGCGCAAAACCCCACTGCGTTCGGCTCCGAGGCCCAGAATCCCATAGACTTGCGAAGCCAGCGTTTCAATAATTACCCCTTCGTGGGGTTGCAGATCGGCCACAAACCCGCGTAAATTGGCTTTAAGCTCAAAGGACAGCGGATCGGGGTCGATGGCTACATAACCGGTAACGGTGTCTATCGCGGCGAGCACGCCCGTCGCGGGGGCCAAAAACTTTCGTCCGCCAAATAGCCCAGTGTGGGCAATTTCCTTCCCACGCTCAACTTTGTTGCCGACTTCAAAGCGCATGGCTCGGGCCACTTTATTTGGGGCAAGGCCGAGCTTTTGCGCTACATTAAAGAGACAGAGCGGCGCAGGGAGAAAAGCCTTGCCGACCACATCTTCGGGCTCCAGCCGCGCCCCCAACCGCACCAGAATTTCGCCGGGCCGGGGAAGCCGCCGCTCGACGCGCACCAGCGCACTGGAAATGAGCGGGGATAGATCTTCTGGGTTGTAAAGCGACATTCTGCGCTTCCTCGTCTTATTGAAAGTTAGAGCCTATTATAGCACAAGCCGCAAGCTTTAGCCATGTGCTATGATGCTCCAGCGCGAAGTTTTCCTACTGAAAGGCTCATAAGAAACATGATTTTTCCAGCTGCGCCCATGCTTTCGCTTACCGAATTGCAACTCCAGCGGGCAATTTGGCAGACTAACGGCTGGCGGTTGGTCTTCACCAACGGCATTTTTGACCTCCTTCATAGCGGTCATGTCAGCTATTTAGCGCAAGCCCGTGCGTTAGGCGACATCTTAGTGGTCGGGTTGAACAGCGATGCTTCCACGCAGTCGCTCAAAGGCCCCAAGCGCCCTTTGATGCCCCAAAAGGAACGAGCTTTGGTCTTAGCCGCCTTGCGTTTTGTGGATTATGTGACCATCTTTGAAACGCCGACAGCTGAAGCCTTAGTTGCCATTTTGCAACCTGAAGTCTATGTTAAAGGCGGAGATTATGCTCAAAAAGCTACGCTCATCCCTGATGAAAGTCGGTTGCCTGAAGCTAAAGTTGTAAAGAGCTATGGCGGAAAAGTTGTTTTAATTCCTTATCGGGAAGGTTATTCAACCACTGCGCTAATTGCAAAGATTGGAGAAACCTTTTTTGCCTGATTTTTAGATCAAAATGAGCTAAGGAGGAACCAATGCCCAACTTGTTCACCAAAAACACGCTTTTCTATGGTGATAATCTGCCTATTTTGCAGGAATGTTTTAGTACTGAAAGTATTGACCTGATCTACCTCGATCCCCCTTTTAATAGTAAGCGGGATTACATGGTCTTTAAGGAAGAAGGTGAGGGAGAAAACCCGGCTCCGCTTCAGGCCTTTAAGGATACTTGGCCCTGGGATGCGGCAACACAAGCGACCTTTGAAGACCTTTGTTTGAACGCTTCCCTCCCCTTAAAGAAGTTGCTTCAGACCTTCTACGACCTGCTGGGGCCAAAGCAGCTGACGGCCTACTTAGTGATGATGACTCCGCGCTTAGTCGAACTTCACCGCATCCTAAAGCCAACGGGGAGCCTTTACTTGCACTGTGACCCTACGGCGAGTCATTACCTCAAACTGCTTTTGGATGCAATCTTTGGAACGAAGAACTTTCGCAATGAGATCGTGTGGAAGCGCACGAGTGCCCACAATAATACCAAGACGGGCTTTGGGAAAATCCATGATCGCTTGCTTTACTACGCAAAAGATATCCGGTTGGTCTGCTTTAAGCCAGTTTTTGAAGCTTATAAGCCAGCTTACCTCGCGGCTGAATTTAAGCAAGATGAGCAGGGAAGGTGGTACAAAGTAGAGAATTTGACCGCTCCCGCAAGTGGGGGCACGGGGGGGAAGTTTTGCTTCCGGGGACGAACTCCTGGCCCTTCGCGCCGATGGTCGATGAAGGAAGAAGAGCTAGAACGACTTTGGCAAGCGGGGAGGATCAAGAAGGATCAAGAAGGTCGACCTTTGCTTAGGGGCCAGATTGTCTACCTTGAGGAGAAGAAAGGTCGGCCCATTCAGGATTGGTGGGATGATCTACGGCGCGTAGGGAATACGGCAAAGGAGCGTTTGGGCTACCCGACGCAGAAACCTTTAGCCCTTTTAGAGCGCATTCTTCAAGCCAGTAGCAATGCTGGAGCTTGGGTACTTGATCCCTTCTGCGGCTGCGGGACAACGCTTGTGGCGGCCCAGAAGCTTCAGCGCAATTGGGTTGGCATTGAGCTTAACCTTCAAACGGCTGCACTGCATCAAAAACGGTTGGAAGACCTGTTTGGGCTGTTCCCCCAGCGCGATTACGAGGTCAAATGAGCCTTGATTCTAAATGGTCTAATCAGCTTGTTGCAATTTGCGGAGGCGCAACTCACTGACCTTTATCGCGGTGCTAGATTGATCAATGCCAAGCCATTGCCGATTAAGCCGTTCCGCGACGACCACCGTCGTACCGCCGCCCACAAACGGATCAAGTACCAGGTCACCTTCCTTACTGGCACACAAAATGATCCGTTCAAGTAAAGCTTCGGGCTTTTGCGTCGGGTAGCCGATGCGTTCTCTGCTATTTCCCTGAAGGCGAAAAATATCAAGCCAATAGTCTTCAGGGACTTTTCCCTCCCTAGCCAACCGGCTTTTATGGCGTTCCTCGGCCTCCCCTTTAACCTTCAAGCCCATTAAGCCGGCCCCTCTCCTTGTTCGGGCGACAGTTTCGGAGCTATAGGGGATCTTAATGCGCTTGGCGCTAAAATAACTCTGCTTACTTTTCGCATAAAAGAAGATCGTATCGTGTTTCTGGGGAAACCGCTTTTGCACATTTGCGGGAGCAGTATAGCACCAGACGATCTCATTCTTGAAGTTTGCTTCGCCGAAGATTTTATCCAAAATAGCGACGCGAATATAAGCGTTCGCGTGCCAATCACAGTGTAAAAAGATTGAACCTGTGGGCTTTAAGAGCCGGTGCAGCTCCTGCACACGCTCTTTCAACCAGGCGAGATACTGGTCAAGGCCCCCGGCCCAGCGATCTTGAAAGCTCCGAATCTCACCTTCATCGCCCCAAACGACTTGATAATTGCGCTTAGAGAAGAAGGGAGGATCAAGGTAGATTAGATCAACGCTCGCTGGCGCTAGGCCCTTCAAGACTTCAAGGCAATCGCCTAAAATTAGCTGCTTCATTATTCTTGTTCTCTAGCTGTGTTGAAAGGTTCAGACCCTTTGGGCTTTGGAACCCAAAGGGTCTCCTGGTTCTGAAGAAGGTCTAGCGCTGAAGGAGGGGGAGATAGACCGGCCAGCCCACTGGCGCAACCAGTTGCTGGGCCTGCGCGATGGTCTTGCCGACTAACTGGGCAAGCGGGTGTGGGGCGAGAAGCTCATTCTTCACCGCTTGCTGCAAAGGAGGGCTGCCCTTTGCGGCTAAGGCTTGCAGGAACGAATCCAGAGCCTGGGTTAGGTCAGCCGTAACCAGAAAGCTCGCTCCCTTCCCCGTAGTCAGGGCTTGTAATGCTGGCTGCCAGAGAGCCAACGTTTGAAGAGCCTTTGTCCGCAAGGCCGGATCAGTGATCAGAAGGTTGGTGATCTCTGGGCCATGCTGCTCATAGAACGCGATATACTTCTGCCCCATTGCACCCTTCTTTAAGAGGTCGCGCACCTGGTAGAAGGTATTAAGGTCAAGGGTCGGGCTTTGGGTCAGCGTTGTGCTAAGGCTACTATAGCAACTCCCATAAGCCAGCCATTTCAAGGGACAGGGGCAAGGGGCCGTCAGGGTAGGGAACGGTGAAGGTGTAGGTGTCACCGTGGGTGTAAGGGTCGGCGTGAGCGTGGGAGTCCAGAGCGGTGTAGCCGATAGTTCCAAGTAGATCTCCCGAGTCGCGGTCTGTTGGGCAGCTACCGTGGCCGTTTGCACCGCAATGGTCTGTTGAGCTACGGCGGTCTGGAGGATTTCAAGGGTTGCCATTGCCAACGCCGTGGCGTTCTGGGCTACGGTGGTCTGCAAGGCGGCCATGGTTGCGCTTTGGGCTACAGCGGTCTGGGTTACAGCAGCGGTAGCCGTTTGGGCAGCCAGCGTGGCATTCTGGGCTACGGTGGTCTGCAAAGGAGCCAGCGTTGCTCTCTGCTCCTCTATAATCTTTTGCACCACCGCTGTGGCGGTCTGGGCAACACCCGCCGTAGCAGTTTGGGGCACGCCCGCCGTGACCGTCTGGGACATGGCGGTAGTAGTGGTTTGTGGCAGCTGGGTTGTTGGGGTGATTACCTGCTCAAACCCTGTTCCTTCTAAGAGGATCGTAGTGGAGGGCTGCTTGGCATCATTGCTGGCAACGGTCACCGAGGCCGTGAGGAGCCCCTTCTTCAAAGGTGTAAACGAGACCATGAATTGCGTACTCTGCCAAGGAGCTAGGTTGGGGTTGAGCTTACTCGTATTCAACATGAAGCTTGCTGTGTCATCTCCCTCCAGGGCTACGTCATCAAGTCTAAGATCGGTTGTGCCCTTATTCTCAAGCGTGAAGGTCAGAACCCGACTACTGCCTAAGTTGACCGTACCAAAGCTTGATGTACCCCCATTCGCAAGGTTGGTGGTCTCCTGCTTGAGATTGAGCGCGGAGTCTGAGAAGGAAAAGAGATGGACTGCATTCTCCGTTCCCCCGCTTCCAACTGCCATTGTCTTCCCATCACTACTTACGGCTACTTGGGCCCCAAACCCATTTCCTGCGGTGGTGGTGAGGCGGGCATCAAAGGTATTCGTTGTGGCCCAACCTCCTGTAGGCTTAGTGTAGACGTAGGCGGCCCCTTGCCTATCGTTAAAGCTATCTGCCCCTGCGATCAGAGTACTTCCATCTTTACTTAGGGCTAGGGAACTACCAAGGTCATCACTGTATAGCTCGTTGATATTCGTGAGCTTGGCAGTTTCTGGGCCACTTACCCAGCCTCCAGCAGGCTTCGTATAGACATACAAGGCATTGTAAGGTGAGCTTGCTACAATTGTTGCCCCATCACTCCCTACTGCTATATCCCGCCCATAACACCCTTTCGCATCGGATAAGGTAAGCTTGGCGGTTTCGGTTTCCGTTGTTACCCAGCCCCCAGCAGGCTTGGTATAGACATAGAGGGCTGGGGTACAATCATATTGCGCGCAGTCAGTATCAACCCAACTTGAGACCACAGTTGTGCCATCATCACTCAGCTTGATAGCCCAACTTACCCTTCCATAAGAATAGAAACCGCTGATGGAACCCGATAGCTTGGCAGTTTCAGTGCTATTGACCCAGCCTTTTGCAGGGCGGGTGTAGAGATAGACCTGGACTATATCAGCATCACCAATCAATCTTCCTACAGCTACCGTTGCCCCATCCCCACTCACGGTGATGGCTTTCCAAGCTGCGGTTGATCCGTCAGAGGTAGCAAGCCTGGCAGTAGGAATGCTCGTTGTTGCCCAGCCCATCGCAGGCTTGGTAAAGACGTAGACCAGATAACTCTCTACTCTTGCAAGAATACTAGGGATTTGGGAAGTTGCCACAATGGTCTTCCCATCACTGCTCATTGCTACGTCGCTCATTGCTACGCCGCCCCTTGCTACGTCCCAAAGTCTGGTAACCGTAAGGGTGGCGACTTGCGTCCAGTTCAAACCTACCTTGGTATAGACAGAGACGGCTCCTTCATGAGGTAGACCAACCGCCATTGTCTTCCCATCCCGACTCAGCGCTACGTTCCCAAGATAGCTAACCCCTCTGATTGGCAACTTAGCTTGCTGCGCCCAAGGGCCTACGATCTGCTCAAAGCCAACCCCCTTCAGAGTAATCGTGTATTGCGGTTGCGCGGGATCATTGCTCTCAATAATGAGCGTAGCTGTTACCACCCCAACACTTGAAGGTGTAAACATGACCGTGAATGATGTCCCCTCTCCCCCAGCCAATGTCCTAGTAAAGCTGCTGGTATCTAAGAGGAATTCGGCTGCGTTGCGCCCGACCACCGCTACATTCTTAATGCTAAGGTCAGCCAACCCCTTGCTCTTAACCTTGAACTGAGCAGTTCGGTTATTACCTAAGCTGATTAACCCAATGTCAAATTGATAACCATTAGTAATGGGAACCGTTTGCCCAGTGATAGTTGAGAGTTGGTTGACCATGATTGTAGGATCAGGGGGCGGAGGCGTGAAGAGATAGCTTGGGGCAGAATGGGATGCTACGGCTATCGTCTTGCCATCATTGCTTACCGCAACCCCACTGCCAATCAACATTGATGAGTCTGAATACCACAACCTATCGGTAGTATCTGTGTGCTTGAGCGTTTCCGTGCCATCGACCCAGCCCCCAGTTGGCTTCGTATAAGCATAGATTGCGGCAGCGCCAGAGCCAGATTTAAGGGAGCTAGGCGCACCTACAACTAGGCTTATGCCATCGTTACTCACGGCAATGGCTTCGCCAAGTCTACTGTTCTTTTGCCCATTAGAGGCTACAAGTTGAGCAGTTTGTGTGCCATTGACCCACCCACTTGCAGGCTTAGTGTAGAGATAGACTGCCCCGGCATAACTGCTGACGACGCTGCTAGTGTTGTTTACAGGGACGGTCTCAGTGCCGCAGGCAACACTCACTGCTGGGACTGCGTCATATTGAACTGGATACTGTCCTGGCCCAGGATCATTGTCTACATACCTAGTACCCACCACCGCAGGTGTAACGCAATAGCGGGGCTGGGTCTGATAGGTTGTTACCGTAGTGTAGACCGTTCTAGTCTTCCCAGGCGCACCTGCAAAGACTGTTGTCCCATCCCCACTCACAGCTAGAGCTGTGCCAAGGTTATCACTCGCGGCTCCATCAGAAGCAGTAAGCTTGGCCGTTTGCGTACTATCAGCCCATCCACTTACGGGCTTGGTGTAGAGATAGACAGCCCCTCTGGTGGGATAAAGGTAATTATCAATCCCCCGATTTACGCCCGCGACCACCGTTGTACCATCACTATTTATGGCCAAGGCTGTGCCCAGCCGCTCGCCCGCTGCTCCGTTTGCAGCAGTGAGCTTGACCGCTTGTATACCATTAGCCCAGCCTCCCGCAGGCTTGGTATAGAGGTAGACTGTCCCCTGCGTAGTATTGGAACTATTGGTAGAACCTCCAGGCGCACCCGCTATCACTGTTGCGCCATCTCCGCTTACCGCGACTGCATCCCCAAGGCTTCCTTCAGCCGCTGTGAGTGTAGCGACTTGCGTCCAATTCGCTCCAACTTTCGTGTAGAGATAGACCTCTCCATAGGTTGTGGAGGTATAAGTCTCGCTGGGCAGACCGACCACTACCATTGTCCCATCGTTGCTGATTGCCACATCTTTTGGTCTGCGCGAGTTGCTGATCTTGGCTGACTCACCCCAGCCTGCGCTGGTTTTAGCATAGATGCGGACATAGTCATTACTAAGTCCAACCAGCGTTGTCCCATCGCCACTTAACCCTACATGCTCATAGATCGCCTTGATTTCATCTTGCTGCCAGGGGACAACTTTAGGGGCCTTTTGGCCAACTAACCAGCTTGCTGACTCAGGTTTGCCAGCGACTTTGGAAGTAACCTCCCGCTTGAGAGCCTGCTCTTGTGGCTGGCTCTTGCCGAATGCTTGAAGCGTCAGCCCCAAGAATAGACCAACCAACCCGAACGTGGTGAGCAGCCGTACTGCCCAGTGAACCGCCTTTTTCCAACCGTACTGAGTGTCCATAATCAAGACTCCTCACACTGAAGATCAACGCAATCTCCATATTCTATTAGTACCCAAAGGAAGTTCTTTTTTTTTGCGTTTGGCGGATATTTTTGGGCAATTTGGCAGTTCTTCTAAGATCAGCCCGCCCGCCAGTCTCTTTACAATCTGGCTGGTCTCGCGGTGGCTCTGAACGGCTGGTGCTAGGGAAACTGGCAGACGAATTGAAGCGCCGCCTCAGATAAGCTGGAGCAAGGGGCCATACCATATATATGGTAGGGCGCTCGGCCAACCCAACCAGTTGGGCTGGGTAAAGTCAAACAATTAAGCGAAAAAGTGCCTCTTTCCAAAGCGCTTTGTTCACTCTTACTTAACAAATGAAGGAGGTTTGACCCAGCCTTTATGTAGGGCCCGACCCAGCCTTTATGTAGGGCCCGACCCAGCCTTTATGTAGGGCCCGACCCAGCCTTTATGTAGGGCC
>Ga0316612_1000035_pt1 | contig 53091 bp, 40 predicted proteins | sample MIS2016226_MG_FD_207676 | JGI IMG/M metagenome (GOLD analysis project Ga0316612, IMG submission 207676) | Microbial mat bacterial communities from Middle Island sinkhole, Lake Huron, Michigan, United States - MIS.2016.226 | ecosystem: Environmental > Aquatic > Freshwater > Lake > Sediment... | reverse complement strand
GTTATGGGTGGCTACATTGATCCTAATCTGATCGGAATGATCTCACAAATCGGGTACGTTATTTTATTTGGTCTGGTGTCGAGCTTTATGTTTTTCTTTAAACCGCTGCAAGCGACAATTCAGCGATGCTGGAAGAAGCAGGCTTCAGCCGCAAAAACAGATTCTGCTAAACAGAATCCCTCTGCATCGTTATGAATCCCAAGCAGGAAAACTTAGCACACCCTGGGTTATATGTTGATCCTGCGGGATTTTGTACGAAATAGACGGCAAAATCTTGCGGGGGATTCGGCCTGCCTTTGTAGAATCCTATGTTCTTGAAGTGATTGACGGAGGACAGGCCAGCTGCCTAGCCTCCGCTACCTGCTGCCCGCAAAGGGGTGGATGGCAGATCGTAAAAAGATGTTTATTTGCCAAGGTCGGGGGTAGCTTGGTTTCTTTTGGAATTCCAGCCCAATGGTGATCTTGCGATCTGGGTTAAGTTGCAAAAAAGCGGGATTGCAGTAGAATCCCACTACAAGGTTAAGGAAGATAAGGCGTTTCTTTATGAGGTTTGAATGGAATATCCGCCTCACACGCGCTACTATTTAGGGTTCAATTTGGTTGCGGGAGTTGGGGCGGTGCGGTTGGCCCGCCTGCTTGAGCAATGTGGGTCGGTGGAGGCCGCTTGGCACGCCAGCCCCACCGCAATGGCCAAAGCGGGCTTAGATGCCAAAACCAACGCGGCGCTGGTGCAGGCCCAGCGCAACCTCGACTTAGATGCCAAGTTAGAGCAGTTTTCTAAAGCGGGGATTGAACTCATCACGCTCGAAGATGCCACTTATCCGCGCCTGTTAGCCCAAATTCCCAATCCGCCCCCGCTTTTCTACTTGCGGGGCACGCTCAGTCCCGTTGACGAATGGGCCGTAGCAGTGGTGGGAACCCGCTCCCCAACTAGTTATGGCAAGGAGGCCACGCGCCAAATTGTCAGGGGTTTAGCGAGGCAAGGGGTTACGATAGTGAGTGGTTTAGCAATGGGGATCGATTCCGTAGCCCATGAGGCAGCCCTTGAAGCAGAGGGACGCACGATAGCGGTCTTAGGTAGTGGGGTTGACGTGATTTACCCTGAAAGAAACGAACAACTTGCAACTGAAATCATTGAAAACGGGGCCTTAATCAGCGAATATGCTCCAGAGACACGCCCAAACACGTTTAACTTTCCGCCTCGAAACCGCATTATTAGTGGTTTGTCGCTGGCAACCTTAGTGATTGAAGGCGGAATCAAGAGCGGAGCTTTGATTACATCTAATTTTGCCGCTGACCATGGCCGCGATGTCTTTGCTGTTCCTGGCTCAATCTTTAGCAAAATTAGCGAAGGCCCAAACAACTTAATTCGCAATGGGGCTGGGCTAGTAACGAGGGCTGAAGATATTTTGCAGGCCTTAAACATGCTGACAGTCTCTACGCAACAGGAGGTTTCACTGGCCATGCCCGATGACCCAACTGAAGCTAAACTTCTAACCTATCTTTCCCGTGAGCCACAGCACGCGGACCTCATCTGTCGTGCATCTGGTCTAGCGACTTCGCTAGTTTTATCTACGCTGGGGATGTTAGAATTGAAAGGCTATATTCGGCAAGTCGGGAATATGGAATATGTCCGTTCACGCTAAAGCAAAAGCCTGCTAGGCCTCGCGGCAAAGTCAGGCTTTCGCGCTATTTTTGCTTGTTTTAGAAGATTGGTAAGTACTGATCTATTTCCCATTGCGAAACGTGTTGCCGATAATTATTCCATTCTTGGACTTTGGCATCCAAAAACCGTTCATAGATATGAGGCCCCAGCGCATTTTGCACGACCTCATCCTCTTGTAACGCCTCTAAAGCTGCCCCCAACGAGGTTGGCAACGTTACCAAGCCCAAGGCCCGCGGATCAACGTGGAATAAATCCTCTTCCACGGCTTCTCCAAGCGGCAACTGGCGTTTCATGCCGTCAAGCCCCGCCGCCAACATCACCGCCAACGCGAGATAAGGGTTACAAGAAGGGTCGGGACAGCGCAACTCAACCCGTGCCGTTTGGGGCAATCCCGCACTGGTTCGCGGAACTCGCACCAGCGCCGAGCGATTTGTGCGCCCCCAACTCAGGTAAATAGGCGCTTCGAAGCCTGGCACTAACCGCTTGTAGGAATTGACCAAGGGAGCCAAAATCGCGCACATCGCTCGTGAATGCGCTAACAAACCTGCAATAAACTGCCGTGCTTGCTTGGAAAGGTCATAAGGGTCTTGCGGATCATAGAAAATATTTCTGCCTGTTGTTATATCTGTTAGATTTTGATGAATATGCATCCCGTTTCCATTGATTCCAGCCATCGGCTTAGGCATAAAAGAAGCATATAAATCATTGAGTTGAGCAATAGCCTTGAGAACTACCCGACAATTCACCATATTATCTGCGGCTTGTAACGCTTCGCTATAGCGCAAATCTATTTCGTGCTGGCCGTTAGCGACTTCATGATGACTCGCCTCGACATCAATGCCAAACTCCTGTAAAGCCTTGACCATTTGCCGTCGCACGTGCGTAGCTTGGTCAGAAGAGAGATCAAAATAGCTGGCTTCGTCATGGGGGATAGGTGCAATCCGTTTATTAGGGCCATATTTGAAAAGAAAAAACTCCAATTCAGGCCCTACTTGATAGACATAGCCCATTTCGGCTGCTTGATCTAACATTTTCGCTAAGACATAGCGCGGATCACCTGCAAATGGCCGACCATCTGGCGTATAAACACTACAAATGATGCGGGCCAACGACACTCCAGGCCCTTGATCCCATGGAATCTGGCGAAAAGTGCTGAGATCAGGCACTAAATACATATCGCTTTCCGCGACACGGGCAAACCCTTCAATTGAAGAGCCATCAAACCAAATTCCATATTTAATGGCATCTTCCAATTCTCGCGCTGGAATAGTTACATTTTTGACAATTCCTAAAATATCAATAAATTGCAAATTGATAAATTCAACCTGCTTCTCGACGACTTGCCTTAACACTTCTGCTTTGCGATCCTCATTCATACAGTTTCCTATTGTCTTTGTGCTATGCCCTTTCCTTAGAAAGACATAACTTGAGCGTTTGACTATTTTCCCTCTGCTCAATCACCTTTGTCTAAGCTGTTAGAGCTACAAAGCATCTCTTTTCAGGAGGCTTTTCTTTAGTTTTGGTTCCCTTCTGCGGCCCCTCAATCCAAGAGTCGTTTGAAGGAAAAGGAGTCTTTCAGAGTCGCCAACAAAGATTTTTTATTATACACGATAATGCGTCCTTAGAAAACATCAAATCCCAGGCAAGCAACCTTTCTTCCTTGTGCAAAAGGCCCAAATCTTTGCCCCAGTTTATGGACTAATTGTGTATAAGCACCTAATTTGACAAAATTTTTAGGGCCAGCTATAATGCTTTAGAGATTAAGCAACATTCCAAACAGGAAGAAAGACTCTTTTTTGAAAGTAAAAGTTCCTTTGGCCACAAAGAGATTAAAAACATGCCCTTTTTTCCTAAGTGTAGCTTAATAAGATATAGGAAGGTAATTTACCATGCCTGCATTTGAAACGAAACTCCGCCCTTCTTTTGACCTAACACTCGAAATACCTCGCCCGCGTAAGTTTACTTCGGGCTATATGGAAGTTATGCGGAAAACAGCCAAAGAAATTACCCATTTTCGGGCTATAGAACCCCTCTTGAAGTATGTGGTCAATGCGCTTCAGCACGATTTTCATTTCTACATCGCCAGTGTTTTCTACTATGATCAAGAGCGGCAAGTTGCAATTTTATTAGCTCAAAAAGGACAGAGCAATTATCCCCCGCCCATTGGGTTTTTGCAACCAATTGAATGTGGTTTTGTAGGGCGCACGCTCCGTGAAGGGGTAACTTTGTTGGTTAATGAGGTAGATCAAGCTCCAGAATACGTTTCGCCTGAAGGCTATTGGGCCGCAGGCTCAGAGTTATGTGTTCCAATTCAAGCAAAAGACAAACTCTGGGGGGTTCTCAATGTTGAAAGTGCTGAAATTGAAGCCTTTACCTATCAAGATCAATTAGCTTTAGAATTCATTGCGAATCAGCTAGGGAACACAATCTATAATCTTGAATCTCAGCAACAATAACCACGAATGCGTTGCACGAATGCGTTGAAGGTAGCGTCACGTTAATTCTCAAAATTAAGGCTCCCCTAGGTTTAGAAAACTTAGGGGAGCCTTTTGAGCTTCTTTAAACCAATTTCGTAGTTTTAGAATGGGCTAAAGCCCAAAATAACCACAAGCTCAAAGCGAGGTCGGGGACAAAATAGAAGTTGTCCACCAGGCCGTGCAAAAGCGCAGCCGTCATTGCGGCAGCAAGGCCTATTTGGAAAAATGATGCTTTAGCAGGCAGGACAAGCCGATAAAAGCGCAAAATTAGCCAGCTAAACACGCCTAAACCTAAGATTCCGAGCCTTAACCAAAGATCTAAGATCAAATTGTGGGGATGAGAAGTAAATTGTTCGTTTGTGCCAAGCAAGCTTGGGTCAATATAACGCGAATAAGTGAGCAGAAACTGATCGAGACCAATGCCCAAAAGAGGGTGATCTTTAAGCATTAGAAGCGCTGAAAACCAAGTTTTCAAGCGAATCCCACTACTTTCGCCCATTGGATTCAGTCGTTCTACGCTCAATGCTGCTACAATGATAATTCCCAAAAGCCCTAACACGCTTATTAAAAACTTAGGCTTGCGAATTTGTTGCCTAAAAGCGGTAAAGAGGTGAAAGCGAAAATGCAAAATGAGTAGTAAGGCCCCCAAAGCCCCAAACCATGCTCCTTTAGAGAAGGAAACGATTAAGCCGCCAAGGCTCAAAATCGCGCAGATACTATAGAAAAATTGAGTTTTCACTTTGCGTTTAGCTGCTGAATCGAAGGCCAAAGCTAAAGCCAGCGGCCAGACACGCCCCATTGCCAAACCGAAATTGTTAGGATGCCCATAGAGACTGCTCACGCGCTTTACGCCCTCCACAAAAATCCGATCCCCGCTAAAACCTACTTTTGTCGCTATTAAAGGGACAAGGTTTAGCCCCAGAAATTGTAAGATTCCGACAAGCCCAACGAAAGCCCCAGCGATTACAAAGGCTATTCCCGCTGCAAAGATAGGTTTTTCGTCGTTTTTGGCTTGCCTTTCGTAAAAATGCAATAAGCCATAAAAGAGCAAAGGTTCAAAAATCAACCAGCGCCACTCCCGTAAGGCGGGCCCTTTTTCTGCCGCAATTAGCACGCCGAGCGTTCCTGCAAAGAGCAATAAACCATAAGGAATCAAGGATAGAAAAGTTCTCTTGAGCGTTGAACGTTGAATTTTTAGCGAAGGCAAATGAAAAACCAGCCAATGAAGTAGAGTTGCGAAAGCTACAAGACTTAAAACTACTTCTTGAAGGGGGAATTTGAGACCTTCAGCGCGAGTAACAAAGCGATCATCCCAGATTCCTTTGGGCATAAAGAAGAAAGGCGCAGTAAGTGGCACAAAAAGAAGCGCAAGCTCAGGCCGCAGCATGGCCAAACCACCAAAAATCGCTAATCCCAGCAGCGTAATTGGTACTTCGGGCGTTACCCGATAGAAAATCACTAAGCCGATAAGCATTCCTAGAAGAATGCTCCAGCTTGGGCTACGTTTTAGCAGGCTATCAAGGCTTTCAAAGAGGATTTGCGTTGTCGCAGCTCCGCTTAAAAGCAATAAGCTGATGATCAGAGCCATTGCCAGCGGACAAAGCCAGGGAAAAGGTGGATTGCGGGCAATGCTAAAGCGTTTAGCGGTAAAACTAGCGGACGCAGATAGTTCTAAAGTATGTAGACCATCTTGAAGCTGGGGTGTAGTAAGTAGCTTCTCACCATTTTTCAGACTTCCACGCTCCGCAATCACCTCTTTACCATCAAGCACGACACTTTTAAGCGAATCAAAAGCCTCTGAATCACCAATCATTGTTGCTTTTTGGCCAACGAAACGCAATTTGAAACCATTTGCAATCTTCTCTACCGCAGGATGTTGCCAAGAATGAATACCCACGCCTGCTGCTGTTGGTTGACTCAGATAAGTTTGAAGTTGCGTATAAGCGGGCAACAATGTCCAGTCTCGCTTAACGATTGCAAAGTAAGGCGTTGGATCAGCAAGATTCGGTTCAAGAAAACCACCGTAGCGCAACATCCAAACGTTCAAAACCCCAACGGAGGGCCACTCTTGTTTTGCTCGCTCAATTTGGGCAATTAAAAATTGAGCCTTTTCCTGCTCATTGACAGGTTTTCCCCAAGTCAAACGGCGGGCAAGCGGGATACTTTCAGGCGCACTGTTCCAACCGAATTCGCCAATCCAAATTGCTTTTTTATCGCCATGAAGTTCCATTACTTCCCGCAATAAAACTAAGCGACTTACATCAGCACGAGTATCTAAAGGGCGTAACCAGTACCAATTATCAAAAGGCCGCAAACGAATATAGCGATGTTCGCTGGGGGGCTGCCCTAAACCGTAGGCTTGCGCCGACATAATATCAAAATATGCACCTCCACCAGCTTTATAAACCTGATCAAGATATTCCAATTCAGTCATTGGGGCGCGTTTATCTAAGCCATCAACGGGAGCAAGGCTGGGAAAGAGGATAACTGCCGCAGGATTCGCTTCTTTCGCCGCGAGATAGCCCATTTTCAGAAGCTTTACAAAATCTTCAGGCCGAGGCTCATCCCAATTCCATTCATTCGCTAGATTTGGCTCATTCCAAAGCTGGAAAAAACGTACTTTTCCTTGATACCGAGCGACAACTAATTTTACAAACCCCGCATAATTATTAAAATCATCAGGTGGGCCAGTCGAATTACCATCTTCCAACAGACCTTTTTGAAAATTCGGCGAGTTCAGGGCCACAGGTCGCGCCCAAGCAGGTGGCCGATCCAACCGCATTATCAATTCCAGCCCAAAGTTATTAGCCGTTTTGACGATTCGATCATACTTTTCCCAAGCTGAAATTCCTTCAGGATGCATGGCTGTCAAATGTCTGCGATCCCAAAAATCATTTTTGCCTGCGATTTCTAAATCCTCCCAGGGAACTTGCATCCTAACATACTTTGCGCCCAATTCTTTGACTAATTTAAGCGTTTTCGTTACAACTTCCATTTCAGGCTCAAGATGCAAATTGTAGAGATTGACCCCAACTTGTGGGCCATCAGTCCAGGGAATCGGCGTGCTTTCCAGAGAAGGGGTGAAGGTAATTCCTCGATTTAGCGCATTATCCTGCCAGATAAGTAGCCCCAAAAGAAGCAGCAGCAGCGAATCGAGCCAAAGAAGCAGAAATAAGTGGTACAAGGGTTTTTGCGGCCAGGGAAATTTAGGTTTTTTCACAGAATCAACATTCCTCTTGCTTTGTTCAAACAGCGAAAAACTCAGCTTTGCGCTGCCCATTATAGCACGGGTTGCAAAGGTGTTATAATGGGAACGACAAAAAATCCGCTAGTAAGGAGTATAGTCAATGCAGAACGCAGCGCTGATTGCTTTAGAGCAGCAGTATGAAGTAGGAACTTACGCTAAACGCCCCGTTGCGCTTGTGCGGGGGGAAGGGGCCCGGCTTTGGGACGCGGAAGGTAAGAGCTACATTGATTGCGTGGGAGGACAAGGGTCTGCTAACCTTGGCCACTGCCACCCGACCATCGTCGCGGCCCTTCAGGCCCAAGCAGCTAACCTTCTCTCTTGCCCAGAGATTTTCCCTAATGACCAAAGGGCCGCATACTTAGCAGAAGTAGCGCAAGTTTTACCCTTTCCTGCTCGCTTCTTCTTCACCAACAGCGGCGCAGAAGCTGTGGAAGGGGGCCTCAAATTTGCTCGCCTTCTGACGGGAAGGAAGGGCATCATCGCCACCAAACGGGGCTTCCATGGTCGTACCTTTGGGGCCTTGAGCGCGACTTGGGAACCAAAGTATCGAGAACCTTTTGAACCTCTTGTCCCTTGTTTCTCCCACGTTGCTTACAACAACTTGTCCGCCCTTGCCGAAGCGGTAACGGAGGAAACGGCGGCGGTTTTGGTCGAACCCGTGCAAGGTGAAGGGGGCGTGCGCCCTGCCGACCTTGGCTACTTAGAAGGGGTACGGCGAATCTGTGATGAGCGGGGAGCGTTGCTTCTTCTGGATGAAATTCAGACGGGGTTTGGCCGAACGGGGAAGCTCTTTGCGCTGGAGCATAGCGGAGTTGTCCCTGACATCTTACTTCTAGCCAAAAGTATTGCGGCAGGCCTTCCAATGGGTTTGATTGCCCTTCACGCCAAGCACGGCCCCCTTCAACCTGGTACACACGGTACGACCTTTGGGGGCAACCCTTTGGTTTGCGCGGTAGCAAGGGCCGCTTTGAAGGTGCAAATTGAAGAGGATTTGCCCCGCCAAGCTTCTGAGAAGGGGGAATGGTTTTTGGCAAAGCTGCGGGCTATTACTTCTCCTCAAATTCGAGAAGTACGCGGGTTAGGCCTTCTTGTCGGTTTGGAATTGAAGGGAAGGGTACAACCTTTCCTTACTTCTCTGCTGGAACGGGGGGTTTTAGCGCTCCCTGCGGGGGCGAACGTCTTACGCTTCCTTCCCCCCTTAGTGATCAGCTACGAAGATTTGCAGACCGTTGTCACAACAATTGAGGAAGTAGTCCGTTAAGTATTATTTTAGAAGGTAAGGAAGCTTTCAATGGATGAGCATTTAGCGACCTTGCAGGAAATGCGGGAAAAAGCTCGCTTAGGTGGAGGGGCAAACCGCATTGAGCAGCAGCATGAGCGGGGCAAACTTACGGCCAGAGAACGCATTTCGCTTTTACTTGATACGGATTCGTTTCAAGAACTAGGGGCCTTTGCGACTCACACGATAACTGATTTTGAAATGGCGGAACAACGTTATCTTGGCGATGGCGTGGTAACGGGTTTTGGGCGCATCAACGGGCGCGAAGTAGGTCTTTTTGCCCAAGATTTTACAGTGCTGGGCGGTTCTTTCTCAGAGGTTCAAGCCAATAAAATCTGTCGAATGCTTGATTTGGCTCTTGAAAACGGTGTTCCCGTGATTGGTTTGAACGATTCAGGTGGAGCCAGAATCCAGGAAGGGGTCCGAAGTCTAGCGGCTTACGGCGAAATGTTTACCCGCAATGTGTTAGCTTCGGGCGTGATTCCGCAAATCTCCGTGATGTTAGGGCCGTGTGCTGGCGGATCTGTCTATTCTCCCGCTTTAACTGATTTTGTGATAATGACTCAACAGACCAGCTTTATGGTTTGTACAGGCCCAGAGGTTGTTAAAGCGGTAACAGGCGAGGATGTAACTTTACAGGAGTTAGGTGGCTCTTTTGTCCACAATACGTCAAGCGGCGTAGCTCATTTTCTCGCTGCTGATGAGCCAAAGGCGCTGGAGCTTGTTAAGCATCTTTTGAGCTATTTGCCCCAAAATAACCTTGAAGCGCCTCCCGCACTTCTCGGCACAGATTCGCCGAATCGGATGGAAGAAACCCTCAATTCAATCATTCCTCTTGATGAATCTGAGCCTTACGATATGTATCGGGTGCTTGAATCGGTCTTTGATCGCAACAGTTTTCTTGAAATTCAACCCCTCTATGCCCGAAGTGCGATCATTGGCTTTGCCCGTTTGCATGGGAATGTCGTGGGAATTGTGGCCAATCAGCCAAAATATCTCGCAGGTGCTTTGGATAACGATTCAAGCGATAAGATTGCCCGCTTTATTCGCATTTGCGATGCCTACAATATCCCGCTTACAACTTTTGTAGATAGCCCAGGCTTTATGCCAGGCGTGGCTGCTGAACATCATGGGGCGATTCGGCATGGGGCTAAAGTGATTTTTGCCTATTGCGAAGCAACGGTTCCTAAGATTTCAGTCGTTATACGCAAGGCCATTGGGGGAGCTTACATTGCAATGAGTTCTAAACAGATGCGAGGCGATATTGTCTATGCTTGGCCGACGGCCCAAATCGCAGTTTTAGGGGCAGAAGGGGCTATCCGTATTTTGCGGCGACGTGAATTAGCGCAAGCCGCTGATCCTCAAGCCTTAGAGCAGAAATTCGTGCAGGAATATCGCCAAAAATTCGCAAATCCCTATAGTGCAGCGCAGGCGGGCCAAGTTGACGAAATCATTGAACCCCGCGAGACTCGCCCGCGCCTTATTCGGGCCCTAGAGCTTTTGCGGAATAAAGTTCAGCAAAACCCTCCAAAGAAACATGCTCTAATGCCTATGTAGGCTTTAGATCGCTGCTTCGGTCTCTTTCTTTGCGTTCAAAACCAGAAAACTATCTTCCAAAACCGTTGCGGCAAGTGGAAGAATTGGCACAAGCGATAAATGGTAAGTTTCGGCTGCTTTGCCCTTTAGGCCCAGAACTTTGTGGCCGAAGAGCAGCAGCAAAGGTAAAGAGGCAGGAATCGCCCCAATTGTCGCCAACCGGGCTAACCATCGTTCGCGTTGCAGCCAGCCTAAAACTAATTGAATGAGGGAGACAATGCTCAAAGTGTTGAAAATCAGGCGACAATGTTCGCTGGTTGACTCGTTACGTAAGCTCAGATAGGGGATTTTGGGCCAGAATTGCCGCGAATTACCGTGTAAAATGACCATCACGATGATGTTGAGGAGAATAAATAGTCCTTTTTGCGATTGTGAAGCTTTCATTAGTCAAATCCTTTCGTTTACCTTCAGATTGATGGCGCTAGACAATTATAGCATAATTAGCCAAAAGAGTCTTTTGTCCATTGGTTGCATCAAGGGGCTAACCATGCTATAATCGGGCCATTCGGGGCAGCAAAGGGCTGCCTTCTTAGATTTTCTTTCTGCTCTGCCACGCTCTCGGCTCCGCAGCACGGGAGCTTATAAAACAAATGAGCAGAGCTTAAACCATAGGAGGACTTGCGTGCGGGAACGCCAACGGGATTATGAGTTAGTTTTTGTCATCAGCCCCCTTCACTTTAATGATGAAGCTACCGCGGCGGTGATTCAACGGATTCAGCAGAGTATTGAGGCTGAAGGTGGCGAAATCGTCGTAAAAAGTTGCAACCCTCCCTGGGGGCGGCGACGGTTGGCCTATCCAATTCGGGCTTATGCGGGGGGCGAATCCAGTCGCCGCAGCTTTCATGAAGGCTTCTATGTCTTTTTTCAATTTAAGCTGCAAGCCGCCAAAGTGATCGAAGTCGAGCGAACCATCAAACTCAGTGATGCAATTTTGCGCTATTTGATAACGGTTGTAGAACATAAGGCTAAAGTTGTTCCTGCTGAGAATCTTGCAGATTTTGAAGAACTTGAAGCTCCAATTGATGCCAAAGATGCTGAAGGCTTGGAAGAAGAAGCGGTAGAAGAGCCTGAATAAACTTAAAATCTCTTTTGCCTAGGAATTTACCCTGCGCCTGAATACGAAAGCTTAGTAGGCTAAAAGTATGGCGAAAGATTTGAACAAGGTAATGGTTATTGGTCGCCTGGGGACTGACCCCGAAATGCGGTATACCGCTAGTGGCAACCCCGTAACGACCTTTCGCGTCGCTTCCAGTCGCCAATGGAAAGATAGTAGCGGCGAATTACGCGAAGAAACTGAGTGGTTTAGCATTGTCACTTGGAATAAACTCGCCGAAATCTGTAATCAATATCTTAGCAAAAATACCCGCGTCTATTTAGAGGGGCGGCTCCAGACGCGCTCCCGCGAAGATAGCCAGAGTGGGCAAATTCGCTATAAGACCGAGGTCGTTGCTAATGATATGATCATTCTGGACAGCCGAGGGCCGCGGGAAAGTTTGCATGAGGTTGAAGAGGATTTTTTGCCCCCCCAGGAGCCTCCCCGCTCGGCTTCGGCTAGTCATCCTCCAGCCAATGATCCGCTTGCCAGTCCCCTTGATATTGGCGACGAAGACATTCCTTTCTAAGCCTATTTTGGGAAAGGTTGAAACGGCCCAAAATCAACGCCAGGGAAAGTTATCCTCTTTAGGCAGAGTTTTGAATTCAGAAGCCACCCGCTTTGGCGGGTGGTAATGCACTATTATTATGACAGAACCATCAAAAAACTCGCAAACGCGGGGGCGCACGCCAAAGGCTCCCCCGCCCAAGCCGAAACCTGTCCAAGCGGCAACTTCTGCCACGCGGGCAACTCGCCATGCACCTTCAAAAAAGCAACTTGAGACGCAGCGCCAAAAGTTAATCACGCTTGGCACGGGAGCCGCGCTAGGTATGGCTTTGTTGGCCCTAATGATTGGGCTTTGCTACGACCAACTTTGGGTTCCAAGCCAACCCGTAGCCCAAGCGAATACAGCTTTCCTTTCCCGTGCTGCCTATTGGCAAACTTACCGCGCCGCTTTGGCCTACCAAAGTGGGCTTTCGGCTCAATATGGGGCGGTTGATTCAGTCCTCACTTCCAATCAACAGGCGCTAACGCTTCGTAGTTCGCCCGAAAATGAGCAAGTTATCACGCGCTGGCAGGATGACCAGTTGCTGGCCCAAGCAGCAGCGGCTCGCAAGCTTCAGGCTACAGATGCTGAAGTCAATGCCCAAATCGTCAAAGAAATGGGTTCTCTGCTTCCACCTGTTACGCCGACAACAACTTTAACCCCAACAAACGTCTTGACTCCTGCTTCGGCTCCTTTAACTTCAGCTAATTTAGTTCCTTCAACTTCGCCAACCCCAACTTTGCAAGAGACAAATCTAAAGGTAAAGCAAATTTCGGAAAAGATATATGACAAATATGTCGAAGAAATCAAAAAGGCTGAACGAAAAGCTTATCTTGCAAAGGATGATTTCGAGAAGGGGCTTAAACAGCAATTTTTGCGGTCTGTGTTGAGTGAAAAGCTCGCCACCGAACTTGTGCCTGAAGCAACTTTTGTACCAACCACGACGATTGGGCTTTTCCGCACGCGCCACATTTTGCTCAAAGTGCCACCTGGGGAAGCGCAACCGAGTGCTGCTACGCCAACGCCAGATGAAAATGAAAAGCTTTTTGAGTTGCGCCGCGCCGAAGCCGAAGAACTGGTCAGGCTATTGCGGAGTGGCGCAGATTTTGCCGCTTTAGCAAAGGAAAAGTCGGATGATCCTGGCTCAAAGGACAATGGTGGCGATCTTAGCGCATTTGACAAAGAGGGTCGCACAGTAGATGGGCAATCTCTTGTGCCCGAATTTGTCCAGGCGACTCTTGCGCTGGAAGGCGACCAAATCAGTGATCCTGTTAGATCTCAATTTGGTTGGCACATTATTCAGGTGGTGGAGCGCAAACCTTTGGATCGGGCAAACCAGCTAACTACGGAGCGGGACACAAAATTGAACGATTTGCTGAAAGAGCAACGGCAAAAAGGGCAGGTCAAACGGCTGCCAGAGCCAACCCCAACCCCGCTTCCACCGACCATGCCACCTTTGCCCACGTCTAAGGTGCTAACAGGCACAAATCAATTGACGGGCACGCAGAACTTGACCAATTCAATGACAAACCAGAATCCTTAGCGCAGTATAAAGGGCCTTGAAGCTAGAAAACCAATGAATCACTGGAAGCCCAAAATTGCAACTGGCTTGTGGGTCGGTTTAAGCCTTTTGCTTCTAATCGGAGTGGGGATTAGCTTCTTGGCCTTTGCCTTTGTGCAAGCTTTTCGCCAACCACCAGCGCAATGGCCTATCAATCTCATGCTTTACAGCGAATTGCTGATGTTGTTTGGGCTCTTGCTTTTGGAAGGCCTGCTGATCTATTATGTTGGTAGTGCGTTTACCCTGCATTACGAAATTGACCGCAATGGGATTTATATCTTTTGGTTAGATAACCAAGTAACTATTCCCATCTCTCAAATTGAAAAAATAGAGAGCGATGTTGCGGGAGCTAAGTTTAAGTGGCAGCCAATGCACTTTTTGGGCTATTTGTGGGGCCAGGGTTACACATCTGAAGGCAAAAGACTTAGTCTTTTTACGTCATGTCCTGTTTCACAAAGTTTGTTAATCCATACGCCGAATGAAGTCTACGCGATCTCCCCAGCGCAACCGACGGCTTTTGTCCAAAATTTAGAGCAACGGCGCAGATTAGGCATTGTCAAGCCACTTACGCCCAGCAGAAAAGCGGGCCATCTGATCTTTCACGCTTATTGGAATGATCGCCTTCTGCGCGGGGCTTTGTTGCTCACTTTTGGGCTGAATCTCTTGTTTTTAGGTATTCTGGCTGCCCGTTATCCCTCTTTAGCTGCAAATCTCGAAATGCGCTTTGATGTGGTGGGGAAGACAACTGAATTTCGCCCGCGCCACCAAACTCTCTTTTTGCCCCTAGCTGCTTTCCTTTTGAGCTTGCTCAACGCTGGTTTGGCGATGCTAACCTACCAAAATATTCGCATTGGAGCGCAACTTCTCCAGTTAGCATCGGTCTTGATTCAAGTCCTTTTTGGCATCGCGCTTCTTACCATCATTTTGCATTAGCGGATTCTGCTTTTTAGCTATCAGAAACCCACCTCAGTTAGGCTGAAGTGGGTTTTTTAACAAAACAATGCTTCATATCTCGCGCTATCTGCTCCAAAAACTCTTTTTGTTGATCTTTTCAATTGGTTTTACAACGGCTTGCAGCAAGAACTTTATTACTTTTTCCCCAACCGCAACTCCTGCTCGCCAAACCGAAATCGTGGTCATAACCCCAACGCCCGAACCGACTCTTTCGCCGACTCCGCCACCTTTAACAGGTAATTTCAGGCCGCATCCAATTTTGAGCAACAATAAAGTCCGCCAAGCAATTGCTTATTGTCTCAATCGGCCTCAATTGATTGAAAAAATCTATCCTTTTCTGCCTGAAAAACAACAGAAATTGCTCTTGCAAGATACTTTTTTGCCCAAAGATCACTGGGCCACCGCAACTGAAAGTATCACATCCACAACGTATCCTTTTCTGCCTGAGAAGGGCAAACAACTTTTGGAAGCCGCAGGCTGGCAAGAGCAGTTTGAAGGGCAACCGCGCCTCAATAGCGCAGGGCAACCGCTGGCGCTCACGCTGGTCGGAGGGGATTCTGAATTTGCTCAAACGCTAGAGAATGAGTTAGAAAAACAACTTTTCACGCATTGTGGTATTCAAATTATTCGTTCGCAGGTTCCCACGAGTCTTTTATTTGGCAAAGCGGGGCCTTTAGAAAAGCGAACTTTTGAATTGGCTACTTTTGCTTGGCGCAGTGGGATTGAGCCTTATGGACAGACGCTCTATGCTTGCAATCAAATTCCAAACCCTGCAAATAACTGGCAAGGGCAAAATTATGGTGGATGGTGCAACTCAAAAGCTGATAAAGCGGTAATTACTGCTAATAATACACTTGATCGGCAAAAGCGCGAAGAATCTTATGCGCTTTTACAGCAAGAATTTACCAACGACATGATAAGCTTGCCGCTCTTTCGGCGGTTTGCGCTGGCTGCCGCCACCCCCAAATTGCTTAATTTCAAACCTGATGCGACTGAATCATCATATACTGCAAATATTGCTGCTTGGCAAATGAAAAATGAGCGGCAATCACTCGTGCTTGGCATGCTTCATGAGCCAAAAAGCCTCTTTTCGCTGGAGGATGCTTCGCTTGCCACCAGCCTTGCCACCGATTTGCTTACAGAGCGAGCCGTGACAAGTTTCGCTGGGAATTATCAAGCGATAGCTCTCAACCAAGTGCCTTCGCTTGACAATGGTTTGGTAAAAATCCAAACTGTCAAGGTAAAGCCTAAAGAAGTTGTTTGGAGTACCAAAAACCAGACCACAACGCTTAATCCTGGGGTGCAAGTTATCAATAGCAAGGGCGAACCAATCACTTACACGAAAGGGACAATTGATTTACCGCAGCTTTCCGTTACTTTTGAAATGACGCAGGGGCTAAAATGGGAAGATGGAAACCCCGTTACCAAAGCTGATTTTGCCTTGGCTTATGAGGTAAATTGTCATTCTGCGCTGGCAGTGGCGAATAATCGAGTTTGTGCCTCGATTCAAAAGATAGATTTTATGAGCGATCTCTCTTATACCATTACTTATCTGCCTGGAGCCTTATGGCCAGAATACTTTTTGCCGCCCTTTGGTCACTTTGTGGGAACGCAAGCAACGCTCGGTGCATATCCTGCTCATCGGGAAGTAGACTATCAAGGTCAAAAGGTAAAACTGGCCGATCTTCCCTTTGAAGCCTGGAATAAGCTCCCCGAAATCACCGAAAAACCTTTGAGCTATGGCCCATATAAGCTCGTAGAATGGCGGAAAGGCCAGCGGATGATCTTTGAGGCTAATCCTTTCTACTACAAAGGTGAGTTAGCGCTAAAAGTTATCGTTCTGCAATTCTTTGCAAACGCTGATCTAGCTACAACACAATTACTGCTTAACAATATAGATGTTTTAGGGCCCGAAGCGCTCAACACCAATTCGGCAATGGAGAGCCTTTTCGCTGCTGAAAAGAGCGGCCAAATCAACCTTTATCCCTTTCCAAGTATGACTTGGGAACATCTTGACATGAATCTCTTTAGCAATTAGAATAAAGAACAGGCAAGTTTTAGGAAGAAAGGAATAGCGCAAAATGCAGCTAATCTCCAAACGCTCATTCATCGGAATCGGTTTAATGGCTCTTTTGGTCGCATTGGTACTGGTAGGGTGCATCAAACCCCCCCTTCCGCCAGAAGCAACAACTCCCGAAACCAAGGAAACGGAAATCTCGGTAGAAGAAACAACGACTCCAGAAGAAACTCCAACAGAAGCGCCGCCAGAAGGTGGCTTCATTCCTCACCCCATCCTCAGTGACTCGCGGGTCCGCCAGGCGATTGCCTATTGCACAGACCGCGACAAATTGATTGAAGCGCTCTATGACTATGTTCCCAAGCAGAAACGCCAAGAACTTAGGATGGATACCTTCATTCCTAACGATCATTGGGCTTTTACCAGCACAGGAATCATCACTTATCCCTTTGATCCTGAGAAGGGGAAGGAATTACTGGAAGAAGCTGGCTGGAAGGCGAAAGAGGATGGCGAAGCACGAGTCAATGAGAAGGGTAAACCGCTAGTTCTGCAATTGCACACTCGAATGGCAGACTGGACTATAAAGTATATTAAAGTTTTGACTAATGATCTCATTGAAAATTGTGGGATCAAAGTTGTAGCAAACCACACACCTTCCCTTTTCGATCAAGATGGCCCCATGGAAACCCGTGAATTTGACCTCGTCGCGTTTGCGTGGGTTGGGCAAGCTGACCCTACAGGGCAAACGCTCTATGCTAAGAATCAAATTCCATCCGACGAAAATAATTGGGAAGGGCAGAATTACATGGGTTGGAACAATGATAAAGCAAGTGAAGCGATCATTGCCGCCAACAATATGCTAGATCAAGAAAAGCGGAAAAAGGAATATGCTACGGTCCAGCAGGAATTCACGAAAGATATGGTGAGTTTGCCGCTTTTTCGGCGAGCCGAAGCCGCAGCCACCAACAAAAACCTCAAAAACTTCAAGGCTGATGCCAGTGAGTTTTCCTACGTAACCAATATTCACGAATGGGAATTGCCAGGAAAAGATACCGTGATTCTCGGCTTTACCCAAGAGCCTGAAGCCATTTGGCCCCTTATTGATGACCGCAGTGTCACGGGGGTCATCTGGGATTTGTTGAGTGTGCGCGCCGCGACAGCCTATGATTTTGATTATCAAGCCGTTTCGCTCAAGAACGGCAAGCTCCCAACTATCGAAAATGGTGGAGCCATCAATAAAGATGTCAAAGTTAAAGAAGGCGCTGTCGTTTGGACGACTAAAGCGACTACGGCCACGCTCAAGGCTGAGGGGATGGTAGAGGTTTGGGAACAAGGCGAACCGAAAGAAAAAGCTGGGAAAGAGGTCGGTTTGTGGGGTGCGGATGGCCAAATCGTCAATTGGGCAGGAAAACCGCTGAACATGAAGCAACTCGCCGTTACTTTTGTCTTTTCAAGCGGTCTCAAATGGGCGGAAGATGGGAAGCCTGTCACCAAAGAGGATATAGAATTGGCGAATAAGACTGATTGTGATCGCCAATCGGGTTCTACCAGCTATTCAGGCTGTGATCAGCTTGAGAAATTTACTGTTCTCAACGATACGACCTATACCCTAACCTATCGTCCTGGGGTTCAGCCCTCAAATTATAGTGCGGCATCAATCGGAACCTACGCGGGAACCCAGTTCACGGTAGGGGCCTATCCTGCTCATCGGCTTGTGCAATACGAAGGAAAAGAGGTCAAGTTAGCCGACGTACCAGCCAAAGATTGGCAAAAGTTGCCCGAAGTGACGCAAAAACCGTGGAGTTATGGCCCCTATATGCTTGTAAAGTGGGATCAGGGCCGCGAAATGGTCTTTAAAGCTAATCCCAATTACTACAAAGGCGCACCTAAGATCAAGAATCTGGTGATCAAGATCTATAATGGGGAAGCCAATAGCACTGTAGATGATCTCATCACGGGAAATGTCGATGTGGTTGGGCAAGAAACGCTCGGTGCGGGGGATGTGGTTAAGCGCGTGATTAAAGAGGGCGAGAATGGCACAATCAAAACTTACCCTGTCACGGGAGCCACTTGGGAACACCTAGATATTAACAGTTGGAAGAAGGTCAAAGAGTAAATTCTTGTTGCACAGCGCAGACTTGCAAGTCATTCAAAAGCTTGCAGGTCTGCAAATTGGCTTGTAAACCATGGTAAACTATCTTTTCTGGCGCATTCTTCGCTTGCTTGGGGCTGCTTTTCTTGCTTCTATCGTTTCATTTTGGCTCCTAGCACTTGCCCCAGAGCCACTTTTGACCACGAGGCAGCCTAAATGTCAAGATCAGATCAATCATAAGAGGAAATATGACCTTGACATCTATTTTCCCTATCGCTTTACCCGCTGGTTTGTTGGTTGGCCGAGCGGGCCGACGCTTTTCTTTGCCCCAAACGACAAAGTCGGCGAGATAAAACAACTAAAAAGTTGTAGTAAACCCCTTATTACCACTTTTGCCGATCTAACAAACCGCACGAATAACCCACGCGGTGTGTTGTTTTTGGATTTTGGACTTTCGCAGAAAATCCAACTTAATCAGCCAGTCCTTACGATTATTCTAGGTCGTTTGCCCTATACTTTGCTTTTGATGGGCACTTCTACCTTTTTTACTCTATTTATTGCAATGATTCTGGGGATTTATTCAGCAGTCAAACAATATTCTCTCTTTGATAATGTTGTTACGACCCTGGCTTTCGTCGGCTCATCACTACCAACCTTCTTTTTAGCCGTGATTTTCGTTCTGCTGTTAGTTATTCTTCCCTACAAAGCTCTAGGCTGTTCTTTTTTGCCCCCCAATGGCCCCTACGCAAATCGAGATTATTGCCTTTTTAATCCTTCCATTATCATTTCAGCAAAATCTTTCCTTGATCAAGCGCTTCATCTCATCTTACCTTGTTCGATCTTAACCTTTGTTTCTATTGCCGATTGGAGTCGCTTTATTCGCTCTAGTATGCTGGAAGTCTTAAATCAGGATTATATTCGGGCAGCATACGCAAAAGGCGTGAGAAAGGAAAAGGTTATTTTCTGGCATGCCTTTCGCAATGCCTTGATTCCCGTGGTGACACTGGTTGCGGGGATTATTCCCAATCTTTTTGGGGGAGCCGTGATCATCGAAACAATTTTTAATTGGCCGGGTACGGGGCGCTTATTGATTGATGCTTTAGGGGTTTCAGATTATAATGTGGCCATAGCGGTGCTTTCAATTACTATTCTCTTGCAAATGGTGGGTTATCTGCTTTCCGATATACTTTATACTTTGGCTGATCCAAAGATTCGCTTAGGTTAAGGGGATTTTCTATGACAGTTATTCTAGCAAAAGAGCTATCTTCGCCCCCTGAAAGCTATTCTTCTCTTGTCATTCGGCGTTTTCTGCGGCATCGAATGGCGACTTTCTTCCTCATTATTCTTTTTTTTATCACGCTTGCCTGGTTAATTGCACCTCTTGTGCCTTCAAGCCCGATTCGCCTTGCCCAAGCCTATTCTTCCCCAATGACTTCAATCAATGGCCAATGGCATCTTTTGGGCACAGATGAATTAGGCCGCGATTATCTAACGCAAATTTTGCGGGCTGGGCGGGTCTCTTTAACTGTTGCAGGCACGGTTTCAATCATTTCAGCCATCATTGGCATTACCCTCGGCTTGTTGGCGGGTTATTTTGGGGGCTGGATTGATGCAATTATCACTTTTATCCTTGAAACTTTCTCAACCTTTCCCCTTCTTACCATTTTACTTATCATCACAGCTATTGTTTCAAAGATGGATTTCTCATTTTGGCCGTTTGATCTATTTACTCCTTTACTCACTCCATTGATGCTAATCGAAGATTATGAAGTAAAAAAGATTGTTCCTGTTATTTTAGTTTTGGCACTCTTGAATTGGCCTGGAACCGCTCGCCAAATGCGGGGAATGGCCCTTTCAGTGCGCGAATATACCTATGTCAAAGCGGCGCGAGCGCTAGGTGCATCTGATGGGCGAATAATGCTTAGACATATCTTTCCCAACGCTTGGCCGCCCTTGATTGTTGACTTTACCTTGGGGCTAAATTTTGCTTTAGTGCTAGAATCGGCGTTGAGTTTTCTTGGGTATGGGATTCAAAATACCCCTACGTGGGGCAATATGCTCAAATTCGCTGTAGGTAAAGCGTATGATTACTTTTGGATGCCCCTTATTCCTGGTTTACCAATTTTGCTCTGTTCGCTTGCAATCAATTATATCGGCGACGGCCTGCGCGATGCGCTTGATCCCCGCTTGAAAATGGATTAAAAATGAACATTCAACCCGAATTGCTGCAAATCAAAAATCTCAAAACCTGCTTTTTTACCGAAGATGGCGAAATTCGAGCGGTTGATGGGGTTGACCTTACTTTGCGGCGGGGTGAAACTTTAGGGATTGTTGGGGAAAGCGGTTGCGGCAAAAGCGTGATGGCCCTTTCGATTCTGCGCCTGATTGCCAAACCTGGCGAGATTATTGAAGGTAGCAAAATTATCTTTAATGGCACTGATCTTTGCCATTTGGCAGAAGCCGAAATGTATGATTTTCGGGGCAAACGGATTGCAATGATCTTTCAGCAGCCGACGACGAGTCTTAATCCTGTGTTTAAAGTAGGTGATCAGGTCAAAGAAGCTCTTGAAATCCATACTTCGCTGCGGGGAGAAGCTGCTAAGAAGCGTTGTAAAGAGCTATTTGATCAAGTTGGCTTACCTGATCCTGTCCAATTGATGCAGCGTTATCCACATCAATTATCGGGAGGGCAGTGTCAAAGAGTAATGATTGCCATGGCCTTAGCTTGTGAACCCGAATTATTGATTGCCGATGAGCCGACAACCGCTTTAGATGTAACGATTCAAGCTCAAATCCTCGATTTGTTGCGAAATCTCCAGCGCAAAGATGATGCTAAACCTGATTTAACCATCATGCTGATTACACACGATATGGGAGTTGTGGCGGAGATGGCGCACATTGTTGCGGTGATGTATTTGGGGCAAATTGTTGAATATGCTTCTGTTTCTGAGCTTTTTGCCCAGCCAAAACATCCTTATACGCAAGGGCTGCTTGAATCAATGCCTAAATTAGGTGAAGAACGAGAAGAACTCGCTGTAATCAAAGGTGAAATTCCTAAGCCTGGGCATTTACCGTCTGGTTGTCGTTTTGCTGACCGCTGCCTAAAGAAGTTTGAGCAATGTGATCAAGCTGTTCCAATGCTAATATTAGAGCGTGAACATCAAGTACGTTGTTGGCTCTACGAGAAATAAGCCGATGTCAGAGATCATTCTTGAAGTAGATAATCTTACAAAGCACTTTTTCGTTGAAGGGGGCTTGTTTCGCCGGGGGATTCCCCTGAAGGCCGTTGACCACGTAAGTTTCAAAGTGCAAAAAGGTGAAACTTTAGGTTTGGTAGGCGAAAGTGGTTGTGGGAAAAGCACTTTAGCTTACACGATCTTGCGCTTGGAAGCGCCGACCAGTGGCCAAGTCTTCTTTGAAGGCCAAGAAGTTACTGCTCAAGCAATAAAGACTTTGCGCCAAAAGATGCAAATTATCTTTCAAGACCCTACTTCTTCGCTTGATCCTCGCATCCCTGTGGGGGAAAGTGTCGCTGAAGGCTTGGAAATTCACAATTTATACGACGAAAAAGAGCGTTTTAAGCGAGTTTGCGAAACCCTTAGCAAAGTGGGTATAGACGAAGGTTTATTACGGCGCTATCCGCATGAGCTTTCGGGTGGTCAGCGCCAAAGGATTGGAATCGCTCGCGCTTTAGTGCTTAATCCCAGTCTAATCATCTGTGATGAACCTGTTTCAGCCCTAGATGTGAGTATTCAGTCGCAAGTTCTCAATCTTTTACGCGCTTTGCAAAAAGAGTTTGGGCTAACTTATCTCTTTGTTGCCCACAATCTTAGTGTTGTTCAACATATCAGTAATCGCATTGCCGTAATGTATCTAGGGAAAATCGTAGAATTAGCGGAACGAAAAGCCTTATTTTCGCATCCTTTTCACCCCTACACGAAGGCGCTAAAGTCGGCAATCCCCATTCCAGACCCGACGATTAAGCCTAACCGCATTCTGCTGCAAGGTGATGTGCCCAAACCGACTGCGCCCCCAACGGGTTGTCATTTTCATCCGCGTTGTTGGCTCCGCCGTGAGCGAGCAATTTGTGCCCAAGAAGAGCCACCCTTTGAGGAAAAAGCCCCAGGCCACTGGGCGGCATGTCATTTTGCTACCGAAGTCGCCGCCGAAGCTTAGGCTAAAACCGCTTCAAACTCTCGCCCAAAGGCCTTTTTGAGTAAGTTTGCATTCCGATTCGCGTCCCAAACTTCAATCATCGCATCTCCTTGAGCGAAAACACGGATTTGAAACGGGTCTTTATCCAAGTCAACTTGCAATTTTTGCACAACTTGGCTTTTACTGCGCTCTAAGTATTCTGAAATCCGCAAAATTGACCCCAGCTTGGCTAACCTTTGGGCCTCATCGGGCTGCAACAAAACCCCATATTCCCCCAAGTCAACATCACCTTTGCGATGAAGCCGCACAAGAAGAGCTAAAATCACAACTTCTCGATGCGAAAAACCTTGAAGGGCCGCATTCATAACTAAGTAAGCTGAATGTTTATGATGATCATAGTAATTAACTTGCATCCCAATATCGTGCAAAAGTGCAGCATAAGCCAATAATTCGCGTTCCCAAGCCCCATAACCATGCAAAGGTTGCAATTGATCAAAGAGCGAAAGGCTTAATTCACGCACTTTCTGGGCATGGGCTGCCTCATATTCATAGACTTCAGCCAGACTTTGCACACTAAAGGCTCGCATATCGGGGAAAAGAGGGGGATTATACTCGTTGAGAAAATGCTCATAAAAGACCCCTTCGCGCAAGCCTTGCCCCGCTACGACCAGTTCGGTAAAACCTCCCTTTTTCAACAAATGGCGAATAATCACCGTTCCCGCTAAAATCACATCCACGCGATCCGCTTTAAGCCCTGGCAAAGCAGCTTTTCGGCGTTGGCTGCTATTGCTAACTAACTGATCAAAGATAATTTCTATTGCTTCTTGCGAAAGAATATAGTTATGACTGCGATCAAGCGGGTATTTTTGGCGTTTTTGATCGATTCGGGCAAGGTTCCGAACGGTTCCGCCAATGCCAACCAACATTTGCCCAGGCCCGTTGCAAAGCCATTTGAGGTCGGCAAAAATCTCGCTGGTAGCTTGCTCTAAAGCCCGCAAGTCGCGCTTGTTTATGGGGTCAGAATTGACAAACTGCTCTGTAAAACGAACAACACCCGCTTGACGTGAGAAATAGCGCCCAAAAAACCGTCTTTGAACTTCAGCAATCTCCGTACTGCCTCCCCCAATGTCAAAAACAAAGCCGTCGTTGAGCAAAAGGGAGTTGACAACCCCCAGATAACCATAGTAAGCCTCTTCTTTAGCACTCAAAACGCGCAATGTTAGCCCTGCCTCGCGTTTGACATCGGCCAAGAACTCAGCTTGGTTTGTCGCTTCGCGCAAGGCACTCGTCGCCACCGCAACGACCTGCTCAACACCTGTGGCTTTGCAAAGCGCATTGAACATTTTGAGCGCCTCAATCGCCCGATAGATTGGCTGCGGGCGCAGCTTCCCATCCGCGCCAATCCCCTCCGCCAACCGTACCGTCTCCCGGACTTCGTGAATTAGCTTGAAACAATGCTGGGATTTATAGCCCATTATGATGAGGCGCGTGGTGTTTGACCCTAAGTCAATAACAGCAATGCGATTTTTCATTAATTTGTTACCTTCCTTACACTTGATCTTCATTAAAAATCCGCCAGTCTTTGCTATTTACGGGCAATAGAGAGGCGGATTAAATCAGATTAAAGTTGCGAAAAAAGAAAGCAGAACTCTTTAAGGCAACTAGGATTTTCTAAATAATTCACTTAGGCGCTTAGGCTCACGGATTTCCCAGCTTCGTTTGTGGAAAGCATAGCCCGCCAGCAAGGGAAAAGTAATTGTCGCCTCTCCATAAACCATTTGCTCATAGACAACATCAACTTTGCCCCAACTTTGCGCCTCTTTGAGCGTTGAACCCGAAAGCGCTCCATCGCGCTCGTCAGCCACGGTTAGCTGAATCGCATATTTGTGCATTGGAACTTCATGGCCCAAAACCTCGCCTGCAACGACAATATCCTGAGCAAAGTTCTTTGGAACCCCACCGCCAATCATCAGTAGGCCTGTTTCCTTCGTTTGCAGCTTGATCTGGGTTAATTCCAGGAAATCTTTGGCCGAATCAAGCGAAACATGCGCTTCAGGTCGATTATATTGATGTTTAACTAAGCCAAAACCTGCACTGCAATCGGAGAAAGCGGGGACAAAAATCGGGACGCTCATTTGATAAGCGGCTGCAACGATAGATTCTTGTTTTTGGTGCTTTTCCAAATACTGCCCCATTATTTGGATAAATTCCCGCGATGAGTAGGGCCGTGGCTCCAGCGAATCAGCAATTTCACCCACAGTATCATCGCAAATTCGCAATTCATCTTCATCAATATAGGTATCGTAGATGCGATCTATTGCCAAATTGCGTAATTCGCTATCGTTGACAAAAGGTGAACCAAGGTAATGATGAAAGCCCAAGCCCTCAAAAAAGTCTTGATCAACGATATTTGCACCTGTAGATACAATTGCATCCACCATGTTGTGATTGATGAGATCAATAATAATCTGCTTCAAACCCGCGCTAATCAGGGAGCCTGCCAGACAAAGAATAACGGCACAATCTTTATCGGCCAGCATTCGGTCATAAATCGTCGCGGCACGGTGGAGATTACGGGCTTGAAAAGCCATTGCTTGCATTGAATCAACAAATGGCACAACATCAAATTGCTTGATGTCAATGTGTTGGATTTTTTCTACGAGATAATCTTGCTTTGTAAGCAACTTATTCTTCCTTTCAAGTTATAATGGACGATTCGTAGGAATCCCAATTGCACGAGGATAACCATTGGGCGTAGCCGCAACTTTTTCAATGCAAACCAGAGAACTTGGCTTTAATTCGGGCAATTGGACAACTTCAATCTTGCGTAATTTGCCCCCTAAAAGGGTTAAAGCGGACTGGGCCTTTTCTACTTCAGCGCTAACATCTGAGCCTTTGGGCAATAAAACTAGCCCACCAAGCTCGACTAAAGGTAAGCAATATTCGGCGAGAACACAGATTTCGGCTACACCCCGCGCTGTAGCAATTTCAAACTTTTCGCGGTATTCGCGTTGTTTGCCAACAGTTTCGGCTCGTTTTTGAAGCAAAGTCACGTTTTCTAGGCCCAAAACTTGGACGATATGCTCAAGAAACGCAATCTTTTTCCCAACCGATTCGACTAAAACAAGTTTTAGCTGAGGATAAAGTAACTTTAGTGGTAAGCCAGGAAAGCCTGCACCGCTTCCAATATCGATCAAAGATTGGGGAGGGTTGGTGCAAGAAAGCGCAAGGCGCAGGGAATCCAAAAATAAGCGCAGAACAATCTTGCGGTCATCAGTGATGGCCGTAAGATTAGTCTTCGCATTCCATAATTTTAGCTCTTGCGCGTAGGTGGTAAATTGGTCAAGCTGCTTTGGGGTAAGATTTAGGCCCCAATTTTGCGTAGTTTCAGTGAGTAAAGCTAAGGCATCATCAATCATTGAGGTTTTTTCAGATAGATTTGCTGATTTACAATGTAGTCTAAGACAAGATCAGGGATTTGATAGCGGACAGGACGATTATTAGCTAGACGTTCCCGGAGGTTCTTACTAGAAATATCAAGACTTGGCCCTGCCAGCACCTTCGTGCGGGCAGACAAACCAGGGATTTGGGCTTCCAAAAGGGCTAAATCTACTTCAAAGCCATGCCGCATCACTGCTACCAAATGAGCTAAAGCAACAATTTGGGCCGCCGCCGTCCATTTGGTAATTTCATTTAGCGAGTCCCAGCCCAGAATAAACCACAATTCGGTTTGCTCCCCAAAGGTTTGGTGCATTTCTAGCAGGGTATCTATCGTAAAAGAAGGTGGTTTACGCCTAAGCTCAAGCTCTGAAGGTACAAAAGCAGCATGATTTGCACATGCGCGACGCACCATTTCCAACCTTTGCTGCGAAGTAGCAACAGGATTGTGTGCTTTTAAGGGCTGCTGGGCAGCAGGAACAAAGTAAACTTGTGTTAAATCTAAGGCCCACCGAGCTTCTTCCGCAATAGCAAGATGGCCATAATGAATTGGGTCGAAAGTTCCCCCTATAATCCCAATGCGTTGCATAGAAAGCTACCTTGACCAATGTGGTAAATGCTAATTTTAATTTTGCTTAATCGCTTACAACTTGCAATGCGGCTATGGTAGCATAAGCAGCAGCGAAATGCAAACGAAAGGCCTTGCCATCTCGCCATTTGGCGCTCAATTTGACGCAGTTGCGCTTTGCTGGTAGTATTTTGCCAAACAAACCTGTGGGCAACCAATTTTTGCAGGAGCCAGCGCGTGCCAAATTCCCCAAAGATCGAAGATCGGAAACTCGATCATATTCGGATTGTCCTTAAAGAAGATACTTTGGCTAAAGGGATAGCGACAGGTTTTGCAGCTTATCGCTTGCCTCATACTGCTTTGCCCGAATTGGATTTGGCAGAAATCGAAACGAAAACTACTTTTCTCGGTAAGACTTTAGCTGCGCCCCTGTTAATTAGCTCTATGACAGGGGGAAGTCGTGGAACTGAACGAATCAATTTGGCGTTGGCAGAGGCGGCAGCGCATTTGGGGCTGGCAATGGGGCTTGGTTCGCAGCGAGCCGCGCTTGCTGACGAGCGTTTGGCTTACACTTATCAAGTTCGGCGGGTTGCGCCCCACATTCCTTTGTTAGCTAATTTGGGGGCGGTTCAACTCAATTATCGGTTTGGGCTGGAGCAATGTCGGCGAGCGGTGGAGATGATTGAGGCTGATGCACTTATTCTTCACCTTAATCCGCTTCAGGAAGCAGTCCAACCTGAAGGAAACGTTAATTTCAAAGGGCTTTTGGCGCAAATAGAGAAGGTTTGTAGAGAATTGACGGTTCCCGTAATTATTAAGGAAGTTGGGAATGGAATTAGCGCCGATGATGCAATTCGCTTGCACAATATAGGCGTACAGATCATTGATGTCGCGGGTGCTGGCGGTACAAGCTGGAGTGAAGTTGAGCGATTTCGGCAGAATTCTCAGATTGGAATTGAGATTGCAAATGCTTTCGCTGACTGGGGCTTACCGACCAGCGAGGCTTTACGGCAGATTCACGCAGTTTTACCAAATATAACACTAATTGGCAGTGGCGGAATCAACTCTGGCGTGGATATAGCTAAAGCAATCGCACTCGGCGCAGATTTGGTCGGGACAGCGCGCGGCCTTTTGGCTGCTGCCGTGGACGAGCGCGGAGCCGTTGCCATCATTGAAGTTTTGCAAGCTCGCCTTACTGAGCTGCGAATTGCGATGTTTTGCGCGGGCTGTGCTAATTTGCAAAATCTACGAAATGTGAAATTGCAAGCTATTTAAGCCGCTTAAAAGAGAGGCAAAAGGGATTTAGATGATAAGTTTGCAAATATGTATCTCAACTATCTTTCTTTACACAATTTCAGAAACTATCTTCAATTAGATTTAGCCTTTGAAGATAGAATCACGCTCTTCTATGGGCCAAATGCTTCTGGCAAAACGAGTTTGCTGGAGGCTATTTTCTTCTTAGCCACGACTCGCTCGCCCCGCACGAGGAATGAACGGCTTTTAATTCGACAGGAAGCGCAAGGTGAGGCTGGTGAGTTGCCCTTTCTGCGGCTGGTGGCTGAAGTACAACAGGCTAGAGAAAAAGTGCAATTAGAAGCGCTTATTCAGGCCCGTGCCGATGAAAAAACTAATTCTAGTGCAAATTCGGCGCAGAAAACGCTCTTAATCAAAGGTAAAACTACTCGCGCCTTAGATTTTGTTGGCCAATTGCGCGTTGTTCTCTTTTCACCAACGGATATTATGCTCATTGATGGCCCCCCCAATGAGCGACGCAGGTATCTTGACCTTACACTTTCGCAAATAGACTCCCGTTATCTTCGCAATTTGGCCCGTTATCAGGAGCTACTCAAGCAAAGAAATAGTTTGTTACGGGCTTGGCGCGAGCAGCGTCGGCCCCAACGAGCGGTTGATAATGAATTGGCTTTTTGGGACAAGGAATTGGCAACTACGGCCAGTAACGTGCTGAATGAGCGGTTACGAGCGATTACAGACCTCAATCGGTTGGTGGCTCCTCTTTTTTGCACGATTATGGAGACAAATCAAGAGCTTAAAATTACTTATCAGCCAAGTTTCGCTTTCGATGCTTCTGTTACCAGTGCTAATTTGGCCCAAGAAATGCTCCAGAAATTGCAAAAGTTGCGGAGCGAGGAATTAAAACGAGGCTTAACGCTCATTGGGCCGCATCGAGATGATCTTTTTTTTACTTTGGAAGGGCAAAATTTAGGCTTTTATGGCTCGCGGGGGCAACAACGCAGTGCTACTTTGGCGCTCAAGCTGGGTGAGGCGACTTTGATGCAACAGCGGACAGGGGAAAAACCTGTTTTATTACTTGATGATCTATTGAGTGAGTTGGATAATCTACGGCGCGAACATATTTTACAGCTTCTTCAGCAGCAAAAACAACAAATTTTTCTTACAGCTACTGATTTAAGCGTTTTTACGGGAGCCTTTCTTCAGGATATTCAGCGCAAACGAGTCGAAATGGGGGAAATTTACCCTGGTTAGAAATATCTAGCCAAACAAGCAACGGCTATACTTCAGCAAGTTCAGCAACCGCCGTCGATTCCAATTATGAGGAGGGGTTCGGCGGACAGCCTTGAATCGCTAAATCAATGTCAGAATCTGGCTTAAACAGTCCCGTGGTCAGCGACCCAAAGAGGAAAACTGCGCTACAACCTTCTTCTTTGAGAATCTGAAGCGCCCGTTTGAGATTGGTTTGATAGATTTCGGGCAATTGACAAACTTCCATAGCCATTTATTCCTTAAAACAAGGCCCTGGCAAGCTTCTAAAACCTGCCAGGGCAGGGATTTTATCGTTAGACTTCCTCTTCTTCCGCTTGGTTTTCTTGCCCGCCAAAGCGTCCGTAAGTTTCGGTGAGGGAACGCAAACCTGTCGCAAGCTCAGGAGTGAGCAGGTTGGGGCCAAAGCGCCATGCCCAATTGCCCAAAGGCTTGCCAGGCCGATTCATATATCCTTCGCTCCCTAGCCGCAAAACATCTTGCAAGGGAATAATCGCAAACTTAGCGATGGAGCCAAAGGCTAATCGGATTAAATCCCAACTAATATCAGTGCCATCGCGCCCAAGATAACGTTGCACAGCCTCGCGCTCATAGGCTGCAAGGCTTTCAAACCAGCCTAGAGTAGTGTTATTATCGTGGGTTCCGGTGTAGACAATGCAATTGGCATGCTGATAATTATGGGGAAGATAGGGGTTCCGCGCTGTATCCCCGAAGGCAAAGTGCAAAATCTTCATGCCAGGGAGATTGAACTGGTCACGCAACTCCTTTACGGCCTTTGTGATAAGGCCTAAATCCTCCGCAATCACGGGGAGATCGCCGAGCTTCTCCTGGACAAGCTGGAAGAAAGCTGCCCCTGGCCCTGGAACCCATTTCCCATTGACCGCCGTTTCTTCACTCGCAGGAATTTCCCAATAGGAGTTGAAGGCGAGGAAATGATCAATCCGTACAATATCTACTAGGTTGAAAGTCGCTTCCAGGCGAGATAACCACCAGGTAAAGCCATCTTTGGCCATCTTATCCCAGCGATAGATCGGGTTGCCCCAGCGCTGCCCTGTTTTGCTAAAGACATCAGGCGGAACCCCAGCGATGACTGTAGGTTTACCCTCATCGTCTAGCTTAAATAAGTCAGGGTTCACCCAGACATCCGCGCTATCGTAGGCTACGTAGATCGGTAAGTCGCCAATAATCTGGATTTTACGCTCGTTTGCGTAGGTCTTCAGTTGCTGCCACTGCGTGAAGAAGAGAAACTGCAAATACTTCTGCAACTCAATCGAGCCTGCCAGTTCCTTCTTCCATGTGTCAAGGGCTTTAGGCAGCCGCAGCTTGATGTTTCTATCCCACGTCGACCACGAAGCATCCTGGAACCGCTCCTTTAAGGCCATGAAGAGGGTATAGTCATCTAGCCAGGTCGCATTCGTGGTACAAAAGGCATTGAAGGCCTGCGTATAGTGGGGGAAATCCCCGCTCTTGAACCGCTCAAAGGATTGCCCTAAAAGCGGCATTTTGAAGGACGAGACCAGGTCAAAGTCGACTTTAGCGCTGGAGAAGGTGGGTAACATAGCCAATTCATTGGGGTCGAGCAGCCCGTCTTTGGCCAGCGAGTCTAAGCCGATCAGGAGGGGATTCCCCGCAAAGGCCGAGGGGCTTTGGTAGGGGGAGTTGCCATAGCCTGTGGGGCCCAGGGGGAGGATTTGCCAGAGGCTCTGCCCCGCTGCCGCCAGGAAATCTACAAACTCATAGGCTGCCGTGCCTAAATCCCCAATCCCCCACCGCCCTGGGAGCGAGGTCGGGTGCAAGAGAATCCCACTTGCACGTTTGACTTGTGAACTCATAGCATACCTTTCTTTGAGAGGGCAACGATTAATCGCAGGGCTGTGCCCTAGCCCCAGCGCAATTGATAACATTTTAAGCGGCACTTGTCAACTTCCAGGCTTGGCCGCTTGCTCCAGCGCCTTCTGGAAGACGGAAAAGGGTTGCGCGCCGACCAGGGGTACGCCATTGATCAGGAAAGTCGGCGTGCTACTAACCCCCACTGCTTGCGCTCGGGTGGTCTCGCCTTGCACCAGACTCGCGTATTTGCCGCTGTCTAGGCAACTGGCAAAGGCTTTCGGCTCTAGCTTCAATTCAGCCGCAAATGCCTTGAGCGTCTCTTTGCTGAAGTCTCGCTGATTCTCTGCGGCTAATCGCTTCACCAAGCGGTCATGATAGGGCCAGAAATTTTGCTGATCCGCAGCACATTCGCTGGCTTCGGCAGCCCATTGCGACTCCTCGCCGAGGAAGATAAAGTGCTGATAGCCGAGGCGCACAAGCCCCTTTTTGACATAGGCATTCTCAATCTCAGGGATCGTTGTAAGCGCGAAGCGCCCACAATAGGGGCATTGAAAGTCGCTAAACTCAACCATTGTAACGGGGGCCTTGGGGTCGCCTTTGAAATGGCGGGTCTGCGAAACGATAGGATCCATCAAAGTGGCGGGTTTAGGCTGATTAGCCTGGTTGCCTGGGGCCGTTGACCCGTGCCCCAGATAGCCGATCAGAATGCCCACGAAGAGCATTACTGCGCCGACAAGCATCGTTTGACTTTTCATGGTTTGGTCTTTCTAGCCTGGGACACAAGTGCAGTGGGCCAGGCTTAATTATGGTACAATAGGCCCAGAATTGAGCTTCTTAAAGGCTGGATGGCTGCGGAATCCCAGGCAAGCTGCCTGTGCTAGGCCTACGGAATCCCAGGCAAGCTGCCTGCTTTACACTACAAAGAGAGGAAAGCTATGGCCCCTCCTCAAGCCGAAATTGCTCTTATCATCCCTTCACTGGAGGGCCAGGTCGCGGCCCTTCAAGTCAGTATCTCACGGCAGACGCTGCTACCCCATGAGGTAGAAGTGGTTATAGATGTACAGCCTAATGGGCGGGCCCGCAATCAAGGCGTAGCGCATACGCGGGGAGGCTTTCTGGTCTTCGTGGATGATGATGCGATCCTGGGCCATGAGCATGTTTTAGCCAATCTGCTGGCCCCTTTACTGACTGACCCAACCATCGGTGTGACTGGAGCTTCCCGGCTTTTGCCCCTGGAGGCCTCGGCCTGGCAAAAGTGGGTTGCTAGGGAAGTCCCTCGGATCGAAAACCCTGTTGTCGAAACCCCTTTAGAAACAAACCCCGACCCCCCAACCTACTATTGTGAAGTCACGACGACCTGCTGTGCCATGCGCCGCGCAGTCTTTGAGCAGGCTGGCGGATTCAGTGAAACGCTCGTCCGAGGCGTAGACTCGGAGTTCTTTGTGCGCGTGAGGCGGCTGGGCTATCGGCTGCTCCTCGTCCCCCAGACTTGGGCTTATCACCCTGCGCCCCCAAACTTAAAGGCCCTCCTCCGCAAACATTTTCTCTATGGCGCAGGCCATGCCCAAGAAGTCCGCGCTGACCCTTCCCGCGCTCGTGGGAATTATCTCCATTCCCCCTGGCACGCCGTTGGTTATCTTCTCTTCCGCACCGCAATCGCGCTGCCCAATGTCTTCTTACCCTACTCCTTTGCCGCTCCCCAATGGCGGTTAGGCTTTAAGCCGCTCAAGGCTTTGACCAGTTATGCCAGTGCTTTGGGCTACCTCTGGGGATGGTACACCATGCCGCATGGCCCGGCTAACTAAGCAGGTTTAAGCTCCGCTTAGGCAGGCTTGAATACTCAACAAGAAAGGCTAATCATGCGGATTGGATTAGACTTGCGCTATCTCAATGATCACTTTCCTGGGATTGGACGCTATGCCCTTAACCTGGCGCAAGCCCTGGTCGCTTACCCCCACACTTTCGTTTGTCTCTATAACCCCGAACCTTCCAATAACCGTTATCCCATCCACTCTTTGGCGGCGAATCAAAACGTCGAAATGGTTCCCGTAAACATTTCGCCATTCTCGCTTAGGGAACAACTTGACCTCCCTCGCCTGGTTAGTCGCCTCCACCTTAGCCTTTTGCACTCTCCCTATTATATCAAACCTTACTGCAAATTGGCTTGCCCTTCAGTCGTTACGATTCACGATCTAATCGGGCATTTCTACCCCAAAACGCTCGCGCCTCGCGCTCGATATACCTTTCACTTCTTGGTCTGGCTGGCCATTCAGAGCGCAACGCATTTGATCGCGGTGTCAGAGAGTGGGGCCCATGATCTCCAGGCAGTTTACCATATATCTAAAGCTCGTGTTACGGTGACTCCCGAAGCTGCCGCGCCCCATTTCAGCCCTCAACCTCCAGCCGCTGTCGCCGCGCTGCGCTCCCGCCTTAAACTGCCGCAGCGGTATCTCTTAACGGTGGGGTCGAACAAACCCCATAAGAATCGAGAGCATTTGATTCTAGCATGGAGTCAGATTGAAGCCCAATATCAAGGGGTTCAACTAATCATCGCTGGCCACTATGATCCCCAATATCCGCAAGCGCAGAAGCTGGTTGAAGAGTTAGATCTAAGCGCTAGAGTACGGTTTATCAATAACGTTACTGAGGCCGACTTGCCTACGCTCTATACGGGTGCTGAAGCGTTTATCTTTCCCTCACTCTACGAAGGATTTGGGTTGCCAGTCTTGGAGGCCATGGCCTGTGGTACGCCCGTGATCTGCTCCCAGACGAGTAGTTTGCCCGAAGTCGCTGGGGACGCGGCTTTACTGGTCGAGCCCCATGATCTTCCAGGTTTAGAAGCCGAAATGCAAGCCCTTCTCAACGACCCTTCGCGTCGCCAACACCTCCGCAAATTGGGGTTGCAACGCGCTCAGACTTTCACTTGGCAAAGGACTGCCGAGTTGACAATGCGGGCTTATAAACTCGCGTACAATGGAAGATAAACCCCTAATGTTGACTAGCCTAGTTCTCCACCTTACTGCCCCTCGCGCTCCGCAAGGGGCAACCTTTTTGACCCTTCCCGCCAGCTTGGGCCGGGTTAGTCAGGCCATCTTCTTTGACCTGCTGCCCCCTCAGTTAGCCCAAACTTTGCACGATGATCATGGCCTAAAGCCTTACACCGTTTCCAACCTAATCATCGGGCAACGGGCTAGAGGAGAAGTACAAATTAAGCCAGAATCAAGCGGTTGGTTAAGGTTTACAGGCTTAAATGCTGCGGTCAGTGAGGCGCTTATAGCTATCGCCGCTCAACCGCCTAAGCAGGTCGAAATCCTGGGGCAAAAGTTTACGGTCAGCGGGGCTACCTTGACCACAACAGAGCATCCCTGGGCCGCGCATTGCACTTTTGAAAGCTTCGCTGCAAACTATCTTCAACCAGCTAAGTCGCCTGCGCGGCAGGTCAAACTAAACTTTGTTTCACCCACGACCTTCCGCCATGCTAATCGCTTTGAGCCGTTCCCTTTACCCCATTTTGTCTTTGGCAGTCTGCTCGACCATTGGCAAACCTTTGCACCATTTGCCTTGCATTATGACCGTACTTTTGCAGAGTTTCAGATCGGCGTAACTAATTTTGAACTCCGCTCGCGCAGTTTACCTTATAAGGCCGGCGGGCATATTATGGCCTTTACTGGGCATTCAACTTTCACAGCATTGAATGATGACCCATATTATACTGCACTTTTGAATTTGTTAGCGGCATTCGCTTTTTATGCAGGAGTTGGCTATCAAACCACTAGCGGCTTAGGGCAAGTTAAACCTGAAGTTTAATGTTCTCTGGCTCAAAATTAAACGTTGATCTGGGGGGAAGCCGTGCGCCCCCCAGGGCTTTCGCCCTGGGGGGCGCACATTTACCAAAAAGCCTTGTTAGACCAAGCTAAAGGCTGAGTCGGGGGTCACATAAAGGCTGGGTCGGGGGCCACATAAAGGCTGGGTCGGGGGCCACATAAAGGCTGGGTCGGGGGCCACATAAAGGCTGGGTCGGGGGCCACATAAAGGCTGGGTCAAACCTCCTTCATTTGTTAAGTAAGAGTGGACAATGTGCTTTGTCAAGGGGCCCTTTTTTGCCATGTTTTGGGGGAGTTGGCAGCCAGTTTAGACCAAAAGTTCAGCTTAGGGGGCCGAAGAAAGCGCTCTGGGCGGTTCGCAGAACCACCCAGAGCGTTCTCCAGGGAGGCGTTAAGTTAGCGGGCCAGCGGCTGGTGATCTGAGCGGCTTAAGCCGCGAAGCGCAAGGTAGTTCCTACGCTTGTTTGCACAAAAGCAGCAGGCATTTGCCGGGCGATCTCATGGATTGCTTGCCAGCCAGTGCAATGCCCTGGCACAATGATCTGCGGGTTAAATTGCGCTAAAGCGGCGACGGTTGGCGGGATAATTTGCGCGGCGGTGGGGCCCGCGAGATGAAAACCCCCAAGCACGCCATAAATCTGCTCAACCCCTGTAAGGCGCTGGGCATACTGGATAATATTAACAATCCCTGCATGGCTACAGCCCGTAAGGATGACCAGCCCTTTGCCCCGCACATGAAGGATGAGCGCCTGATCATCCCAGATCATAGGGTCAGCTTCCCAATGGCCGGCTTCGCCTTGAGCAAGGTGGTTAGTTTGGCCCTGTTCAAAAGCTGTCTCGCGGGCAACCTCACCGGTCACCAAAACGGTCTCCTTGAGCAAAAGCGTTGGCTCCTTGCGCTCCAGGAGCGTAATCTTTGTGGGGTCAAGATCGACTAACTTGGGGGCCGGAAGGCTTAACTCGGCCCCTGTTGGCGCAACCATCTTCCGGTTCTGCCAAGCGGCAGGATGGATCAGAAGCGGGATTGGGTGCGCCACTTCCAATTGCTTGACCAAGTGGGCTAACCCACCGTGGTGATCGGTGTGGCCATGCGAGATCACGATAGCTTGCAAAGCAGTGGGCGGGAGGCCCAAAACGGCCATGTTATGCACGAGGGTGGTAGCCCCTAAGCCCGCGTCATAGAGCAAAGTGCCTTTTTGGCCCGCCCGTTCGACAGTCAAGAGTAGCGCAAAGCCATGTTCCGCCAGGAGTTGGTCGGCCCCAAGCGAGGCCTCATTTAAGGCCGCCCGCTTGACGACCTCGCTGCTTGGTAACAGCACATCCATGACATTATCCACCAGGATTGTTACTTCGGCGGATTCAACAGTTTGTAAGGGAACCATCATTCCTAAGACCTCCAACTAAACTAACTTAACCACTTGTAACAAGTGATACATGTCCCGAATCCAAGCGTTGTTTCAATCTCCATCTTATCCATTAGGCGACGGGAACCCGCCAACCCAAAGCCATGCGAGCGTGAGCTAATATAGTTATCACTCAAGTAACGCGTGAAGTCTTTGATCCCAGGCCCATGATCCTCAAAGACCAGTTCTAAGCCCTGGTACAGTTTACTTTCTTCGGTGGATTGAAGGGGCTTAATCGTAACGCAGCCCTCGCCCGCAAAGACCAAAATATTGCGGGCCAGTTCAGAAGTTGCAATAGCGATGCGGGCCTGGTCAATGGCTCTAAAGCCCATTTTCCGCGCCATATCCCGGGCGGCCATTCGGGCTGCAATGATGTCCAGGTCGGAGCGAATGGAGACAACATTGGCAGCCATAAGCTGAATTTGACCTGTTCTGTTCAAGATTGACCCCCCGCAAGAGATAGCTATGTGGCTGCCAAGCAACCAGAAAGAAAGAACGCCATTTAAGGTACATGCTACTTTATATTTTACCGCAAAATGCTTTGATAGAGTCTGAGAAAGCTGGCTCCAAGCTGGGCATAGCCAAACTGCGTAACGACTTTGTTGCGCCCATGCTCCCCAAACTGGCGGCGGAGATGGGCATCTTCGCCCAATTGTTGGATCGCAGTGGCGTAGCCCGCGACATCGTTCCGCGCAAGCAGGAACCCGTTTAGGCCCTGGTCGACCACTTCGGGCAAAGCGCTGGCATTGGTCGTAACCACAGGTCGTCCGCAGGCCAAAGCCTCCGCAGGCGCAATCCCAAAGCCTTCTAAGAGGGAAGGGAACACTAGTATATCACAACTTTGATAAGCTGCAACTAAAGCTTGCCGATTAGGGTTGCCGAGCGGCAGCATTCGGGGATGCGGTGGCGGAGTGGCTGGCCCTTGAAAGCCACTGGTATAATAGAGGACGTAGTCTGCGGGCAGCAAATCCATGATCTTGGGCAGCAAGTGAAACCCTTTGCGCCGGGTGCAATTGCCCACGAAGAGCAGGCGGATCCGGGCCGGGCTAAGGGGCAGACCATCGGCCCGCCGGGTGAAACCTGGGGGTGGGACAAAGACCTCCGTATCTATCCCATCAAAGATTAAAGTGGTCTCAGGCCGCCCATAAGTCTGCGCGACCTGACGCTGCGTAAAACGACTTACACAGACCACTTTAGTCGCGCTTGTGATAGACCAACGATCATATTGCGCCTCGACCAACCGATAGAAGAGGCGCTGCGAGAGAGTACTATAGGGCTGAAGGTCAGGGTCAGTCGTGAGATGATGCACCGTCGTAACGACGGGCAGGCCAGTGGAAGCAAGGGCAAAGGCGAGGCGGGAACGGCCCTGGATGATGTCAAAGTTCTGGCTCCAGCCTGCCGGGAGGCCAGAAGGGATGAGGAAGGGGGCAAAGTTGTAGACTTCGGGGAGGCGGAGCAGCGTCGGCTCCCCTCCCAAAGCCCGTACTGAACGGGTAATATTCTGAATCCCAAAGTCCACCCCACCGCGCCCCATAGGGGAAAGGTAAAGGATTCGCATCTCAGAGTTTCTCCACAACCAGGAAGTAACTCCCGCAGCGAAGCCACCCAAAGAGCCAGAGGTCAAGCTCCATCAAGGAGGTAATCGCCAGGAGAGCAAAGTAGGTTAGGCTCCGCTTCGTGATCTGCTGCCGCAAGCGTTGACGGGCCCTTAGTTCCTTGCAAAGGTGCTTCTCTGGGGGGGCCTGCGCGGCTGAAGTGGGCCCAACTTCTGGAGTCCTTTTGGGCGACCTGCCAAAGACTACTTCTCCCAGCTTCATCACGAGATGCTCCACAAAGGTGGTAAAGAGGCTGTTCCAAAAGACAACCTTTACAGGCTTCAGCCCAGCCTGAGCCATCACTTCTAAGACCTCTTCCCAGGTCGCCAAAGCCTTTAAGTGATCGGCTTTACGCCGGGTCTCGCGCTCGAAGTCATAGACTCCGGCGCGCACGAGGAAGCGGCTGGCCTTCCGGCTAAGGTCAATCAGGGGCTGCAAGGGGGAACGCTCCCTGGTATTCGAGAAGATCAGCATGCGCCCCCCAGGGCGCAGAACCCGCGCTGTCTCTTGAAGGTAACGCTCCAGCACATCGCGGGGGAAATGCTCTAAGACATCAAGCGAAAAAGCCTTATCAAAGCTGGCGGGGCGGAAGGGTAAGGTACGAGCATCCGCCTTAGCCAATGCAACCTGTTCCAGCGCCGCATCCGCAAACAATGAGGCCGGGTCGCTGCCGACCATCAGGGCCACTGCTGCTGCATTCCAAGCCGCAAACCGCCCATTGCCACAGCCATTGTCTAGCACAAGATCCCCTGGCTGAAAGTTCATTAACCGCCTTAGAGCGTTATTCCTTACCCCTGCGGCCAGTAAGGGTGGAGCCAAAGCTCGATAATCTAACTCGGCTGCGAGGTCTTCTTCCTCTAGCACATATTTGGATTGGTAGGCAAATGCTGGCCCACGGGGCATTAGATCAAGATACCCTGCTTCGAAGGGATAGAGATTAGTGCAAGCCTGGCAATAAAGCCCTTTTAGTCCCTCTTTTTCTGTGATATAGAGTTGGTTAGCCCCGCAGGTTGGGCATTGAACCAACTGAAAGATCGCTTTAGGAATCACCTATCTGTACGCTCCTTGTGTCATCAATTAGCAGATCATGCGCCAATTGCCCCAGCCGCGCAAGCCAAAAGGTAGCTCTCCTGAATATGCTACAATAACCTCGCTGGTGCTGGCTCTTTAGCCCAGACTCCGCCACTAAATTGCCTTTAGGATACACGCAATTGGCAAGGCTGTCTAATCAGGGTGATTTTAGCCTTGGCCCCTAGAGTCTCAGGGGTAGATGCTGGCTAGTTGCCAGGGTAGATGCTAAACAGATAGAGCCTTAAAGGTATGGCAACGCCCAAACCCATAGTAGCTTTGGCCCCCATAACCACCATCCTGGAAAGTTGGCTCCTGCGGCTGCGGTTCTCCTGGATGCAGGCTGCAATCCTGGCGGGGCTGCTCTTCACGAGTTTCTTCTTAGGCGCAGCCTACTTAGATGGGCTAGGCTTCCAATTGCAGGCTCCCCAATGGCGCAGTGGCCTGTCCCTCCCGCTCCTCATTGCCTATCTCTTTGCCATTCAACCCCTTTTACGGCGGCTCTTCGCCTCGACCATGAAGGAGATGCGAGACTTAGTCCTGCTAGAGAAGCGCGAGTTTCTGCAATTCATAGATGCTAATTGCCCCCTTAGTCGACGGCGCGAGGGGATAGCGATTGGGTTTGGGGTGCTGATTGGGTTGCTAATTGGGCATCCCTGGGAGCCAAAATTTCCCTTCTGGCTGCGCTGCTACGAGTTGCTCGGTGAGAGCTTCCTCTTTGGGCTTCTTGGCTGGTTTATCTTCAACTCGTTAGGGCGAACGCATCTCCTCACGATGCTGCGCCGCCAACCAATGGACCTTCACGCCTTTCGTTCCAAGTCGCTGGAACCGATTGTCCGCTGGAGCCTGGGGCCGACGCTGGCCCTGATTGGGTTTATCTTCCTAAGTATCCCCTTAAAAGAGCAATGGGGAAGCTTTGACTTAGCTGATAGCATCGTCTATGGCGTACTTTTAGCGGTTACTCTGCTGATCTTCTTGACTTCGCGCTCATTTTCGATCCTCTTCTCCTCCGTTTACCGTTCAAAAGCCCTTTATGCGCTGTTCCTCTTCATGGCTAATCTCGCAGGAGGCACGCTTGGCTACTGTCTGATTGAAGGCTGGTCGCCCTTTGATGCCTTTTATATGACGGTGATCACCGTTACGACTATCGGCTATGGTGAAGTTCACTATTTAGACCAAGCAGGGCGACTCTTTACGATCTTTCTAAGCCTCACTTCGATTGGAATTGCAGGCTATTCGATCTCTGTTTTGGCCATCTTTGTGGTCGAAGGGGAATTTGAGAGTTTTTTTCGAGGTAAAAGAATGAATCAGAAGATTGCGAACCTCAAGCAGCATATCATTCTCTGTGGGGGCGGGCGCGTTGGGGAACAAGTTGCGCTGGAGCTTTATCGCACCCACACCAGCTTCGTGATTATTGAGAAGAGTCTCGCTTCCATCCAACATCTGCTGGCATTTGGGGAGATGCTCTATGTTCAAGGGGATGCGACGGATGATGAGACCTTGCACTTGGCGGGGATTGAACGGGCAAAGGGGCTGGTGGCGGCTTTGGGCGATGATAAGGAGAACGTCTTTATCGTCTTGAGTGCGCGGTCTCTGAATGCCAAACTGCGGATTGTCGCCCGCCTTACGGAGCAGAGTAACGCCCCCAAGCTCCGCAAAGCCGGCGCAGATGAGATTATCTCGCCCAACGCGATTGGGGGGATGCGAATCGCCTCAATGATGATTCGTCCTTCGGCGGTCTCTTTCTTGGACGAGATGATGCGCGTGACGGGCAGCACCTTTTCAATGGAAGAAGTCCAAGTTACCGAGATTCCGATCTTGGTCAACAAAACTTTGCGGGATGCGGCGCTGGGCCAGCGCACAGGGCTGATTGTGATTGCGATTAAGTCAAGTGATGGCCGTTATCAATTCAATGCTAAAGGCCAAACGATTCTCAAAAGCGATGATACTTTGATCGTGATGGGCACGCAAGAACAGATTGAAACCCTGCGCCAATTAGACCAAATTTAGCCCAAGTGCTTGTTGGTTCGCTCTATTAAAAAAAGAGGTAGTCCTGTAAGGGTAGTGTCCTTTGGGGTTTTTGGGCAACAGGAATCCAAAGGCTTTAGCCTTTGGGGCCAATGGCTAAAGCCTTTGGACTCCTGGACAATCATCTTCACCACTCCTGACTTTGGCACTACCAAAAAAGACTCCTCAAGCCGCAGTGGGCTTGGGGAGTCAACTTCTTAACTGGGGGTTTTCCAAAAATATAAGCGCTGCTAGGCTTTTTCAAAAGGCTTTAAACCTAAAACAACTAAAGGCACGATAAAAGCTGCAATTTCGCTGTCCCGCCAATGCACTATAAGGGGGCGACCATCCCAAGCCCGCGTGAGAAAGCCCGCTTGTTCCAAATCGGCCCAGATTTGCTCTGGCTGGGCCAGCGCAAGCCCCCGGGCGTGGGCCACCTGCTGGGCCACCCGATAAGCTGGCTCAGGGTAGAGGGGAAAGGATTGCCAATCTTTCAAACAATGACCAATAACATTTGGGCTTGCGGGCCCAAGGTGCGGGCCTTCATCAACAATGGCTACCCCAACCGCCAGCGCATGGATGAGCATTTGGAGAAAGCGGGTCCCTGATTCGGATATTTTCCATTGAGGATAATAGGGTTTTTCGTTGCCTTGGTCAACAAAGGCCACCTTTGTGGATGGATATGACATTTTTAGCCTGCTACCTTCTTTAGCTTAAATCCTAAGCATCGCTAGGCCAGAGGATTCCCAGATTTTCTGCTGCTCGATTATGTTGCCCAACGTCTAAGGGCTAACCAAACAGACGAAATGGGTAGCCTTTAGGTTGCAATAATGCCTCACGGTGCATATTCTACCGACCATGTGAACGGGAGTTGGGCCCAAATTAGGTTTTGTAGGGTGCTTTTGGCCCCAGGTAAAAAAAGGGCCGCCAAGGTTTTGGTTGCCCAAATCCCTGGTGGCCCGTTGAATTCAGAACCTGCAAAACCTATTTTTCGCTGGAATTTGCCGCAGGCATGTAGAAATGAGCCATGTAGTCGGCCAACATCCGCCGCGTGCTAAAGAGGGGCGCAACCGTCATGATCGCTTCTTTGACAAAGCTCAGAAAACGATTAGGCACGCCCGCCACATCACGCCCATCATAAAAGGCGGGAATGATCTCATTCTCTAACACATGATAGAGCGATTGAGCATCATTCCAATCCTGCTCTTCGGGGATGCTATATTCACGTTCTTCGCCAATGGCCCAGCCATTGCGCCCATTATAGGCTTCGGGCCACCAGCCATCAAGAATACTGAAATTCGGGACACCATTGAGGCTGGCTTTCTGGCCACTTGTCCCGCTGGCTTCGTAAGGGCGACGCGGGGTATTGAGCCAAATATCTACGCCTTGCACGAGCATGCGCCCAACTGTAATATCATATTCTTCCAAGAAAACGATGCGCCCAGCTAGACCAGGCTGATTGGCCAGTTGATAAACCTCTTGAATCAGATGTTTGCCAGGATTATCGGCGGGATGGGCCTTGCCCGCAAAGACAATTTGCACTGGCCGCCCAGACCGATTCAAGATCGCCTTCATCCGCTCGAAGTCGCGAAACATCAAAGTTGCCCGTTTGTAGGTGGCGAAACGGCGGGCAAAGCCAATGGTTAGGGCATCATTGTCCAAAAGGGGATAGTCAGGCGGGGTTTGGCCCAGGCGCTGAAACCGCCGCTGAAACCGCTGGCGGGCAAATTCGATTAAGCGGTGAGTCAGTTGCCGTCGCACGTTCCAAAGCACTTCGTTGGGAATTTCCCGAATGTTCTGCCAGATTTGGGGGTCATCCAGGTTCGCTTCCCAAGTTTTGTCCAGGTAGGCATCAAACAATTCCCGCATTTCGGGAGCCAGCCAGGAGGCCGTATGAATGCCGTTGGTAATCGCCGTGATTGGCACTTCGTCGCGGCTCTTGCTGGGATAAAGCCATTGCCACATCCCACGGGCGACGTGGCCGTGAAGTTTGCTGACCCCATTATGGTAATTGGAAAGTTTGAGGCCCAAAACGGTCATGGCGAAAGTGGGGCCCCAACTCTGATCCTGGCGGGCCATGTTCAAAAAGTCGTCGTGATTGAGGCCCAATTGCGGCCAGTATTGCCAGAAAAACTTTTCAATCAGGGGGAAGGGAAAGGCATCATTGCCTGCTGGCACAGGTGTGTGCGTTGTAAAGACCGCGTGGGACTGAATCTGCTGCATCGCTTTCTCAAGCGAAACGCCTTGCGTCACCAATTCGCGCAGCAATTCAAGGACTAAGAAGGCCGAATGCCCTTCGTTCATGTGCCACACGCTGGGGTTAATCCCCAATTGGCGCAGGGCCCGCACGCCCCCAATGCCTAGCACAATCTCTTGCGCGACGCGCATTTCCTGGTCGCCACCGTACAAACGGGCCGAAAGTTCGCGGTCTTGCGGGCTGTTGGGGTGAATATCGGTGTCCAAAAGGAAGAGCGGCGTGCGCCCGACCTGAATCCGATAGACTTTGGCGTAAATCGTGCGCCCTGGCAGTTGGACATCAACAACCACCTCTTGCCCATCAGGCGTGAGCGCGGGAGTCGCAGGCGCGTTCGCAAAATCCATCTTGTGATATTCGGCCATCTGCCAGCCGCTTGGGTCAAGTTGTTGACGGAAGTAACCTTGCGGATAGATAAAGCCTACGCCGATAAAAGGCAGGGCCATATCACTGGTTTCCTTGACATGGTCGCCCGACAAAATGCCCAAGCCGCCTGAATAGATGGGCAAAGATTCGTGCATGCCAAACTCGGCGCTGAAATAGGCGATGGTTTTGCCCTTGACAGCGGGGTAGTGCTGGGTAAACCAGGTCTCTTTCGCCCCGACATAGGCATCGAAATCGGCGATCACCGCATCGAATTGAGCGAGAAAAGCAGGATTCTGGGCCGCTTCCAGGAGGCGCTTCTGGCGCACCTGGCGCAGAAAGCTGACCGGGTTGTGGTAGATCAGTTCCCACAAATCGGGGTCAATCTGCTGAAAAAGGCTTTGGGCTTCGGGATGCCAACTCCACCACAAGTTGTAGGCCAGGTCGCGTAGCCGGGCCAGGCGTTCGGGAGTGGGCGTGAAGATGAGGCTGTTGTCCAACTGGGTCATAAGAAGAGATTCTCCGTGACTCAAATGATTCAAGTTCAACCACCAAAATTTGGCAATTGATTCTCTTCATTGTACGCAAAGTAGCCTAATCTGTCTAGCTAGGAATTCGGCGCAACATAAAAGTGAGGCCGGGGAGCAAATCCCGACCTCACTTAGGGCCCATTTAACTTTTCAACTTCCGACCTGCTTATTCAAGAGGAGCCGTGCGGCCAAACGAATCCAGGTAATTGCCCTTCACGATCAAGGGGAAATAGACGATATTGTTGGCTTGGAGACTACCCTTTTCATTATCCAGGATTGTCAAAGTTGCGCTGGCTTGGGGGCCCAAAGTTGCATTGCTTGGGGCACTCAAGTGGAGCGAAACGGTCTCCGTTAGCTCTAAGGTGCTGTCATCAATGATGGGCACATTGATTGTCTTTGTGGTTTCGCCAGGCGCAAAGGAGAGCGTGCCCTTCGTCGCGGTATAATCCGTGCCTGGAGTCGCGGTCTCACTGGATTCGCCAAAGGCATATTGCACGCTGACTTGCTGCTGCTGGGCCGCGCTGAGGGTGACCGTAATTGGCGCATTCACTGCGTCTTCGGAAACCTGGTAGCTGGCCGCACTGAACTGGACAAGCGGTGGTTCATCATCTAGGATGGTCAGCACAGCGGCTGAAGGCGAACTCAAATTCGTGCTTGAGGGGTTGCTCAAATTGAGCTTGATGGTTCGATTGCCATCCGCCAAGTTATTGTTGAGTAGATCTACTGTGAAAGTTTGGGTAACAACACCCGCCGCGAACGTAAGTTTCCCACTGCTGGGCGTGTAATCTTTGTTCGCAACAGCTGTCCCGTCGCTGGTTGCATAACTAACCGTAACATTGTTGGCTAAAGGTGTATTGAGAATAACGGTTACGGTTGCTTGCCCGTCCGCCTCGCTCGCGGTGAAGCTGCTATCGTTCTGGTCAACGCCCGGCTCTTCGTCGCTGAACCGCACGCCGATTGGGGAGAGCGCTAAGTGAAGGTCGGTAACGGCTGGCGGGACACCCACCACGGCGCTTACCTTGCTCTCATAGCCCTCCGCTTCGGCTTCCACATACCAACAACCTGCGGCCACATCCCAGCCATAGTAACCAATCCCGTCTGTGGTCTGGGGGTTACTGGTGGGGTCTATTTCTCCATCTGAAGGGTCGGCAACTTCCCCTAACTCGGTAGGCGCAGGCTGACTCCAAGCTACACCAGGGTCTTTGGAGAGGTTTGATTCACAGGAGTTAATGGTGACATCCTGTGGATTGGTTTTCGCCGTCCATTCAGGTACTTTGTAGAGCGTAACGGTGGCCCCTTCGATAGGCTGGCCCGTCACGGCATCCGAGATAATCCCGCTGGGGTCATACAGAACCAGTTTCCCAAGGGCCTTCTCTTCAATTCCTGCTTCGCAAGTTGCAACGATCATAAGCTCGCCCGTATCCAATTGGGCCGCGGGAAGGGTCAACTCATAAGTCATAACCTGAGTCGCTGCAAGGTAAGGAGCGTAGACTCCATTCTGATTCATCGTGAAGGATTTGATCTGCTTCCCGACCAGCTGAAGGATAACTTGGCTGGGTAAAGCTCCACTGGCGCATGAGACGGCTCTGGAGATTGTAAGGTCGTTCAAACCTTTGCCCCGTGAGACCCGGACTTCAACTTCGCCTGTGCGGGGGTTAGTTCGGGTTAGGCTTCCCTGGCCCCCAACGACGATAGCAAGCGGTGCTACAGGCTTGTCAAGGGTAGCATCAATGCCCTCTTTAGTTTCACCCTTCTGGACGGTCACGTAAGTCGCTTCTTCAGAAGTAGCTGCATTCAGATAATATTCGTCGGGGTAAGGTCGCCCTTTCGCATGCTTCTTATCTTGGAAAGCGATCAGATAAGTATTGGGGCTAAGATTTCGTAAGACGTAACTACCGTCTTTCTTCGTGAGTGTGTGGGCAGCTTTCTTCCATTCCCCGTTGAGGTTGGTATAAGCATACACATGAACGCTCTTGAGCGGGGTAGTCCCATCGGGCGCAAAGACCATCCCTGTGATCTGGGTGGGGAGGTTGACTACCGATTTGACGCTGGTAGAGTTGTTGGTTTTAGAAGTATCTGCGCTGGCCGAGATGGTGGCTTGATTAACGATTGTATCCCCATCTAAGAGGTAATCTTTGGCATGGGTGCGGAGCTTCAAGTATCCCCCACCATAGCCCCCAAGCCAATCAATGGTCCAAGTGATCTTGTTCCCAACAATTTGGGGTGTACCCGCCTTAGTGCTTCCAAACTTCCAACCTGCCTTCCCCCAAGCAAGGACTGCACCTTCGGGAAGGGTATCTACGATCTGGACATTTGAGATCGGTAGCGTACCGTTATTCCAGTAGTAAAGCGCATAATTCATTTCATCGCCTGGCGCAACGATCCGGGCCTTTTGGGCAACATACTTACTAATGCCAGGATCGGCAGTTGCTGCTTGAACGATGATTTCAGTTTGGGAAGTGCTACCTTCACTCTCAAAGAAGCCATTTTCGTCCCCAATCTCAAAGGGGCTATCGAGCCGATCTCCAGGTTTGAGATCCACTGAAACGCGAACTTCAATGACGATTCGGCCATAGCTTCCACGGGGCAAAGGTCGCTCTAAAACCCACTTAATCTTATCCCCTTCCCATTTAGGAATAACCTTGATGACTGTGCCATCCATCAAAATGAGTTTGCTGGTGATAAATTTGAGGAACTTAGGAAGCTTCCCCCGAATGATGATGCCGTTAGCATCAGAAGAATCGTCAGAATTATCGTTGCCGAAGTAGATGTAGTAGTAAGCAATTCCGCCTGCGACGGGGCGCGGGGGCCAAACTGACTTGCGAATGAAGAGGTTAGTCGTCGAGCTAATGGTTATGGTTCCCCCGGAGCTACTGCTACTTTTAGCCGAATAGTCGGTGATCTTGAGGGTATAGCGGAATTCAGGGCCCGCTTTTTGTTCATTCCCGTTGCGGACCCGCACGTAGTAGGTTCCCGCTGACAAAACCTTCTTAGTAATCCGGGAAGCACCGTGGCCATAGCGTTCTTTGTTTCCTTCGCTATTGAAGGCCAAGGGGGTTTTACCATCGGTGTCATAGAGGTAGAGATAGGTTTTATTGCGACCTTGCGGGCTGACTTCGAAGGTCTCGATGCGGTAATACTTCCCTGCTTCAGCCTTAAAGGAGACCCAATCCTCATCGCCTTTGACACAGAAAGTGTGTTGCTGCGTTTCTCCGACCACAAAACTCCCTGCGCCGTCCGAGGTGTTGTTGGGTTCATACTTATCTTCACACCCAGCGACGACGGTCACAGACTTGTTAGCTGTGGTAAGGGGCTTTTCGTAAAGGTCAAAGAGCGTGACCCGCACCAAAAAAGCACCCGTTTTTGGGTATTTGTGGACGATTTCTTGCTCTGTGGTTTGCTTAACAGCTGAACCATCCCCAAAATCCCAGGTCAAGTACTTGTAGGTGGTGATAAGATCAGTAACTTGCACATTGAAGGTTACATCCTTGCCCACAACCAGAGGACTTTCATTTTTGAGAACCAACCCATCCTCAACGGTTGCGGTGGTAGTTGCGCTCCCACCGGCAATTGGTTCTCTCTTTTCGTTGAGTAAGGTAGCTTTGACTTCAAACTCATCGGCCCAAGCATAGTAATGCTCAACCTGCATTTGAGGTTGGGCAACTTGCGTAACTTTACCATCCCCGAAGTCCCACTTAACGTAGGCGAAGCTTCCATAGACGCTAGGGCTGACAACTAAGGTAAAGGTTAGCGGATTTCCTAATAAGGCCTTGTTGGGAGGCAGAATTGTCACCATTCCTGTGACACTACTTTTTTCTGATTCCACGCTGGCTTTAGCGATTGGCAAGAGTGAAGGAGGCGTGAGGGAAGGTAGAAGTGAGAGACTTACTACCAACGCCAGAAGTAGAGATAGCCGGGTTTTCATTCGTTTACTCCTTTGTAGCGACCACATAGACTTTCCTGAATCTTATTGAATGAAGATATTTGATTCCAAGTAAGTTTTAAGGTTTTTGGAATGCCCCTTTCTTTTGAAAACCACAGATTGCGTAGCTTTCGTATACTATTTACCATAAACAGCAACTCATTAAAGGTAGTATAACACAGCCTTCTACTAAAGGCAAGTCAAACGATTAGTCCTTTTAGGCTATTTTTAACCTTTTCTGCACAAGGCTTAATTCTATTGATTAGACTGACTACAATGCTTAAAGCTCAATTTAAGGCTTTAAGCTAATAGAGTCACAACATTGACAAAGTCTTCTTCAGTCGTTACTATATTCTCTAAGATAGGTTTAACAAACCTAAATAGTTTAAAGAAAGGAACTTGGTATGCGGCTAGTTACTTATCTCGATGGTGCTACAGAACGGGTAGGCGTGGTGGAAAATGAGGGGCTGGTAGACCTAAGCTCCCTTGTCCCCGACCTGCTGACTTTGATTGCGGAAGCTGGCCCACCCCTTTGGGGTGCAATCCGGGAGAAGGTCGCGGTTGCACTGCAAAAGCAAGAAGTCTTGCCCCTTCAATCCGTAACGCTTCTGGCCCCTCTTCCCCACCCGCGCAAAAATCTCATTTGCTTGGGGAAAAACTACGTCGCTCACGTGACTGAGACGGCCCGCGCTCGGCAACGCCCCGATGTTATTCCCGACCATCCCGTCTTTTTCTCTAAAGCTACGACAGCCGTGAATCGCCCTGGCGGAAAAATTCCTTACAATCCCCAAGTTTCGACCAAACTTGATTGGGAAGTTGAACTTGCTTTCATTGTTGGCAAACAGGGCAAGAATATTAACCGCGCCGAAGCAATGGATTATATCTTTGGCTATACGATTCTGAATGATTTTACGGCCCGTGATCTCCAAGAACAGCATCGCCAATTCTATAAAGGGAAGGGCTTAGATGGCATGGCTCCTTTTGGGCCCTGGATTGTAACGGCTGATGAAATTCCTGATCCCCATAATCTGCGTTTAAGCTTGCGCGTAAATGGCGAAACCATGCAAGATGCTTGCACGAGCGCGATGATCTTTCGCATTCCTGATATTATCGCTATCCTTTCGCTCGGCATGACCTTAGAGATTGGGGATATTGTGGCGACGGGAACCCCAAGCGGGGTGGGGATGGGCATGCAACCGCCGCGCTTCCTTGCCCCTGGCGATCTCGTGGAGGCCGAAGTTGAGAAGATCGGAATATTGCACAATGTGGTAGAATTAGAATTGGCAACTTAGATTTGGGCTTCTTTAAATAGCTTTTGTGCAGATCCTATGACTTCTCAATGCGTTATTGTGCATCCGCAACGCCGTTTTTCCTTATGGCTTTTCGGCTGGCGGTTGATTTTGGCCTTTTTCAAATTGCTGTTGGGGGCGGTGGTTTGCTTGCTGATCGGGGGGACTTGGCTCTACTATGAGTACGGGAAGGATTTGCCCGACCCACGGGAAATTGGGCAGCACCGTTCCTTTGAAACGACGCGGATTTACGCTCGTGATGAGCAGACCTTACTCTATGAAATCGTTGACCCGCGCGGCGGGAAGCGAACCGTTGTCCCCTTTGACCAAATTCCCCGCATCCTCCGCAACGCTACCGTCGCCGTGGAAGATGCCGGCTTTTATGCTCACCCTGGGGTAGATGCAAGGGCGGTTGTCCGGGCTTTCTGGCTGAACTTCACGCATAACCGGATCATGAGTGGGGGAAGTACCATTACCCAGCAATTGGTAAGGGTAGTTTTGCTCCCGCAGCAAGAACCCAGGAAGGATGAATTTCTCCCGCAGCTGTATGAGCATAAGTTGCGGGAGGCAATCCTGGCTTATCGGGTAAGCCAAGAGTATAGCAAGGATCAGATTCTCAACCTTTACCTCAATGAGGTCTACTATGGGGCCCAAGCTTATGGGGTGGAAGCAGCGGCCCAAACTTACTTTGGCAAAGCGGTTTGGCAATTGAGTGAAGGGGAAGCGACGCTCCTTGCGGGCTTACCTCAATCGCCGACCTTTTTCAACCCCTTTCTCAACTTTGAGGGTGCAAAGGCGCGGCAGCAGATCACCCTTAGCCAGATGGTCAAGAATGGTTACTTGACACCTTCCCAAGCTGAAGAGCTTTTTCGCCAACCTCTTCAATTGGTTCAAGCTCAAAAAACTGATATTCTCGCCCCGCACTTTGCTTACTATGTACGGGATCTCTTAGAGAAACGCTATGGCCCTGAAATGTTCTACCGTGGGGGGTTGCGCGTGATCACGACGATAGACCTGCCTTGGCAAGCTGAAGCCCAGCGGATCGCGCAGGAGCAAGTCGCAAAGTTGCAGAAGCTCTCGGCCCATAACGCTGCCGTCGTGCTACTTTCCCCTGATAGCCAAATCTTGGCGATGGTCGGAAGTATTGATTATAATAACCCTGCAATTGATGGGCAAGTAAACGTTACTTTGGCCTCGCGCCAGCCAGGTTCGGCGCTCAAACCTATCGTCTATGCGGCAGCTTTGCAGAAAGGTTGGACCGCGGGGCACGTGCTTTGGGATAACCCGACGGATTTCAAGCGCCGGGACGGGACGGTCTATCACCCCTTTAACTATGACAACGCTTGGCACGGGCCCCAACGCTTGCGGATGGCCTTAGCTAATTCCCTCAACATTCCTGCCGTCAAGGCCTTAGAGTTTGTGGGCGTGAATAACTTTGTAGCTTTAGCAAAGCAGATGGGAATTACAACCTTTGATGCGCCAGACCGCCAGGATTTGGCCATGGCGCTGGGAAGTAATGAGGTCCGGTTGCTCGAATTGACGGGAGCTTATAACACCTTTCGCAACGGAGGGAAGTTTATTCCCCCTACCGCCATCCTCAAGATCACCAATCGGCGGGGGGAAGTCTTAGAACGGTGGACTCCCACGGGGCAGCAAGTTTTGGGGGCTAATGGGGAGCAGATTGCCTACTTAATCACTGACATCCTCAGTGATAACCAGGCGCGGCGCTATATCTTTGGGCGCAACAACGTTATGGAATTGCCCAATGGGATTACCGCTGCCGTGAAGACGGGGACAAGTAATGATTGGCGCGATTCCTGGGCGATTGGTTACTCCCCCGACATCACCATTGGCGCATGGGTAGGCAATAACGATAGCTCTCCGATGCGGGAAGTTGCGGGTTCAAATGGGGGAGGGCAAATTTGGCGAGAGTTGATGTTAGCTTATCATCAAGGGCGGGTCCCGCAACCCTTCTCTCGCCCCGATGGGATTGTGGAGCAAGCGATTTGTGGAACGACGGGCGGGAAGGTCAGCAGTGCTTGCCCTTATACCCTTAACGAGAAGTTCATTATCGGGAGCGAACCCCAGAAGATTGATGTAACTTACAAGAAGGTCTGGGTCGGCGGCGGCGGAACTTGCCTTGCTGTTGCTTCAACCCCCCCCAACGAAGCGAGGGAAGTAACCTTTGCGGTCTATCCCCCTGAGTTCTATGGCTGGGCCGTTCGCAATGGGATCCCGCAACCACCCAAGGAAGCTTGCCCGGCCCTTTCTCCGCTCATCCCCAAAACTCAAAAGGGTAGAACGGGGCCGTAGAGCGTCATCCTGTCAGGCAAGATGCCTAATCTACGTTTAGGAGGTCTATGATGGAAGAACTCTTTGCCTTACGCACGGCTATCGAGGAGCAACGCTATCCCGATGCCTTACTGCTAATTGGGGAGTTGGAAGAGATGAGCAAAGATGACAAGGTCAATAAAATCAGGAGCTTTGCAGTGATCCTCCTGCTCCACCTGATCAAACAACATGCCGAGCAACGCACGACCCGTTCCTGGGATTGTTCAATTGCCAACGCTACCGAGGAAATCCAATTTGTGAACACGCGCCGCAGGGCCAAAGGTTCCTACTTAACAGCGGAGGAGCTTGCGGAGGTTATGGCCGAAGCTTATCGTCTGGCCCTAAGAAAAGCAGCTCTTGAAGCCTTTGAGGGCCGCTATGAGGCCGCGCATTTAGGGGCCATGGTCGATGCGGCAGCCATTCAGCGCGAAGCTTTAGACCTCATTAAAAGCTAAACGAAGGAGAAAGGTTGGGGGCCTATGGCCGAGACGGATAGCCCGCTCAAGCTCTTACTGAGCGCCAGTATCACTGAATTTGCGGAGTGGTTGCTCAAGGCTAAGGTGTTAAGCGTGACTTCGCAAAACATCGAACTCTTACCACCCACCGAGGTCTTACGCACGGATCAAGTTTTTCAAGTCACGGTAGCCGATGGGCAGGTCGCCATCCTCCACATCGAATTCCAAGGGCGCAGTTCCCGCCGGCCCATGCCCTTGCGCCAATTGGAATACCTTGTCCGCTTGACTAGCGAATATCCCAATCTAGCGGTGCATAGTGTCGTCGTTTACGTTGGGCAAGGGGCGGGCAAAGATGATGAAGGTTCCCACGCTTTCTACCGTTTAGATGGTAAAGCGGTGATAAGTTGGTACTACGATGTGCTACGCTTGTGGGAAATGACCGCTGAAGAGTTATTAGCCTTGGATAAACCAACCTTATTAGGGCTGGTGGGGCAGACCAAAGTAACGGACCCGGCAAAGGTTGTCCCTTTAATCGTCGCGGGGCTGGAAAAGATCACAGATGCGGAGAAACGGGGGCGGATTCTCACAGCCATGCTGGCTTTGATAAACGAAGAGGAGTTTTTTGCCATGCTTGAACAGAAATTTGTGGAAGAAGAGTTGTTCACCAACACGCCATACATGATTCGGATGCGGAGGATGGAGGCCGAAGAAGAGCGGCGAGCGCAGGAAGAACAGCGGCGAATCCAGGAAGAACAGCGGCGAATCCAGGAAGAACAGCGGCGAATCCAGGAAGAGCGGAAGGAAGAGCGGAAGGAGACTACCTTAGCGACACGGCGGCGGGACATCATCGACATTCTGAGCATTCGTCTAACCCCCCCCGCCCCCACCATCGCGCAGCTTGAGACCACCTTGACCACCATTGCGGATGAGGCTACTTTGCACATCTTATTCCGGGCGGCCTTGCAAGCTGACACCATCTCTAGCTTTCAAGCCGCCCTCGCCCAACAGAC